>QWCI01000108.1_pt1 | contig 32368 bp, 53 predicted proteins | sample 1972541 | NCBI WGS metagenome assembly QWCI01 (sample SAMN09866712, study PRJNA288562) | Human oral metagenome isolate term3_saliva, whole genome shotgun sequencing... | isolation source: mouth | host: Homo sapiens | place: USA: California | reverse complement strand
GCTTACTTCTTGCATAATACCTTGATTATTTATTTGTATTTTATTTTTTATTTCTACACCCATTGCTTTTGTATATGGATTTTCTATTATATATATTATTTCTGTTTTACTTCTACTTGAATCTATCTCAATAACATTTATACCTTCATATAGTGAAAAGTCTTCTATTTTTCCTTTTTCTATTTTCTTTTCTATTTTATATCCACCATATTCATTAATATGTATCCATCTTTCTATTGTGTATTCACCTTTTTCGTTTACACTCATAAAATCATTATAAGTTTCAAAACTCTTTAATTTATCATTATTAAGGTTATAAGTTTTAAATTCAGAACTTGTATTGCTTCCTTTATAAACTTTTATCGTTATCATTCTATTTCCTCCATTCCAACTTTTTCAAGCATAAACAAATCTTCAGATGGGAATAGTTCTTCTGATGGATATAATCCTTCTATATACCTATAAACAGTCCCACCTTCTGCTTGATACTTAACTATATTAAAGTCTTCAGCTTCTTTTGTTGTAATTGTTCCTACACCTTTTCTGTGGTCTGTAAGATCTATTTGTGCTTCCTTCCATAATTTAAGTCCTTCAACATCAGCTTGAAACTTTGTAAGTTCATTTGTTTTTTCTGTTATTTTAGCAACTTCTGCCGTTATAACTCCAATAGCTTTATCTACTTTTATTTCAGTTTTTGCTATTTTTTCATTTAATGTCGCTCTTTTATAATCCGTTTTAGTTTCATTTTCTACTTTACATCTTATAGTTGTAAGTCTTGTAGTAAAGTCATGAATTATTTCTTGTGCTATAATTTTTATTATGCCTTCATCTGTTTCAACTTCATATATATCGTAAGGTTCAATAAATAATGCAAGTGGTGTTTGTATTTCACACCCTCTATACCTAATATCTTTTATAGAATTTAATAATTCAGGCAATGCACTCTTTCTATCATCATCAATTACCCAATTCTCAAGTAACTTATATTCTTTCTTCTTTTCTTCAGGTTGTGCTATAGAATAAAATACGTCTTCTGTTGTAGTATTATCTCCATTTGATATTCTACTTGCTGTTACTGTATTAAATTCATTTACTTCAATATCTGTTATTTTTTGTTCAAATATATCACTTTTTAAAAATCTAAAATCTACATTGCTTGTATCTAATTTCTTATAAAAAATACTATTAAATCCATCTACATATACATTACAACCTGTAACCTTGGCTATTTGACTTATTAAATTTCCTATCACTTCATCTTTTACATATACAGGTCTTTGTAGCATATAATTGATGTTTGCTATAGAATCAGGCTTTTTTAATACTCTAGGAAGTGTTATTATATCTTTAGCTTTTTCTATTAATGTTCCAATATTTAAAGGATATGTTCCAAATTCTTTAGTTGTTTTAAGTTTAGAATTAAACAAGTAAGTATAATCTCTACCTTTTACACTTACTTCATCTTTCTTTTTATCTTTTGATACTACTTCAAGTATCTTAAATAATCCTATTCTATACTCTTGTGGTGTTTTTACTTCTGCATTTGTAGCAGTAGCAAATATAAGTATTTCTTTGTTAGTTATATTGTATTTAGAAGAGTTAAATAACTTCATTTCTATAACTTTTGAGTTTATATCTCCTATCATACTATTATTACTTGATATATAACTAAGTTTAAACTCTGCTATATCTTCTGCTATATCTTTACCATCTAATATTACTTTTATCTTGTATTCTGCATCATCTGACCTAAATATATCTATTATTTTTTCTCTTAAAATCATATATTATAGTCTCCTTTACATTTCTATAATATTAAAAGAGAACTCATCATAAATAAGTCCTCTTTCATCTTTCATTGGTGTTGATACCTTTGGTGCCGAAAAATATGCTTTTATAGTTTTAAGTCCTTTTATTTTAGGATCTAAATATTCTACTCTTGCTTCATCTTTTGTTATCAAAGATAGAATTGTTTGTACCTCATTTTCTTCAAGCATAGGAACAAGTTCAACTGTTAGTTTAACTTTATTAGCTATTACTTGCCTTCTCATTGTACCTGCAAGATTTCTTTTAGTACCTTCTCCATCAATTTTATTATATTCAACCTGCAATTTTTTAATAAGTTCTACAGGTATTTCTTGATTATCTATTTTTAGCAATACATCAGCCATATACATATTCTCCATTTTCATCTTGTAATTCTATTAATTTCTTAGCTAGTGGTATCCCTCCAAAGCTTAAGTCAACTTCTATTTTTCCATATTGTCCAGAAACTCCATCATTTCCACCACCTTTGTTAGCATTAAGTGCATCTATAACAGCTTGTGCTATATCTTCCTTCATACTTCTAAACTGTGGTGATTGTCCTAAAGGTATTACTGCTTCATTGTATTTACCTTCCCCAATGTTCGCAAGTGTAGAGCTTGTTACCACCCCACCTGTTGCCATTCTTGGAATGTATAATGAATGTAATCTTGGTATATTAACACCTGGTATTGCATTTATTATACCAATAGCACCGTTAATACCTCTAATAAATGTATTTATAGTACCTTCTGCAAATCCTATTATAGAGTTTACTACTCCTTTAAATGCTCCACCTACTGCATTACCTACTGCCGTACCTATAGAAGTAAATATTCCAACGATACCATTCCATACACTCCTGAAAAACCATGTTAAACCAGAAAATACACTTTTAATTCCATTTACTGCTTGTGAAAACTTATCACTAAAGAAACTAGCTACAGGTGAAAATATACCAACTATACCGTTCCATATCCAGCTAAAAAATCCTATCATAGCATTCCATGCATCAGTTGCTTTTTGGTATCCCCATTTGAAAAATTCTATAATTTTATCAATAAACCATTTTACAGTATCTGCAATTATTTTACCTAACCATTTAAAGAAATCAATACTTTCATTCCATTTTTGCTTTATCCATTCCCAAGCTTTAGAAAATGCTTCACCAATTTTATCACATAACCATTTAAAAAATTCGCTTACAATTCTTCCACCTTCTTTAAAAGCCCATACTACTTTATCCCAGTTTTTAACAATTTGAACAACTATTAAAATTATAAGTCCTACTGCTACAACTATTAATCCAGCGGTAAGTCCAAATGCTATTCCTATACCAGTGGCAAGTAATGCTATTCCTCCAAGAATTAATCCGAAGTTTTCCCAAGTAGGACTTTCGAAATATTCCATAATTCCTTTAACCATTAATATTATTCCACTTATAGCTAAAGTAAAAGACCATATCATAGGATTTCCAAAAACAGCACCTATAAATAATAGTCCTGCAACTGTAAGTTCTGGTAAAAAGTCTTTAAGTTCTTTCAATTTATCTAATAATCCTTGTATAGGATTTTTCATACCATCAAATCCAGCCATAGATGGTGCTTTAATATCTGGTATATTCCCACTTATCGGAGTTTTATCAGTATCACCCGCATTTCCTTTATCCGAATCCAATTTATTTATTTCATCGAATCCTTGTAAATTATCTTTTAATTCTTTCGCAGCCTTTGATGCTTTTTTAGCACTATCTGCATTCTTTTTATTTGCATCAGTACTATTATTTAATCCTTTAACTGCTTTATCACTTCCAGCTTTAACCTCTTGTTGTGCTTGTCCCTGTGCCTTTATTTTTGTTGCTATTCCAGAAGCTACTTGTATCATTTCATTCCCTTTTTGTATGAAACCTTGTCCTGCTGTACTAGTAGAATTAAATAACCTAGCTACAGCATTTATAATAGTACCTATAGTACGAATTATTGATCCACCTATATATATAAAAGTAGCTTGTGCTACACTACCAAAGTTTTTTATAACATTTGATAATCCTCCAAATGTTGCAGATAAGATAGTGACTGCTATTATAATTATTCCTACTGTTCCTATAAATCCCTTAGACATAACAAATTGTAATGCTTTATTTGCTCCAGTTAATGATACTATTTGTGTTTTTAATTTTGTTATAACTCCACCGAAGTAAACTAAATCCTAATATGCTTAAAGGAATAACTGCAACTACTGCAAGTGATGTTATTATAAAGCTAGATGTTTCTTTATCTAACCCTTTAAACATTTGTGTAATACTTAGCAATATCTGTGATATAGTATTCCCTATACTTGCAAAAGGTAACATTCCATCTCCTATAAAAGACATAAAATTATCTTTAGCATCTTGCATGTTTGCACTAGTGCTATTTAGAGATGTCTGCATGTTTTGTTCAAATTTCGTACCAAAGTTTTTAGAAGCTTGTTCTAATATACCCATCATTATAATTTGTTGCTGTTCTTGATATTCTAATTTTTCCCAACTTCTACCTTTAGCAATTTGTTTAAATGCTTCTGTAGTTTGTAATACTTTAGCTTTTACTTCTATTCCTAGTTTATCTATACTTTCTGTTTCACCAAGTAAACCACTTCTAATAGCTTCTGCTGTAGTTTGCATGTCATATCCTGTTTTTTGTGATAACATGCTAGTGACTTGTAAGAATTGTTGTGTTCTTAATGTAGTTCTATTACTATCTTTTTCTATATTTTTAAGTACATTTCCATAAAGATTAGCATATTTAATCATAGCACTTTGTGACATTCCTAATTGATTTGAATTATCAGATATCCATCGTTTCATTACTTCTGTATTTTCTTTAAATATAAAATTCATTTGTCCAACACTTGCATTTATCCTTGCTGTTGTGCTTACTGCTTCTATCCCAAATTTAAACAATGCATTGGTTGCCGTTACAAGTGCTCCTATTCCTACTATATCTCCTATATTTATATTATTATCTTTATTAGGTGTTTGCTTTATTGGTTGTATTTTCTTAGGAACTAAGTTTCTGGTATATTTGCCTGTTCCTGTTAATGCTTTCCTATAAGTTTTTACACTATCAGTTAATTCATTTACCTTAGACTTTGCTCTATCTACTGATTTATCTAAATCTGTAGATATCTTCAGATCTTTAGTATCACCTTTAAAACCTTGAATCTCTTTTTTTACTCTTTTTATTTTATCAATTAAATCTTGTATTTGAGCAGTAAATACTGCTGTTAATTTTTGTTCCATTATCACTGCCCTTTCTTTTCACTTTCTTTTATTTTTTTTGACATCATCTTTGCAAATTCAATACCTTTATTTACTGCTTCTTTAGTTTTAGGTACCTTTTTAACACTTGACTTCTTTAATTGTCTCAAATAATAATCTAATGGTTTTATTTTTTGTCCATTTGTAAAATATGCTGTATAATATGCCTGTTTAATCATACTTGTTTCTTTTTCTACCATTATATGATCATTATATGTCTCAATATATAAATTAAATTCCCATAACTCTAAATCATATATCTCAGGTATCTTAAGACCTGCTTTTATACCTGTTTTTATTGACTCTTCTATTAGATTAGTTGATTCATTTCTTTTTTCATTTTTATTGCTTCTTGCTTTTTTTCTTCAATTTCTTCCTTACTCATATTTCCAAAAAACATGTTTTCTGTATATTCTTTAAACATATTTATTAGTTCTGTTAAACTTAAATCTTCAGAATATACTTTAAATTTTTCTTTTTCTTCATTAGACTTTAATCCACATTTTAAACATCTAATATAATGATCTATAGTAAAATCTTCCATGCTTTCCATTAATTTAGCTATAGGTTTTTTAAATTCTGTTTCTATTTTCTTCATAGTTCCTAAATTTGTGTTAAATTCAAATTCTTTATCTTTTATACTTGTCTTATACATATTATTCTCCTTTATTTTTATTTCTATCTAATATATAGTCTCTATATTGTAAAGCTCTATCATAATCATCTTTTCCAAATTTCATAGGTACAACATTTCCATTAGTAAGTGCCATAAATACTACATCAGGTTTATTATGTTTTTTTGCTATATCATCATGATCATAATCCATGTTATATTTCATTGTAGAAGCAGTCACAAATTTTTTGCCATCTTCAAATTCATATCTTCCATACATTTTAGCAAGTGGTTGTTTTTCTGAGTTATAGCAATCAAGTCTATCTCCTCCGTTTTTAACTGCAGTTTCTAGTGATGCTTTAACCCAACCTTTCTTATTTGTATCGGCATTAAAAACACTGACTATATTACCATTTGGTTCTATAGCCAGCCCTTGTAATCCATCAGAACTTAAAAAGCACTTACAATTATTGTAAGCACCTTTTCCTTGATGTAAATCAACTAATTCTCCATTTTCTATGTATTTTTTATGCATTCCAAAAATTTCTTGGAATGTATCCCCCTTTACATCTGAGTATATTTTAAATTCTTTTCCTTGTTTATTTTTTATTATAGTAGGTTTGTTTCCATTCCCACTGCCACTGTATTCACTTCCCAGTCTTCTTTCCATAAGTCCAGAAAGTCTTCTTGATATAGCTTCATCTTCAGTTCTGTAAACTCCTTGCTGTTTAATTCTAGCAATCTCTTTTCTATATCCTTCACATACTTCTCGAAGGCTTGCCTTTCTTCCTTGCTCATCTCTTCCAGCTTGTTGTGTCTTTCCATCTGCTGTACCTCCTGATTTAGTTAGTCTTTCTTTTAATTTATCTTGTAATGTTTTTTCTTTTTTCTTTTCCTGACTTACTTTTATTGGTATTCTTCTGCCACCTTTTAAAGTAATCCATTTTATAGAATCATTATTACTCATAATATCACATTTCCTTTATTTTTTAAATACTTAAAATAAAAAGGAGTAGATACTTATTAACCTACTCCCACTTCTTTAAGTTCTAATGCACTATTACCATCTCCAGAGATTTCAAGATTATATTCTCCTTCTGCACTGTTTGATATTTTGCATTTATTTAATAATGATTTACCTTTGAAATATCTTTTGTCATTTAGATATAATTCTATTTCAACAGGCTTTTTAGCATTAAATGCTTCTAATAATGCCGTTTGATTAGTATCTGCTCCAAAATCTGCTTTACCATTTGCTGAGAAACTCCATTCTATAGCTCCTGCTCTTTTTCTCTTTCCTATCTTGAAATATGTACCATCTTTAGTTTCTAAAGATTGATCAATGTCAAAATCAGACATAAAGGCTATTTCTTTCCCTGCTATTTTAATTGTTCCAGATAATCCATATAATTCTTCTATTATTTCTTCTAATTTCTTTTCTGCCATTTATTTTTACCCCTTTCATTTATCTTTTTATCTCTACATGTAATATATATCTGTATAGATTTTCTGCATCTTCCGCATCATTTCCACCCCTACAATATATACCATGCTTTAGCATTACTTCTTTTAACTTTATAAGTATTTTACTTATATCACCTTTGTTTCTACTCCATATATTAATTTCAAAAATTGCCTTTTGCTTCATAATTGTTTTATTAAAAGCATAATCTGCATTATCAGATATCACTTTATAAGTTATTATTGGTGGCTTGAATGTGTTTGCTTCTATAAGTACCTTAGGACTTTCTGAAGTCTTAAAAATCTCTAATCCTTCTACATTTACTTCTTTCAATGCTCTTACTATATCAAGTTTTAAGTTTTTTATTTTACTCATATTATTGTAATCCTTTCTTAAGTGTATCTTTTAAAGTATGTTTAAAGTTTTCTTCTTCCTCATAATATGCAGGATAAAAAAATGGTTGTGCAACTTGCCCATGGAATCCTTTAGTGTATGTTACTGGTATTTTTGAGTTAGTATTGGTTGCAATTCCTCGCTCACCTGTACCAAATTCAACATAAGGTGCATAATCAGCATTAACAACTATTCTTCCCTCAATTTTTCCTTTTTCTACATTTAACTCACCGTGAATACTCCTTCTTAAGTTTCCTGTATCAACTGGTGCCATATTTTTTGCATTCCTAACAACATTTTTAACTGAATCATTTACTGTCTTTTTTAAACTTTCTTGTAATTCTTTTTCTATCTTTTCATATTGATCTATAACTTTATCCAATCCTTTAAATTGCATACTAAATTTCATCTACAAACACTTTCATATGACTATCAAAATTAAGTAATCCTGTTATTTGATATTCTTTAGAACTAGGCATATATAAATTTTTAGAAGGATATAATCCTTTTTGTGGATATATTTTTCTAGAATATTCTATATAGTCTCCTAGTTTTAAATTATTATCAATATTACTACAAGTAATACAATACTTAGCTTTAATATCTAGTCCATACCTTTCTTTAATTAATTCATTTGATATAGGTTGTATATTGCACACTATATCTAAAAAGCTATTGCTTGACTTAGTTTTAACAATGTTTAATTCTTCATCTTGCTCTTCTACCATTTCATACTTTTTTATTTTTTTATCATACATTACTTTTTCCATAGTACTTTTAAAATCATTTGATATATTCATCTTCACCTACTACTTTTATTTTTTTCTTATATTGATCAAGTATAGATTCTATATTATTAAGTACATTATTTTTTATATTCTCAATATCCATACTTTCTTTTTTAGACTTATAACTTATGCTTTGACCATTATCAGAAACACTTGCAACTTCTCCGTGTTCTGCTTCATTATAAGCTTTTATAAGTTTTTCTTGTTCCACATAAGACTTTGCAAGTGTTCTATATAATGTTTCTGGCAATTCTTTTCTATTAATATAGGATAAAACTCTCTCTATTAATTCTTCTATATAAAAATCTAAGCCTGAGTTTTCAATATCAGGCTTAAGTAACATTATATATTCTTTTATTTTATTTCTAGATTCAATTAATTTATCCATAATTCCCTCACCATTTTATAATTTAAGCTTTTGTAGACATTGCAATTCCTGCAGTCATGTTTTCATAAACATAAACTAAACCATGTTTTCTGTATTTTTGGATATATCCATCTGAATCTGCATTTAATGCTGGTGGTATTATATCTGATGCAATATGTATATCTGTTTTTATAACAGCATCTTTTTGCACTATCATAAAGTTAATATCTTTACCAGTAGTTGCTTTTTTAGCATATCCACCTTCCTTTTTAGCTCCTTTACCGTCTTTTAATTCTATTTCAGTATAAAATCTTGTTTGTGGAACTTTTACAACCTTTGAAAATAAATCAAATATATCTTTATTAAAAGTATTTTCTTCCCCAAATAATAAATTATAATTTGTTGGTGTTACATAAAGTATTCTACCTTCTGGATACACTTCATCTTCGTCCATTTTAGTCATTGCTGTAATTACTTCATCTCTTAAATCCTTACCTTTTGTAAAAGATTTAGGTGTTAATTTTGTTATATTATTTGTACTTGCAATTGTAGCAAATGTAAAAGCATCACCTTCTGGTACTACTTTATGTTTAACAAATTGAGAAGCTAGCTCTCCAAATGCAACTTCTGCACTTTCTTCATTATCAAGCACATCTACAACAAACTTTCTTCCTCTATCGTAATTTGCTTTTATTGTTTCCCATTCTGTTGTAATTTCACCTTGTACATATCCTGTATTTCTGTCATAGTCTCCTAATCCATCCATTTTATATTTATTTACTAAATATTCCCCTGCTATTGCTCCTTTTCTTATTTTAAGAGGGTTCGCATTTAAATCTTGTGTAAGTGAACCTCTTCTATACACTTCGTCTAAATTAGCTATATATTCTTTTGTTACTGCTATAGTATTTGCCATTTTATATATTCTCCTTTTCTATATCTTATTTATTAATCAAGACCCATAGCTTGTCTTAAAGCTTGATTTCTTGCTTCATTAGTATTAGAATTAGATGCTTTAGGTGTTTCTCCTGCCATTCTTTCTTTTACTAATGCTTCAACTTGTGAATTAAATACTTCTTTAAGTTCTCCTACTCTATTTAATATATTTTCTGCTTTATCATTGTTATTAACTAGATACTCAGCAAAAGCTAAAGGTAAGTTAACTTTATTTAATTCTTCTTTTGTTTGGCTTATAAGTTCTTTTCTTTGAAGTTCTTTTTCTCTGTCTTCAATTTTTTTGACTCTTTCTGCCATTTGTTCTTCAGCAGTCATCTTCGCCATTCTTTCGGCTTCTGACTTTTCTTCTTCCATTTTTTGTTTATATTCCTTTTCCCAATTTGCTTTCCCTGTTTCCAATGCTTTTGCTACTCTTCTGTCATATTCTGATTGATATGTTTTATCTTTTAAGATATCATCAAAAGTAACTTCTTCCACTGGTTCATTTCCTGCATTATTTGAGTTTAAATTTTCATTTTCCATTTTTTACTCCTTCCCCATATTGTTCTTTTTGCCCAATATGTTTAATGATAAATGAAATAATAGAGGCGTCCCTCTTATTGGTGCTAAAAAAATAAGCACTATAAAAAGCAAGTATTACTACTTGCTCTCTTACTACTTACTTTTATATATTTATATTCATTTTTTTAATTGCTTTTTTAAGCTTTTCTTCGGTTATAGGTGCATCTATATAATTTTTAATTATCATATTTTGTGCTGTTTTTATTATTTTTATTAAATCTTCTTTTATTTCATTCCTTATATTCATATCTGGTACATCTAGGATATCTTTTGTATTACTGAGTTCCCACATTTTCTCACCATTATATATAAGTTTTGTTCTATATACTAAGTCATTAAGTAAATTCTCATCACCTTGTTTATATGTCTCTTTCTTTTTTAATTTTTCCTTAATTAATAAAAATACTATTTCTTCTATCATTATATCTTCTTTTCTCATTCTTTACTCCTCTACAAATACTATACCACGATTTAAAATTAGATACCAATTTCTATCTTTAATGTAAATAGCATCTTTTCCTTTCATCATAGCATATGCACTTATATTATAATTATTTGTTATAGCTTCTAATGTTTTAACATGCTTTAATTCATAATTTTTATATAATTCTTCTTTCCTGCTTTCAAATTCATTTCTTAATTTCATTTGTTCTTTATATATTGTATCATAATTTATTATTTCTGATTTCTTAGAAATAGCTAAATTCATTTTCACATTCCCATAATAATCTGTATCTGATATATTTATCGATCCATAAGTACCAACCCCATAAACAGAGCCTCCAAAGCCATATGTATTTTTTCCATATTTAAATTGTTCTTTATATTCCAATGCTGTTTTTGCTCCATCTGATAATCCTCTTACTACTTTAATATATTCTTCATTATCTAAATTTCCAAATTCTTTTTTACTTAGAATACTAGGTTTTCTATTATATCCTGTCTTATCACAAAACATATACATACTTTCTTTTTCACTATATAAATATCTATTCTTTACCCAGAAATTATCTCTTCCATTATATTTATAGACTTGATCTTCAAGCTCTTTCATATTTTTTATAAACAACTCATCTAAGTCATATTTTTGTATAACATTTAAAAGATCATCACAATTTTTAATCTTTTCTTTTTTGAAGTTTATTATATCTTTGTTTAAAACTTCTAATGTATCATCTTTTAGATATTTAATTCTTTTTTCACCTGTAAACTTAATCTTTTCATATTGTTCTGGTGGTTCTGGTCTTTGTAAGTCTTCTTCCATTTCATCTTTTGTTATATTTTTAACATTATAATCATTATCTTCTTCTATTACAGGTACTGTTGTACTCCTACAATGTGGGTGCATTGGTGGATAATTTATACCTACCTTTGCCTCAGATACTAAATATACCTTATCATCATGATTCCTACATATTTTACTTGTTCTATGGTCTAACTTTGCTGTAAACTTATACTTTGTAACTCCTAATTCATCATATTCTCTTAGTGTTACTTGTCCGTGATAGTATGCACTTTCTGTTCTGATCAATCTTGTAGCATTATAAAGTCCTACATGTGTTATTTCGTTAAATTCTCTCGCCATCTTTTGCATACTTTTGCCCTGTATTAGACCCTTATCTAATATTTCATCTAATGCTTCTTGTAATTTATCTTTATTTTCCCATATCCTGTCACTGTAATTTTTAGCATACCACTTTTTTTCTAATACCTCATCAATCATATGCTTGGTAACAGCATTAAAGGCACCTTCATCTTGTATTTTAAGTTTTAAAGTGCTAAATTTATTATCTTTATTAACCAATATCTTAGTATAATGATCTTTGTTTATTTTTTCTTCTTCTCCTGCAAGTCCTATTAATTTAATTGATATGTTGTTTTTGATACTTTCTAATCTACTCATTCTATATATTGCAGATTGTGCATTGTAAATGTTAATCAATTCTTTTCTTTCTGTTTCACTATTTGCATTATTAATTTTATCTAACAAATACTTATCTTCTTTATTCTTTTCTGCATTAGTAAGATATTCATCGATTTTTTCAGTTGTTTCTTTTGTTCTTTTACCATAAGCATCATATATTTTTTGTATGTCTTTATTTATATCTTTTTCTACCTTATTATATAAGTTTACAATTTCTTTTATAGGTTCCTCAGTAGCGCCTTCTAACTCTAATCTTGCTTTTATTGCCTTTTTTTCAAGTTCTATTTCGTCCCAGTATGTAATCTTATTCCTTTTCTTTTCCTGTTTCTTTTGCTGTTTCATCTTCATCACCTATATTATAGTTTCCTGTATTCATCATCTCAGTTTTTGCTTTATTAGATCTTTCTTTTTCTTCTTTTTTAATTAATTCATCTTCTTCGTTTGCATCTTGAACAAATGAAAGATTAGATATAAGTGTCTTATTTGTTACCATTCCTTGAAGCTGTGTAATCATACCTGCAACCTCTAAATCATTTTTAGGAAGTCCACGTTTAAACTTAATATCTAATTCACTAACATCTACTATATTCATATTTTCAATAATATTACAAAACGTTACATATAACTTAAATCTTTCTTTAACTGCCTTTTCATAGTGTGATTGTTTAGTTTTAGTTAAAAGCTCAAAAGGAAGTAACTTATATAATAAAGCTACTCCTGAGCTGTTACCTGCAAAATTTTCATCAGTTATATCTGGTGTAAAACTAAATTTATGTATATCTTTTCTAAGTCTTGATAATACTTCGCTGATACCTGTTTCGTCTAATACTTTAGTTAAATATGATATATTTACATCTTTTTCTACAGTAAGAGTTCTTAACTCTTTTAAGATATTAAGCTGTTCTTTAGTAAATTCTCTTTCACCTGCAATAATCATTATACTATCTATAAACTCTTCTATATTATCAATATCATTACTTATAACTTTATTATATGCATCTATCAAGCTGATTACTGTTTCGTAGTCTCCTATTTGTTCTTCATTATTTTTTATATGTATAAGTGGAATTTTTTTAAGTGTATTTTCTTTAAAATCAACATTGCTTGTATTTATCCCTCCAGATAATAAATAACTAAAATTACACACTTTTTCATCAGTATATAAGTATACAGTTACTATTTTATTGACTTCTTCGTAATTAAACTCATTGCTGATAGAATAATATATCCCAAGTATTTCTTTTTCATCTAATGTATTATCACATAGCACTTTAGCATATCTAGGATCAATAGATTTTGTCTTTATTTCTGCATTTTCATCAATATAAGTAAGTTCATAACATTCTCCATACTTTGATAACTTTTTAGCATTGCTTTTATCTATATCCAGCATACTATTACTTCTATATTTATTTATTACAGGTTCAATATCAATTCCTTCATTAACATTATAGTTTATAGGCTCTCCCATAAAATAACCGACATTAAGTTCTGTTATATATCTAGCGAAATTACATAAAATCTTATTATCTGCAAACTCTTTTGTTTTTCTATTTTTATCTAATATGGATTCATCATTTTTATAAATTTTATCTAATAGATCATATCTTTCTTTTTCTTTTAGATTTTTATTTATTATATAATCAATTTTATTAATTAATTCTTTATCTATTTCACCTTTATTTAAGTTTTTCACACTCTCTAAACTTATATTCATTATTCCTCCTCTTTATATGAAAATAATGTTCTTCTATCAAGAATCTTAGGTCTTATCCTATTCTTCATATCATTTTCTCTTGAATATCTAGTTGCATCTATTACGTGATTATTCTTATCTGGATAACTTGCTTTAAACTCACCGTTTTTATCCTTCTCATACTCATAAGTGCTAAACTCTTTATAAGTATTTGGACACCTTATAGGATCTATTATTATTTCTTCCAAGTCTTGCAACCATTTAATACCATAATCAACACTATCAGGTCCTTTTACTGCTCCTTCTATTCTTAAGCCATTGCTTTTTGCTTCTGCTATAGACTTAGGTTCTGAGCTATCCCCTGTTATTTCTATTCTCTCAGTTATCATAATATTTTTTATCATGTCTATAAATACTCTGTTTTGCATTCCTGTCTTATATATCTCTTTAAATATATATAATTTTCTATGTTTACTGTCGAAATGATTTTCTGTATATACTGCAGGATCTGTAGCAAATCCCCAGTCTATACCTGCTTTAATATTATCAAATGTTTCTATTTCATCATCTTCTATCTCTCTACATGTTATATTATTAAATATTAAACCACCTGTACCTGTAACCTCTCCTAAGTATTCATTTCTATATGCAAGTTCATCTTTCTTTTTAAGAGCTTCTGCTTCTTCTATAAATTGTTCACCTAACCATTCTTTAGGTACATCTAAATAAGTACTATGATGTATATATTTCCTTTCTGTATCTAATATTTCTTTATTAACCCAACTATTTACTGTCTTAGGTGGATTATAACTATAAAAAACTTTAAATCCATATCCCCCTCTCATTACTGATTGGTTAATTTTTCTTATTTCAGGCATTCCATAAAATTCATCTACTTCTTCATACCATATATATCTAAGAAATCCTTTTCTTAATTTTATAGATTTAATTTTTTTATAATCTTCTTGATTATTAGAACTTCTAAATACTATTTCTTGTCCAGAAGGCTTGTAAATCAATCTTAAAGGTTGTATTTTAGTTTGCCAATAATCAGATACTCCTAATATATCAATCGCCCATAATAATTGAGCATAGACACTATCTTGAAGCTTATCTCCTACCTTACGAAGTACAATTGTATTTGAAAATATACCTTTGGAATGATCTTTCATCATATTCTGAATAATTTCAATTGATACAAAAGAAGATTTTGTACTTCCGTCTACCGCCTTTTAACCAATAGTGAATATATTCATTCTTCTTTATAGAATTATGGATATTATAAAAGACTGGTGCTATTACTTCACTCAGTCTTAATGTCATTATTATTCCTATCTATTTTAATATCTGGAATATCGTCAAATATTTTAGGAGCTTCTACTATTGCTATTTCTTCTTTAGGTTTTTGTCCTATAGTATCTCTTATCATCTCAAATGCTTTAACATTACCTTTTTTAGCTTGTTTTATAAGTCCTACTGATATCAACTCTTGATTTGTCTTACCTTTTTCAGAAAGTTCTAGAAGAATTTCAAGCTCTTGCCTTAATGTCTTCTTTGCTCTCCTAGCTTCTCCAGATGCTATTCCTGCTTTTCTTGCTAATTCTCTTCGTTCTTCTGGAGTTCTTTCATTATTTGGCTTCAAATTTTGATTATTCATCTAATACCTCCTTTTCACTTATTTTCTGGCGAAGAGAGTAGGATTCGAACCTACGATAGGTACTCAGCCCCATGCCAGTTTTCAAGACTGGTGCATTCAACCACTCTGCCATCTCTCCATATAATTGGCGAAAAGTAAGGGATTCGAACCCTTGCAACATTTCTGTCCTACAAGTTTAGCAAACTCGCCTCTTAAACCACTTGAGTAACTTTTCATATAAAAAAAGAGCACTTAAATAAGTACTCTCCAGAAATTATAAACATTTTGGCTTTATGAACATCAATAGTATTAATCATACTCTGTTCATTATATATAGTATCATACTTTTTACTATACATTCACTAGACATTTATTAATTTCTTAAATATTTTTTTATCTTAGAATAATAATACTTCCATATTGTACTTGTAGATTTCCCATACATCTCTGAAACTGTTTCAACTGCTTTGCTTGGATTTACTCCTTCAAAAACTATCATCTTGTATAATTCATTTTTTATTCCTTCTAAATTATCAAAATAAATTTTTCTTTTTTCTATCTCTTTATTGCATTCTTCCAGTTCCTTTTTTACATAGTCCAATCTTTCAATTAAGTTCATTTGGTTATATTTATTATCAAATGCTAACCTATGAGTAAGTTCAAACATCTTTTTATCATGTTCTGAATTAAAAGGTGCTTTGCTTTCATTTGTAGGTGCATTATTTCCTTCATCACTATATATAGCTTCTATCTTTTCTTTTTCATTATTAAGATATTCTATTTCTATTTCTGCAATTTTTTTCTTTTGAAGTAAATTATTCATTGATTCAAATTCTATCATATGTATCTTTTCCTTTATTGTTTGGTACATAGTAGAATAATACTATTTTATTGTTCGTTTTCTTGTTTAAATTTATTATTAAACTTATGCCATAGTCCCTGTCTTTTTAACATCATTTCTGTATCTCTTTTTCTTGCCTCATCAAATCTATCTTTAATATTTGTTTCGTTTTTTTCTAATGCTTCTTTAACTTTTCTTATTGTATCTATTATCATTCTTATTATTAATGATATAGCTACTAACATTAAGAATATAGCAATTGGTGCCATTATTGATAATTTAATAACTTCCCAACTAAAACTTATTGCTTCTTTCATCTTCTTCCTCCTTTTATTGGTTACAAATTGTAACTAACTCATTTTTTTCTAATAGCTTTTTTTAATATTTGTATTATCTTTGAGTTCCTTCTTCTATTGTGTCCTTTCACACGATTGTCGCACGATTCATTTCTTATAATTCAACATTTCTTTGCACTTTTCGCACGATTGTCGCACGATTTTGACACAATTAATACTTTATTTATCCTTTTCTAATTCTTTTTTTAACATATCTACTAATTTACTATCCTTTTTTATTAATATTTCTTTTGTTTTACCATAATTATCAATTATCACAATTGTTTCCTCATATCCTTTATCTATATATTCTTTTCTATTTTTTTCTGATAAATTATAAAAAATACTATAACTTATTGCAGTAACAAGCAATACTATTAAAAGTATTAAAATTATCGTTTTTGCTACATCTAAAAAGTCATATTCAAATATATTAAAGTTCATCTTGTGTGTCTCCCTCTCTATACATCTCTATTAACTGATTAATCTCCCTTAATACAAATTTATTTAATTTATTTCTTCTTTCTTCAAAATTATTTTCTATATGTCTTAAAAAATAATTATAACTTGCTTTATATTTGACGTTTTTCAAAGCCTCTTCTATTACTTTATCTGTTGGGTTGTCTATTATTTCTATAGCTGTTGCATCATTTTTTACTGCTATAAGTTGTATTTCTTCACTTGGGTTATCTATGTATTCAATAACAAAAGGATTTCTTGTTACTGCTTCAATTTTCATTTTTTCTGTTGGATTTTTAATATATTCTATATTGTATGGCTCACTTTGTACTGCCTTTAATTGTTCTTCTTCTCGTGCTGTGTATATTTTGTACGCATCACTATTTGCAATGTAGTCCCATTCTTTTGGCCCTTTTAATTTCATCACATTTAATTTAAATTCATCTAGTTTCATTTTCCCTTTTTCTCCTTCCTTTCAAATCATTTTTTACGTGTTTTAATATATATTCAATACTACAATTTTTATGTCTTAATGCCTCTTTCAATACTTCATCACTAGGATTATGTATGTATTGTAAACTAAAATAGCTGTGTTTTACTGCTAATAATTGTAATTCTTCGCTTGGATTTTCTATGTATTGTATAGCAGTAAAAGCACAATTTATAGCTTCTCTTTTTAATTCCTCACTAGGATTATCAATATATTGTATAGCTTCACCGTGTTGTTTTATCGCATATAGCTTGATTTCCTCACTAGGATTATCTATATATTGTAAATTTCTCCAGTGTTGTTTTATAGCTACTTTTTGTTCCCTTTTTGTAGGGTTATTTATAAATTTAACAAATAGACCCAAATTTCTTAACATTTTTATTCGTTCTTTAGCAGAAGAATTATACAATTCATAAATATCACTCTGTTCTAATTCTTCCCATCTTTTTTCACCATATTCCCTTATTTCATATTCTTTTAACTCACTTAATTTCATTTTCTATCTCCTCTAATTTAAAATCCTATAAATTATTTCTAATAAATTCAGTGTATTAATATTATTTTCTAATATTATTTTATTATTTAAAATCAATTTTTTTATACCATTATTTATTAATTCATTATTAATAATATTTTTTATATTTATTACATGTATGTCCCACTTGAATTGTACTATTATTATTTCTTGCTTTTTAACTTTTTCTTTTAAGTTTTTAAACTGTCTTTTAAATAATAAGTCTCCTGCTATACTTCTGTATATCTCTAACTTCATCTTTTAGATTTTCCTTTCAAGTCATTTTTACAAACTTTAAAATTTCCTGTTCCTGTATCCACATTTATTATAGCCTTACAATTTTCACATTTTTTACCTACTGCTGTTAAAGACCATGCATAAGCTATGTTTTCAAAATTACAAAAAGGACAATTTATTTCATAATAACTTCCACCATTTGCTCTTGAATAATAATAACAATCTTTTATTTTTACATATTTTGTTTCTTTTATTGCATTTACCATTCTATCTATTCCTCTTTCAAATCATTTTCTATGTGTCTTAATACATGGCCACTATCAATTGATAAAGTAAAACCTTTTACTGCCTCTTGTAGTATTTTTTCAGTTGGATCTTTTATATCTATTATAGATAATGGATTTTGTTTTACTGCAAATAATTGTAATTTTTTACTAGGATTACTTATGTATTGGATTGCATACGGATTTTCTTTTATTGCTTCTATTTTTACTTTTTCACTTGGATTATCAATATATTCTAAAGAAAAACCATCATTCTTTACTGCTTCCAATTGTACTTCTTCACTAGGGTTATTTATATATCTAATAATTGTTCCATCTTTTTGTAATACTTTCTTTTGTTCTTCTTCATTTGATGAATATATTGAATACCAATTAGTACTTTCAAAATTTTTCCATTTGTCTTCTCCAAATTTATTTATTATATAATCTTTAAATTCACTAAATTTCATTGTTTTATTTCCTCCATATTTGTATTATTATTTTTTCTTTATTTTTTCTTGCTTGTTCTAGCTTTTCTTGTTCTTTTTCAGTTAACTCTCTCATTTCATCTTTTAGATATTCTTCTATTTCTTCTACAAAAGTTTTATTATGATTATTATCATTTCTTAAAAATTTAATCATTCTATCATATGCAACATGATTACTTTTACTATTTTCTCCCATTGCCCCCCATTTTCTAATTTTCTTTCTTGGCACTATATATGTATAACTTATGATTGGTTGACTATTGTGATACAATCTTTTAAGTGGTTCTGGGTCTCTAGTTATATAAGCAAAATTTAAATCTTCTATTTCACATAAATAATAGGAATTATCAGGCTCAATTCGTGCATAATTCTTTTGAAAATTTAAATATATATTCTCATTTCCATTAACTACTTCTACTTCAATACTTTCTAAATTAAGATAATTTAACATTCCCTCAAGCTTACATAAGTACGGTCTGTTATCATTATTATATATTGTAAATTTCATTATTGTGTTACTTCTTTCTCTACTATTTCTTTTTTTATTGCATCTACTAATTCATTATTGTTTTTTATAAGTATTTCTTTTGTATTTTTATTATTATTTTCTATTATAACTATTTCTCCTTTATATCCTTCGTTTATATATTTTCTTTTAATTTTTTCTGGTGAATTATTAACCTTGTGATATATTGCTACACATCCAAATACTACTAAAAAAATCACTAACATTATCATTAGTATCATTTCAATAATTTCAATGATTTCAATGATTTTATAACTTTTAAAATTAATTTTATCAAACATAATCTATTCCCCTTTCTTCTCTTTTCTTCTAGAACATTGTCTTACAATATTCATCTATTATATTGTCATTATTCATTATTCCATAATTATTATCTTTTGCTCTTTTATACTCTTCATCTTTCTTTGATATATCCATTAAGTCAAACTCATTTGCCTCAAACAAATCTATTATTAATGGGTCTAAATACTTATATACATTACCACCATATTGATTTTTAACAATAAAGTTATGTAGTTCTTTTTCTTTCTCGTATTGTATAAAATATTTGTTATTTATTTTTGGTAACTTTTCTATATAAGGTCCATATACGCCTGCTTTAAATTCTGCATCAAACAAATAATCACTATAGTTTTCTACTCTATCTACTTCTATGTTATCAATATTTTTCTTTCCCATTCTTACATAAGCTCCCCAATATGCAAAACAAAAATATAATACTTTATTCATCTTTAATATTGATATATCTTCTTTGTATTTCTCTTGATATCTATCAGCTAGATAATCAGCAAGTGCTGAAACTTTAAATACTCTATCTTTTTCATTTATCATATCCTCTTCCTCCTGTAAATTTTTCTAATCTATATTCTCCGATTGAATAACCTTCTGGAATTTCATCTTTTTCTAACTCTATCCAATTTTCAAGAAATTTACTAGGAACTATGTAACTATAATTTATACAATTATTGTTATAAGGAAAATCTATATGTGTATCTAAAGCACCTTTGTAGTTAATCCATATAAGTTCGTTTCCATTCACTAAAATAACTTCTATAGTACTTATTTCTTTATCTCCTGTATCAACTTCAGTCGGTTTATTGTAACGATTATATATATTAAATTTCATCAGTTATCCTTTCTATTGTTATCTTGTTATTACCTTCAACTCTGCTCCTACTACTACTAATAAACTTCATCTTATCTTTATTTTTATCATCAATATAATCTTTAAAATTAGTTTCTTCTAAATAATGAAAAATTTTTGAACTACCATTATCTAAAACAATTCTTACATACTTATTTTTAGGTATATTTTCAAATTCTCCAATTTCTATATAAATTATTTCAGCTTTACCTGTATCTATTGTTACAATTTCACTATTATGTATTTTTATATTATATTTCATATCTACTCCTCATCTAAATCGTTTTCTATGTACTTAAATAAGTTTTTTACATCATAAACATTTTCTACTCCTTCTATTGCTTTTCTTATTACCTTTTCGCTTGGATTACACATTTCTTCTGCCATATACAAGCGAGCTTTTACTGCTTCTAATTGCATTTCTTCTGTTGGATTATTTATATAATTAAAGTTACAAAAATTTCTTTTTATTGCCTTTAATTGTTCTTCTTCAGATGAAATATATGTTTTATATGCTCCAGTCCCTTTTAATTCATTCCAACCTCTTTCACCAAATTCTTTTATTATTTCCTTTTTAAATTCACTTAATTTCATTTTATACTCCTCCAAATTATATTCTTTCTTATATCTGTTACACATTTCTTTTAATGTGTTTATATCATTTTGTTTGCATTTTATGTATTCTTCTGTAAAATCTATACATGCTTTTACTTCACCTTTTGTATATTCCCTTAAATAATTATTTGTCTTTGCAAATTTCAAGCTACTTTTAATTTTTTCTAATTCTTTTTCTTTTTCCCTTATCTCTTCTTCTTTACTACATATTATGTTCTTTAATAATTCATTTTTCATTTTTATGCTCCTAAATTATATTTTTGTTATATTTATCATATATTAGTTTTAATTTTTTAATATACTCTTTATTTACTTCAAACACTTCATTATACAATTTTACAAAATCACCTTTATGAACTTCTAGTCCTAATAATTTATCCATTATTTTTAACTGTATATCCAATTCTTTTATCCTATTATATTTTCTTTCTCTATTTTCTATATCTTCTGACATTTTCATTAAAAAATCTTTAATATATTTTCTTTCTAATTCTTCCATTTTCTTTATCCCCCTTTTTTCATATATCCATATTTTTGTATTTTTAAGTGTTTCTGTACACAGCTTTTCGGACACTTTCGAATCATTTCGAACACTTTTCAATTATTATGTCTATTTTTTTAATAAATCTTTAATACGATAATGTTTTTCACCTAATATCATATTTTTAAGTTTTCTTAATTCTTCTTTTATTTCTTTATTCTTATTTTCTACTTCTTCCAATTCTTTTCTATAATCGTCAACCTTTTTACACTCTTCCAGGAGTAGGTCAGCTTGTAATGCAATTGTCTCATTTGCTCTCTCTATATCATGCTCATAACATGATATTCTTATTTTTTCATCTAACCTATCCTTTCTTTACCATTCCATTTCTTCTATTTCATTATTTAGTTCTTCAAAATCAATTTCTGGTTCTTCTTCTATCTCAAATTCTTCTTCTATTTTTGTTTTAGGTGTATAATTGTTATTTGTCCCACCAGTAAAGAATATTTCTTCAGCGACAACTTCTGTTACATACACTCTTTTACCATCTTTACCATCGTAGTCTCTTGTTTGTATTCTTCCAGTTAAGGCAATTAGATTACCTTTACTTAAATAAGTTGATGCTATTTCAGCTGTTTTATTCCATGCTACTATGTTTATGAAATCTGCTTCTTGTGTATCGTTTCCATATCTTCTATTTACTGCTAATGTAAATGTTGTATATACTGTATTATTAGGTGTATATCTTGTTTCTGGATTTTTTGTTAATCTTCCCATTAATGTTACTTTATTCATTTGTTGCCTCCCTTTTTTCTTCTTTCAAATCATTTTCTATAAATCTAAGCATATATTTCAAATTACAAGTATTATCAATATCAAATTCTTTTATTGCTTCTTGTATTACTTTATCTGTTGGATTATTTATCTCTACAATATTATTACCATTGTTTTTTACTGCTATAAGTTGTATTTCTTCACTTGGGTTATTTATACATTCAATAACATCTTCATTTTGTTTTATAGCTTCTAATTTCATTTCTTCTGTTGGCTTGTTTATATATTGAATAGCATAACCATCCTTTTTTAATGCTTCCATTTTTATTTTTTCAGTAGGATTGTTTATGAATTGAATATCATAACCATTCTTTTGTACTACCTTTAATTGTTCTTCTTCTGGTGCAGTGTATATTTTATATACATATGATTCTTCTATTTTTTCCCATACTTCTCTACCATATTTTGCTATTATCTTCTCTTTAAATTCACTTAGTTTCATTTTCTATCTCCTCTAATTTATTTTCATATTTGTTACATATTTCTCTTAATTCTTTTATATTTTTTTGTTCATGTTCTATTAACTCCTGTTTAATATCTAGTAATAAATCTTCTTCATCACATACTGCTCTATCAATAATGAGATCTGTTTCCATATCTTCTATTTTTTTAGCACTTATATTTATAACAACTTTAATTCTATTTAAAAAATCTTTTAACTTACTTATTTTCATCTTATTTATTCCCTTCTAAGTCATTTTCTATATTTTTATTTATTAATAATTCTTCTAACTCTTTATTAATTTTATTTAACACATGTGCTCTTTTTTCTTCTTCGCTTATATCTTGGTTTTTAATAAACTTACTCATATATGCATTTATATTTGTATCAGTATCTTCTTTAGGTATTTTATTTCTTATATAATACCTAATTACTTTTTCTGTAGGGTTCTTTATAAGTTTTATATAATCTAAGTTTTGCCTTAATACTATCATTTGCATATCTTCATCTGGTTCTATAACGTTTTGTATTATATAAGGGTTTATGCTTAATTCATTTAATATTTGCTCATGCATTCTTCTATCTCTATCAAAATTTAATTCATATGTTTTAGTACAAGTAAAAGCCCAACTTATTTCTTCTCCCAGCTCTTCTGTTATTATTCTTTTCAACTCACTTATCTTCATTTCTATACCTTCTTTTTATTTAATCATTATTGAATATTTATCATCTATTATTTTTGTTCCTAATGCTAGTACTCCTGTTTTCTTATATTCGTCCATTATTCCTTTTTTATTTACTACTATTGTACTGTTTAAGTATTCTACTGGTATTAAACTTTCATCTACTATTTCAAGAGATATTGGATTTTTTCTTTTTGATATTGTCGCAAGAGATGTTTCTATTTTATCCTGATGTAATTCTTCCATAATACTTAACATATATTCTTTTAATTTTGTAATACTCTTTTCTTGTGACTGTCTTCTTTTCTTCAGTCTATCTTCTTCTGCTTTAAGCGTATTTACTACTGCTTCTTTGTTTTTTATAACTTGTATAAGTCCTTCATTTTTTTCAACTATAAGTCCTTTTATTTTTTCCCTAAATGCTAATAACTTATTTGCATTTTCTACCTTTTCTTCTTCTGTTATTGTTTCCTCGTTTAGAAGTTCATCTAGTTGTTCTTCTATGTTTATTAAATTATCTTTTAAATCATATAGTGTCATTTGTTTCCTCCTTTTTATCTTCTTTTAAGTCATTTTCTAAGTATTTTAAAAAGTCTACATATTGCCATGTAGGTATTTTTTGATTATCCATTTCTTTTATTGCCTCTTGTAATACATTTTCTGTTAGATTATTTATATTTATAATAGATAATGGATTTTTTCTTACTGCTTCTAACTGCAATTCTTCTGTTGGGTTATCTATATATTGAATCGCATAAGGATCTTTTCTTATAGCATAATATTGCATTTTTTTTGTTGGATTATTTATATATTGGATAGCATATCCTGTGTTTTTCACTACCTTTAATTGTTTTTCTTCTGGTGCTTTGTATACTTTAAGCTCATCAGAATATTCTATTCTTTCCCACTCTTCTTTTCCTCTTGTTACTATTATTTTTTCTTTAAATTCACTAAATTTCATTTTTTTCTCCCTTTTTATCCTTTTCTAAAAGTTTCTTTGTATTCTTTCTCTAACTGTTTTCTAATCATTTGCATTTGTCTTGTTGATTGTATTGCATATTCTCCAGTATCTCTATCTATTTCTTGTAATTTTCTTCTTGTCCTTTCAACTGTTTTAAAAGATAGTAGATTATATAATTCTGGATTTATAAGAACATCATTATCTGGTTCTACATTATTTTCTTTAAGATATTCAATATATAAAGACATATCATTTTCTCTTGTCATTGGATATTTAAGTAGTATATTTCTAATTAAATATGTGTTTTCTTCTGATATCATTATTCCTCCTTCTAAGTATTGACACTACAACCTACATGTTATATAATCTATTTGAATGTTTATATAATTCGTGTAGGTTGCCATATCTACACTTTTTTTATTTTTCTCCTGTTTCTTTTATTATTTCCATTGATTCCATCATTTGTTTTTTCATATTTTCATATGTTGATTCAGATATACTTCCTAATAGTTTATGATTAGTTACTCCATTTATTCTTAATGTTTCCATTACCAGTTCATTATTTCCTTTTCCTGCTATTTTCATAAGTCCCAAATATCTTTCACTACCTCTATTATCTAATTTATTAGGTTCTGTAGTAGTTGTTGCTTTATTTGGTACTACATTTAATAAGTTTTCAGTAATGTTTTCTATAACTTCTTTTGGTTTGCTTGCTTGTACCTTTTCTTTATCTAGCATTACCTTTATATCTTTTATCTCATTTTTTATTTCTGTGTATAATTCTTCTTCTATACTTCCTAAAGATTCTATATTAATTATTTTTTTCTCTTTAAGAATCTGTTTTATTTTATCTTTATTATCTGTTCCTATTATTCCAGAAAGTCCTTCAAATCTTTGTTTTCCAAGCACTTTATTATCAATTGTTTTAGTTTCTACCTTTTTTTGTATTGGTCTTGCTTGTCTTTTTTGTAGTTCTTCTAGTCTTTTTGATAAGCATTCTGCATCATCATCTTCTGTAGCTAATCCAAAAGCCATTAATAAGCTGTATCTTCTTGCATAAGTTAATGATGCTCCGTATTCTTGTGCTGGATTATTGTTTTTATATAAGTTTGTGTTTGGTATCCTGCAACCTTTAATTGAATCTTCTTTTTTCCCATTTATTATAGGAATTGTTATTATATAATCTCCTAGTTCATCTGTTCCTATGCTTTGTATATATCTTATTCCTATTTCTTCCAAGTATTCATTAATTTGTGATAATTCGGTATATTTGTATCCTGCACCTTTTGTAGCTTTTTTTAGTCTTGTGTTATTTGAATCTTTCACATTTTCCATAATTATTCTCCTTGTTTTTTTATTTTTCTGTATATTGCTTTAATTACTCTTTCATCTAGTTGTATCCATTCATCATTATCTTTGGAATATATTTCTATATCCTCGTCATTTTTTTTATTGTTTATAAATACCTTATATTTTTCAGCTATATAAAGTGTTCCTGTACTTAATTTTGCTGTTATAAATCCTTGTTTTTCAATTTTTTCTTTTGTTGCCATATCTTCCTCCTTTATTTTTTTAATTTATCCAATTTTCATTAATTTTATTTGTAAAATCTTGCCATTCTCTCTGTTGTCTCTCTGCTATTTTATTTTTATTGTATTTATTTGTGTTATTTAATTCTTTATTCTTATCCTCAATTAATCTTGTTTTTACCCACCCTATCATTACATGGTAGTCTGATTTGTATTTCCTTCCTATACTCATTTTATAAGTGTCTAGGATATCAATACCTTTGTTTATATCTATGTTTTCCTGTTTATATAATTCTATTATTTTGTTATATTCTACATCTGTTAAATATATGCTTTCTTTGTATTTCTTCTTTTTTTCTTTGTTAATCTTATCTTTCTTTTCTTTTCCTATCTCTAGCTTAATCTCAGTATTTTTTTCTTTACTAAGCCCAAACTCTTTATTTTTGTTTGCTTCTTTTGTCAAGGAATTATTATTATTTATATTATTTAATTCATTATTCAATTTTTTCTCACGCGTGTTATATATATATATATCTTTCTTTGTTTGTTTATTATTATTAGTTTGTTTATATAATGTGTAAAGAAAATGGTCATTTTGTTCACTACTTTTTTTGTCAACTAGTGAAATATTTACCCCATTTTGTTCACTACTTTTTTTTATGTCATCATAAAGTAGTGAAATATCTGCACTACTTTTTTGCCTCTTATTTTCAACTAGTGAAAAATCAATACTACTTTTTTCACTACTTTTTTTATCTTTTTTTATTTCTTCTTTTTCTAAATTTATAATTTTATAGGTCCCTGCTTGTCCTATTTTCCCTTTTTCATATATTATGTATTTCTTTTCTTCTAATTCTTTTCTTGCTGTTCTTAATTCATGCAGAGAACAGTTTGTAATTGACATTATTATTGAGTTTGTCATTTTAAATGTTTCTATAAATTTAAGCTTATTCCATTTATCAAGTAGTACCATGTATAAGCCTAATGCCTTAAGTGATAAACCTTCACCTGTAGCCATTTCAAAAAACATGTTTATATGTTTAATATAATTCATTTTTTCTCCTCTCTTGTATTTGATTTTCAATGTACTTTTATGTGTTTGTTATTCTATTACTATAAAATCTATTCTAATCGTTTTCTTGTACTTGTAATTTATTTATTAATGTATTGTATTTTTCTTTTAATTCTTTGTTTTCTTGTTCTAGTGTTTTGTTATCAAATATTAATTGAATCATTTTTGATTCTCTTTCCTTAAGTGATGCATATTTATATTCTAATGATATACATTCATCTTCTAATTCTTTGTAAAGATCTTTTAGTTTGTAGTATCTATCTTCTAACTCGTCATATTCTTCTTCTAATTCTTGTAGCTTTTCTTCTAAATACAAATTATCACTTAATAAGTCTCTATATGACTTATTGTCTGGATTTAAATATCTTTCATCATCTACATCGTACATAATCTACCTCCTAATCAAATGTTCTTTGACATTCTGCTATTCTTTCCCATCTTATTTGTTGTTCTAATTGTTTTCTTTTTCTCTCTTGTATTCTTTTCTTTCTATCTATATATATAAGATAGTTGTTTAGTATCATTCCCCCTAAAAACATTACTAAGGGGAATATAACATTTACTATGAAATTAAATTCATATAAGTATATTTCTTTCATCTTTCATATCTCCTTTATAATTTTTTTCTCCTTGATATAATATATATAGAAAGGAGGTGATAATATGACTAGTAGAAAAACTAGCAAATCTGTCGCTTCAAAAGCATCTAGTATTCTTAGAGATGGAAGAACTTCTGCTAAATCAAAGTCTGTAGCTGGTTCTGCTCTATCTCAAAGAGCTCCTAGAAAAAAAGGTAAGTAATTAACTCATTTTTACCTTTGAAAACTTGATAAATAGCTGTTGAAAGTCTATTTATTAGGTCTTCATCTTTATTTAATTCACCATTTCCTGTATATTCCAGTATTCCGTGTAATATTTCATGTATAAGTGTTACTGATCTAAGATCTTTCATTAAATCGTTTCTTAATGATATTTCTTGTTTCTTGTAATCTATCATACCTAAACACTCAGCATCATTATCAATTAAATGCATTTCATTTACATTATGTTTAATACCTAATATATCTATAGTCATGTTTTCTCCTCCATTGTCTTTTTATTTTTATATGTGTTATAATATTAAAAGACTGTTTTTATAAATAGTCTAAATATATTTATAAAAAGTGATTGTGTATAACAAAAAACTTTTTACATAGTAGGAATAGTTAAGTAGTGAGTCGCCAAACTTGTATTACTTAATTATTCTTTTTTATTTTTATAATGTTTTATATTCTTCTTCTATTTTTTGTCTTATCCATTCATTTTCAGATGGATAATTTTTCTTTTGTATAATCTCTTTTAGCATTTGTTTATGTTTTTCTGTAACATAACCCCTAACTTGCTTAAATTGAGATTGATATTCTTTTAAGTATTTTTTTCTTTTTTCCTTATCCAATCATTCCTCCTAAGTGATTGTATTAACATTATATATTAATATGTTAATACAATCAATATTTTTTTATTAATTTTACACTTTTGTAATATTTCTACTTTTAACTTTTGTTTTGTTGTATTATTTTCTTATAAAGAAAGGATTTTTATATGTTAAATAATTTTTTAAAACTAATGATTAAGTTACCTTTTATAATTTTTGTATTGCCTTTTAAAATACTATATATGATTATAAAGCAAGCTTTAAATTATGTACCAAATACTGAAGCTTCTAGTAAAATAATTAAAGATAATTCAATACCTATGATAACTAATAACATATCTGTTGTAGATCTTTTCACTATAAATTATCTAAACTTAAAAAATACAAATAAAATTTTACCTCTATATTATAAAAGTAATAATGATAAAACTACTATCAAAAAATACATTTCTTTAGGATACATAGAAGAAAAATATTCTTTAAAAAATAACTTAAATAAAGCAACTTTACCTGAGTTGAAACATATTTTAAAAAATAATAATTTAACTATCTCGGGTAATAAAGAAACTCTTATCAATAGAATTTTAGGCAACATTGACGTTGATTCTCTGTCTTCCAACTTTCCTTTAAATTCATATTTTTTAACTGAAAAAGGATATACTTTAATAAAAACATACTATCCTTTAATTTTCTTTAATGATATTTACAAAAATTATTTAGATAATACTTTATATGAAATCATAATAAAAAATATTAATAACTTACCTAATTTAAATTATACTGACATATTATTTAGATCTTTTGACGAATATGGACGAAAATATAATATATCTATAAGTTTCTATAAATATTCTCAAATCTTACATTTAACTTATATTCTACTTAAATCTACTAAAGAATATGATAAAGCTTTAATATATTTAATTGCTTATTTAAGATTAAATATAAGCGGAGTAGAAAACCTGCATTGCATAAACGACATAGACTACATTTATATATATCCTGATAAAGAATTTAGAATATTATACACTCTATATCCTTTTACTGATGATGAATTACTTTCTGCTATTAATTATTCGGATTCCCATATACAAGGAGTACCTTTTAATTTTTTCAATAAATCCGAAGTACATGTAATTATTAAAGATATTTTAAATAATAATGTTAAAAAACCTAATGAATATAAATATAACAGACTAAATAAATCTTATTATAAAAAATTAGGATTTATATTATAGATTCTTCATTATTTCAAACATTAAAGTGAAAGAGTTTTTCTTTCTCTTTTTTTATATTCTTTACTCCTTCCTAAGTAATAAAGTTTGTAACTATTCCCTTTTCAATGTACTATTTGTTTAAATATATAACTGTCTGCCTATAGCTCCCCATCTTTGTAATGCTTGTGATTCAACTACTTTTCTTTTTCCTATCTTCTGCACTGGAAACCCTTTATAATTCATTAAGTTATATGCTTTTGTTTTACCTATTTTCATAATCCTAGCTAAGTCATCTACATCATAGAATACTGTTTCTGTTTGTATTGTTTCTAGCTTACTTTCTAGTTGCTCTATTGCTTCTATTATTTTCTGCAATTTGTCTTCTACATTCATATATCATCTCCTATATAATTAGTTAACTTTTCTTAACTTTTTCAGTAAAAAAATATTCTTCTATTTCATTTCTTATATCTAATATATCTGCTATTGTAGATATTTCAGAAGACCTAAAATCCATTTTGTTATTAAGTCTCATATTAAGAGAATTTTTTGTCATTCCTAAACTTTCGCCTAATTTAGCTTGTGTATATTCTTTATCTTTTATTCTTATTTTAAGCTTATTAAAATTGTATTCTATTTCTTTTTTCATCTCTTCCTCCTTCCCATTTTTTAGTTGTGTTTTTCTTAACTAAATATAATATATAATATTCAAATCGTTTTGTAAATGATTATTTTTTATAAAAGTTAAGAAATTCTTAATCATTGTTAAATATAATTTGACTTTATACCTTAAAATACTTATAATTTAAGGTATAGAAAGGAATTATAAACAATGGATTTTGATAAAAGACTTAAATATGCAATGAGAAAAAGAAATATGACACAAGCAGAATTATCTAGAAAGACTGAAATAGATAAGCCATCAATTTCTTATTATGTAAAAGGAGAATATAAACCTAAATATGATAGAATAGAAAAAATAGCACAAGTATTAAATGTAAATGCTTTTTGGCTAACTGGTAGTGAACCATTCTTTTTTCAAACAGATTTTGTAAAGGATCATTATGAGACTTCAAAATTATTGGTTAATTTAATACAAAATTTTATAAAAAAGAAAGGTATTACTATTGAAGAATTCTTCAAGGATTCTCACTTAACATATAAAATATACCAAGAATTATTAAATAATTTAAAAGAGAATAGAACTAGTACATTATTAATTAATAATTTCATTATTAAAGATATAGCAGAAGATTTAAACATGGAATTTAATACACTTCTTGAAAAGATAAATGATAATCCTACATTATCAGAATATAACCATAATATTGATAGCTATACAATAAAGCAAAATCAAGATATTAATACAATACCTGGAGCTAAAAAAATAAATACAAATTCAAAAACAGTATCATTGCCAATACTTGGAACAGTACCTGCTGGATTTGGTAAAAATCCATTTTTTGAAATAGATGAATGGACTGAGTGTCCTGTTGATATTTTACCTTATTCTGAAAATCCAGAAGAAAGATATTATATTTTAAGAGTATCTGGCGATAGTATGTATTCTAAACTTCAAAACAAAGACTTAATAATAGTTGATATTAAACAAGAAGTAAAAAATGGTGATATAGGTGTATTTAGAATTAATGATGAAACTACAGTAAAAACATTTTATTTTTACCCTGATAGAATTGAATTAGTACCATATAATACAGAAGCTTTTACAACAACTGTATATCCTTTAAGCTCTCTTGAAGATATAGGATTTGAAATTCAAGGAAAAGTTGTAGGTCTATACTTTAGACCGATATAGTAAATAAATAAGCTTATAGTATTAACTAAAATAAAAAAGCGATAGATTTATTATTCCAATACATTCTCTATCACTTTTTAAGATATCTCGCAATTATAATCACTTGAGCCTACAGATTTCTAGCATATCTGTGCCACTCCTATAATTATTATATCATATTATATTAAATAATTAAACAATTAAATTTATTAAAAAACATAAAATCTAAGGAGGTTTCTATGCCTAAAAAAAGAGCAAATGGTGAAGGTTCTGTATATAAAAATAAAAAGACTAATAGATGGGAATATTATTTCGTTGATCCAGTTACTCAAAAAAGAAAAAAACTTACTGCAAAAACTCAAGCAGAGGTTATGAATAGATATAATGAGTATATAATAACTGCTAAAAGTTTAAACACAATAGAAAGCGACGTTACTATAACATCTATACTTTATTTATATGAAGAAGATAAGTATAAAAAGAATTTAATTCAAACAAGTACATATGGAAGAAATAAAGAAACAATCAAA
>QWCI01000107.1_pt1 | contig 32385 bp, 21 predicted proteins | sample 1972541 | NCBI WGS metagenome assembly QWCI01 (sample SAMN09866712, study PRJNA288562) | Human oral metagenome isolate term3_saliva, whole genome shotgun sequencing... | isolation source: mouth | host: Homo sapiens | place: USA: California | reverse complement strand
AAAACTATATTATGTATTACAATACTAAACGAATTAAGGAAAGATTGAACTGGCTAAGTCCAATTGACTATCGTTTAGCTACTACTGCAGCATAAAAAAATCCGAGCAACCAGTTTAGGTTACTCGGAATAAAAAGTCTAACTTTTTGGGGTCACTACAAATCATTATGAAACACTTGGTTTTTTTTCTGAATAAAATCAAGGCAAGAGGTTTTCTACGACCTTAACATATCTAAAAATAGAGACGAACCTAGATATTACCTGTGTTTTATGAAAAATAGACCTATTGGAAAACCTACCCTCATATTGACGTAATTTCAGAAAACCCTTATAATTACTGTATCCTTAGAAAAAAGGTTTTCCACCAGTATTTACCTGGGTTTCTAGGCCCTCTAGAACCTAATGAGGCGAAAATTTACCGTTTACGGTATTGAAACGTGAACTCAGTAGCTACCAAGAAACAAGTTTCATGGGTTGAAACAGTACTTACCGCTTGCGGTATTGAAACATATCTTCTTTGGAACGAATTGTCATATCGAACTCTGCACCAGTTGCAACAGTACTTACCGCTTGCGGTATTGAAACTTGTAATATTCGATAGCTTGACGTTGTCGTTCTTTTTGGTTGCAACAGTGCTTACCGCTTGCGGTATGCGACGAAGGGTGCGAGATAGCAGAGAAGCGACGATGAGGACCGTACATCTCTAGTCCCTGACCGAAGGGAATGGAAAACGAAAAGGATAGATTGAATGTGCCTACTGCTTGCGGTATTGTAAGGGCACAGCTTTGAACCCATTAAAGTCAGTTCGGTATACTAAATTTACTAGAGTGGCTAGAGGCATTGAATCTCACATATTAATTACATACGAGAAAGACCCAAGTGAATTGATCTGCACCCATTTTCTTGGACAGATATAATTAAGCTACTTTTTGGGAATGAGTTCGGTATTCTACCGGGCTCATTCCTTTTAATTTGAGCTTAATACGTTTTGTATTGTAATAATCAATATAATCCTTTAATTTGTTAATAAAATCTTCATAGGAAGCAAACTTTTCTAAATATAACAACTCTGACTTCAACAAACCAAAGAAGTTTTCCATCACGCTATTATCCAAACAGTTTCCTTTTCGAGACATACTTTGGATGATAGCGTGATTTTTTAATGTTTCTTGATAAGTACTATGCTGGTACTGCCATCCTTGATCTGAATGTAAGATGCAGCCTTTGCTATTTGGTCTATTCTTAAAGGCTTTATCCAGCATAGATAACACCTGTGTTAATACAGGTCGTTCTGATATTTCATAGGATACAATTTCACCATTATACATATCTAAAATTGGTGATAAATAAACCTTACGTCCAAACACGTGAAATTCGGTAATATCTGTGGTCCATTTTTGATCTGGCTTTGTTGCAGTAAAGTTTCGCTTAATAATATTCGGAGCGATTTTTCCTTCAGTACCTCTATATGAGCGGTATTTCTTTAGTCGAACTTTACATGTTAAGTTTTCTTCCTTCATAATTCGCATTACAACTTTATGGTTTATATGAATGCCTAATTTATGCAATGCTATTGTAATTCGACGATACCCATAACGACCTTTATTCATCGCCACAAGTGTGCGAATAGCTTCTCGTTCCTCTGCATATTTGTCTCCCTTTTTTATGCTAGCTAAACGTGCATAATATGTACTACGACTAATGCCAAAGTACTCGAGCATAAACTGAAGGGGGTATATTTTTCTTAATCTTTCGATGGCAATTGTTTGCGCTTTTTTTTTACAGCTCTATTAGGTTTAGCAATTTCACGCATTTCTTTCATAAAGTCATCGTAAAAAGACATTTCATATTTCAACCGAGCAATTTCAGCTTCTAGTTCTTTAATCCGTTCTTTGTCTGATTTAACACTTTGATCTTTTGTGGAAGGTATTAGTTCTTTCGGTTTCATAGATGGTCTACCTTTAGGCTTGGGGTGTAACCCCAAAATTCCTTCGTCTAAATACCGCTTTTGCCATGCTGCAATTAGGCTAGGATTATCTAAATTAAATAATTCTGCTGTTTCTTTAAAGGATAACTTATCTTTCCATCTAGTTTCAAGAACTTTACGTTTAAAATCTGCTGAAAATACTCGTTTACTAATTTTATGAGTCAAATTATGACTAAGTTTAAATTTGTATAGCCAGTTTTTTACAGTACTTTCTGGAATTTCAAGATTCTTAGCAATTCTAAATCGACCCCATCCTTTTTCAGAAAGATAAATAGCCTTTTCTTTTACTTCTTTTGAATGTTTTGACATAAAAAACTGCACCTCCAAAAATTGTGTCCAATTTTTGGGGTGCAGTTCAAATCATTATGAAACACATGGGTCTTTTTCGTCTTAGTTTTATTGATTACACACATAAAAACTTTTAACATATAATGAACATGTAGCCGGTGAGCAATTATTCAGTATCAATGAATTGGGATTCGTCCCTATGTCACCTTTAGCAGTAGAGGCTGCAGTTGCAGTGCTAATAGCGGTGCTTGATGGCATTGATGATTAATACTATATAGTTTTATAAATAGCTTATAGAAAGGAGGGATTTACATGTTACCTTTATTAGCCTTAGTATCTGTGCCAATGGCATGGGAAGGTTTTGCATCCGGTGTAGCCTTAGGGCTTAGTGTATATGGTGCTTCACGTCGTCGTCGCTAATAATGTATATGTTGCGTGAAAGGAAGGTGATTAGTGTGTATCATTTCATAGGGTTTACTGTAGCAGTTGCACTTTGTGCATTGTTAGAAGATTAGATTATTAAATATAATATTTTGATTAAAGATGAGGTGATAAAATATGGATGAATTATTAGACTTAGTGATGGATGTAGCTGTTGATACAGTAGTAGATGTGCTATTAGATGAATTATTAGATGATCTTTAGGAGGTGTTTAACATGTTATTAGCTGTAGATTTTGGTTTAGTACATGTATGTGTTGAGGGGTAAATTTGAAAGTAATAATTGAATATGTAAAACGATAGACCTATTCGTATGATGTCATATGGATAGGTCTATTTTGCATTTGAGTTTAATGCTATGGGCCATTTAAACTTTATTATTAAGTTCTTTTATTCTATTTATGAAGATAAGATGATAGAATATAGATATTAATATGTATTTATATATTTAACGTTTTATATTTTTATGTGCCTAGTTGTTACTATATCTATCCGTTAATAATCGTAGATTACTAGGGTTAGATGTATTGTATTTGTTTCGTAGTAGTTTGTTTGTAGGGGGTGTAATATGATTACGATAGCGATTGATGAATATGGGGATTTTAATTTTTTAAAACCGAATGGCGAAAATACTGATAATAAAAAGAATGTGCAGTATATATCTGGGATTATCTATAATGATTTAGATGATTCTCAGGATGCAAATTTTGAAAGACAACGTTTAGACCGCTTTTTTAGAATTATTGCTGAAAAAGTAAATGTTTCATATCCAGAAGCCTTTTATAGTAAGCGAAAAGGTGTAGTTTCAGATGCGGATTCAGGTGCTCTATCTACTGGGAGTATGTACCTAAATATGTTAGATTTAGAAGACGAACATCCTGAAGAAAATCCTTATGCGGCGAAGACAACTGTATATATTAGTGAAAAAGCTAAATATAAAGGAGCTATTGCAGCAGCATTACCTGAATTTTTTGCTCACGGCACATACAATGGAGAAGAATTGATTCCAGTTCCTCGCAAAGGATTTTATTCTATTGCAGTTATGTTCAAAAGTGAAAATGGCAAAAGTATGTTCAACAATGAACAAACAGGCGTACTTTCAAATGATGATACAGTTAGTAATCTATATTGGCATATGGCAGATGCTACAGTATCTAGACTCGTCTTTCACAATCCCTATAACTTGGATGTTAATCGGGTTCAGTTTGATTTACCAACTCGTATAACAGAGGTTGCGGCTAACAATCCTATTAAAATTGAAGAGTTTAAAGCACTTGGATTTAAAGAGTATGTATTTCCACGTGGAACTAAACCGAATCCTAATAAGGTATACTTTCAGGTAGCTAATGAGTTTAACTATCGGGCTGCCTTGGATCGTAAATCCATAGATTATAATCGTTTACATATGGACATTAAGACCTTTAAGGCTCTATCTATCAACTATGATGTAAAAGGGCGTTTAGAAACTGAAAAGTATGCATTTTTATATTTATCTAATTTCTTGTGTGGCCATTTTAGCTATCATGGAAAATTACATTCATTAGTGAGCGATACGAGTCGATTTGAGGCTATTCGTAAATTAACCGATGAGTTAAATGGGGGTGCACCGAATCTCCTATTTGTATATGACGATGTAGATATTAACTATGAGCAGGCCATGATAGACTTTTGCCGTCAAAATTATGTAGCCGCATTAAGTTCTATGTATGATGGTGCTCATGGTGACAGTAAATTTGCTGAATTTTATCGTACAGAATGGTTCCCTCATATTGAAGAGTTAATTCATGGCGAAATGGATGTTCGCGGTATTGAACGGGCTATTCAGGATTTAGCAGATTATGCGGATGATACAAATTGTAATGCTAATAAATTAGCTTATATGTTTAAACATCTAGAGCAGTTAGTTATTAACTTAGAGAATGAAGAATTACTAGATGGGCGTATCGCATATGCTTTTTATGATACGGGTATGACTGCATTTAACCATGTGGGAAATAGTTCTTTGTCTGAATATTGCTTTACTGAATGTCGACATTGGTCTAGATATGTGCCAATAGAAGATTATTTATTGACGTTAAAACGTCATGTAGTAACCCTTGTAGATTGTTATCTATATAACGATGCGCTTCAAGCATCACGTGATATTGTATCCATGGAGGAACATATTCAAACATTGCGTGTTAAACTGTACGGATCAGATATTAGTGCTTCCATTAGTTTAGGACAGGCATATAGCCAATTGGGACAAGTGTATGCATATTTGAAAGACCCTGATGCAGAAAAGCTTTTTAAAAAAGCGCTTTCTATTTTTGATGATAAATCATCTGATGCGTACCGTACACAATCTTACTTATTGCATTATTACATCGAAACTGGCGATAAGGCCTCTTATGAACAATTAGCAGTTGAATATTTTGGTGGTAATCATACATTGGCCGATCAACTATCTTATATTCAATCCCTTTCTGAACAAGAGGTACCTGTACAATCTATGGTGTTTGCCTTATATGTTTATGTGAAAGCTTTGTATGTTTTATATAGAGATGATATTGATGCGTTTATTGCAAACCAATTGCAACGTATAGAACAAGATATACGTAAAACACTTCTTATCAATAGTCATCCTTGGGAATTGATATATACATATTTATCTCTTATTGCGTTACAAGCTAGCAATAATCCTTTAGCTATCGTGTGGCGTGATAAAGTCAAGACTGCTGTTTACAATCCAGGTAAACCTATTGAGCATCGAATGATTTATGGATTGATGCGGTTCTATGAACAAGTAAATGATGTTGCAACGGCTCAAAATTACCGTGAAAAACTAATCAAAGATAATGTAGATATTGAACAATATATGACCTATATGAATCGATAATCGAATATGATAAAAAGGAGCACACGTTCTTGCTGTACCAAGAGGGTGTGCTCCTTGGGTTATAGGACAAAACGTGTTGGTAAAAAGTCCCTAAGCCCTTGATTTTACTGGCTTCAATAAGATTATATCTTCTTAGAAAATCATGTTCTAAGTGGAGGGAATAATCATGCTGGTAAGATGCACAAATATGGATTCAACGATTATTTAATTGGAGAGTGACTTTTAAAGAGTTTCTAAAATATATAGATCTATGAATGAAAGAGCCCAACTTTAAGGCATAATTCCAACTTGGGAAGGTTTTGCTACAGGTGTTGGACTAGGTCTTACTGTTTATCGTATAGCACGCCCACATCGATAAGTTTTGATTACGGATTAGGGAATTAGGTGATAGTATGGCATTTGTAGGCTTCGCAGTAGCATTAGCGCTTTGCATAATATTATTTATGAAAATAAGATGATAAAATAAAGAGGAATAAGATATCTTATAATATTGATAATGATTGAAATACACTAGATAAATCCTAATTACCAGAAGGAGTGTTAATATGATATATAATTTATTTTTGACATTTTTGAGTCCTGTTAATAACACTCAGAAAAAGGTTATAGTGAGTCCTGAGATGCCGATGGAATATAATAATATTGTTGCAACGAATGAATCTGCTTTGAAATATTTGCTGTGGAGCCATTGGCAAGAGGATTCTAGTTTTTCCATAAATCGAATTTTTGCACTTTGTAGTAAAGGTGTTCGTGAGGATCATGTGACATTTAATAACCAAATTATGTCTTCTGTCGCAGTATTTAGTAAACAAATAGAAACGTTTTATACTCATATGGGTCATACTCAATATGAGTTTAAAGATGCATTTGTTCCTATTGGTTGCGGTGAGGATATAGAAGATACACAACGAGTTAAAGAGAGTATCATTGAAGTATCACGACAAATTATCGATTTTATGCGCACAATCAATCGAGTAAATGATTCCGTACATCTATATATGGATATATCTGGAGGTCCTCGTAATGCAGCCATGATTTTATTAGTTATTTGCCGATTATTAGCTTATCATGGTGTTATAGTTTCAGAAGTATTTTATTCAGGTATGAAACAAGGAACTCCTAGTGAAATTACAATTCATAGAATTAGAGATATTTATAATTTATTTGATATAATCTCTGGATTTGAAGAATTTAACTTATTTGGTAGTGCGAAAAAATTAGGTAATTACTTTCATCAGCAGAGTCAATCAAATGCTGCTATATCTGGGTTGCTATGTGCTATGAATGATTTTTCAGAAGCAATAAAATTATCCAGTCGTGGGAATTTTGAAACATCTATTGCTGAACTGAATCGTAGTTTATCTGAACTTAACCAACGAACTAATCATAATTTTGATTATCAGGAGTTTGATGATAGTCTAATTGAGATTTTAAGAGAACCGATCGAGGCCTCCTATGATGCATTACTTAAGAATCATAGAGCTGAACAAACAGATGAGTTGACGTATGTAGAGTGGTGTTTACAAAAGGGCTATTTACAACAAGCCTTAACTTTATTTAATGAATATATTCCTCTGTATACCATTAATCACCATATCATAGAACTTGATGAAGCTAAATTTATTCAGTTTTATAGTGAGCTACAGCATGATAAGGAAAAAGCTATTTTAAAAAAAGCTATTAATCGATGGAATAAAAATAATGAAAAGAAGATTGATTTTGATGATTTTTATACTTGTGTAAATACTAGCGCTAAGTTTGTTAATGTGAAAAAAGACATTAGATCTCTTCCAATGTTAGCCTTTAATACAATTAATTATTGTCGTGGTGAAAGAATCAAACAGTTACGTAATAAATCTAAAAAAGTATTGGCACCAACTATCAAAATGCATCTTATAAACTTTATGAATCTATTTTATAAGCGACCTACAGAATTAGATTTAACAAATAATAAACAGTCATTAGTCAGTTGGCATTTACTGATTGAAAAAGAACAAAATAAACTAATAAAAATTATAGAAAATATCTTGAATAAATATAGCTTTTCTTTATTTTCTTCAGATGTAAAAGATGATAAGTATACATTAATTGAGTTTATTTCATTTATTAGCTCTATTTTGAATAATCCATTATCAATCGTTAAATTTAATGATATGTTAGTCCCACTACGACAGCATCTTATTAAATATGTTTTTAAGGATGAATCAATTAAAAAATATATAACTATTGATCCGGTCAAGAGCCTAATAGAGTTAACCTCTAATTCTTTATCGAATGCATTAGTAATATGTCAGAGATTATTTGATTTTTTAGTGACAAAATTTAAAGCAGAGCATTATACTTTACTAATTTTGTATATCAATGAAAATAGAGAAAGCGATATTAACTCATATGTTGATGAGGTATTAAAACTGGTTGATACACAATCTACTAGTGTAACGCCATATGACGTAAAAGGTGTTCTTATTCCAACTATTGATAAAAATCGATTGGTTAGTATATTAAAATTTTTATATATTTATGCGGATATAAAAAAAGCTCGTAATGATAGTAATCATGCTAATAAGGAAACGCTATGTCGATTTACAAGTTCCTCTGAATTATATCAAAGTATGAGTGACTGTTTACAGTTATTGCGTTTATTAAGTCAGTAAATAAAAGAGCCTAATAGCACAGTTTTTATAAATTTATATGTGCTATTAGGCTTTTAATATCTTATATTTAAATGACTTTTACTGAGATGTATGCCGCTCAATAGCTTTTATGAATATTTGATTTATTTGGTTGGCTAATACATCGGGTGCTTTAACACGAATTGCAGATCCAAGTGATAATAAACGATTTATGAGATCTTTTTGCTGATAGGTTTTGAATCGAACAGTAATTGTATATATATTACTATTAGGTCTAATCTCATTACCCGTTATTTCATAATCGGTAAAAGCTGTGAAACAGCGATCAATAGCATTTTTTATATCATATATTTCAAATGTAGCGGATAATTGTTTATTTTCGAAATCTTTTAGGTATCTAGAATTTAAATCTATACTTATAGATGGTTCTATAGCTGTAATTGAATTTAATGTATTGATAGAATAATATTCAAATGTCTGACTTGCTATAGAATAAGCAAGTATATTAAATCCATTGGTTGCTACATTGTATTCTAATTTATATGGTAATAATTCAATATTTTTGCCATTGTGCTCACATAATATAGATTCTTCATTAATGATTGCATTGTGGCAAATTGTTAATGATTCAATAGTGTTTAGTGACTCATCTGTTGTAATAGTTTTGTTATGCCATAATGTATCTGGTAATGTATTTTCTATCGACTGGGTAGCTTCTATTAATTTTGTTTGTAATATTGGTGAAAGCATCCAGTTTACACGCTCATCCATAATGAGATCTTTAATAAATTTATGTTCTGCTGTTGTGATAATAGTTTTAGGTAAATGGTTAAACATTGGCGAAATTTTTTTATTATCATTTATGATCAAGTTTTTTGTTATTGATAGTTCAAAAATATCATTTTCTAATTCCGGTTCATTAGGATCTCGTAGAGGCCTATTTTTACTAATAAATTCAAAATCATCAGTAGAATAGGTATGACCATCAATTAAATCTCGTTGGATACGATATTGTGTGAGAAAAATAATGGAGGATAATTCGTTAAGTAATGGATCTACAAATGTTGTCTCTTTGCTACTTTCTCTGGTTCCCTTAATATATTTGGTCGTAAATTCTTTATTCTTTTCTTGTAATTGAAATGGTTGTTGTGTATCGTTTAAATCTTTAATAAATCTCGTTACTAATGATGCTGGTGAAGTAGAGCGAATATGTATATAAGGTAAAAATGTACGGAGAATTGGTACGATTAGCTGCCCATCATTTGTTTGAAGTACAAAGTCTTCATATTCAATAGTATCTGTCTGTTGCTCTATGGGGAAATTTCTAAATATATTGAGAAAACGACTTCTAATTAAATTATAATTAGCATCTTTGTAGAATCGAAGCTCAAAATGATGTCGTAACTTACATTTTGATGTCAATATATCTTTGTTGATATCATAAGTATTATTTAATAAAGCTATGTCTTGAATCTGGTCAATACGATATGATTCTTTATTATTTTTATATAAACATATTAAATAATCACGATTGCCTATATAATCTGATTCAATTGCAAGTGGAGTAACGATTATAGGAACTTTATTGCCGTCATATTGTGTAATCTTAATTTTTTTATGTTCATGAATTGCATATGCAATAATCTGTAATATTGACTCATCAATTACATGTAAAGGATTATTATAGGTGAATAGATATTGTGACTCATAACTTTCTACTAATGGTGTTTCCAGTTCAGTACGATAATCACATGTCGATAATAATCCTTTTATCTTTTCTAGTAGCGTATATCCAGCACTGGAAAATAAGGCGATATTTTTATAGAAAAAGATTGCTCTTGCTAACTCAGATAGTTCATCATCCGATAAGGCAGTAATAATAGATTGTGTTAGGGTATATATATTAGCACGTTTTCGAGAATCTGTTGATTTTTTTACAATCCCTAATGTCATTAATTTGTCTAATTGACGTGTCACTTGTTGTATATCTAATACAGGGATACTATTACTTTCACAACAATTTTCATAATTTTCACTAAAGCATGGCAATTCATTAGAGTATGATATTAAATCATTAATCGTACTGTTGGGATATTGTGCAAGAGTATCTATTAAATATAAAAGTTCAAAAACCTGTTTTCCTTTTATTGCATACTGATTATATAAGGTTTGTAGATAATTTTGTCCGTTTTGAATACTGTTTTTTTCGATAGTAAAAATTTTTCGTCGGCCGATTTGATTGGAGTGTAGTTTCTCTGCTAGATTAAAAAATTTTAGGCGGCGAATCATATCGTCGTGTTGTGCACTATTTAATCCCAAAGCTTTTAAGATATTATTTTGATATCCAGAGGTGCCTATTTTTTTCCCTGTTTGACGACTATGTGCACCTAATGCGATATTTCTAATGAATTGGCGTATCGTTTTCATATTTTTAATATAGTTTGTTACCGTTGCCATATATATCCCCTTTTATAATATATGATGAAAGTATCATGAATACTATAACAAATTCTATACTCTAAATATAGTGATTTTTTCTATTATTTTTGTTATAGTTTAAATGAAAATAATGTGAAAGTTTGTTTGGCATAGGGGAGGTAGCATTATGGGAAAACAAGTTCATAATATTTATTTGACATTTATTAGTACGATTATAAATGACCCGGAAAAGCAAAAAAATATATTTCAAAAAAAATTGACTAATTTTAATCCTAATTTGGATATTCTAGGAACTAATGAGTCTGCATTAGAATATATTCTGAAAACCAAGTGGCAAAAGAATAGAGACTTTAAATTCGAAAAAGTTTATCTCATGTGTAGTTCGGGTTCATCAGAAGAGAGAATTCTAGATGATGTTCGTGTTTATATTGATAATAAGAAAATAGAAAAAGATGATATTAACATTACAGGCTATACTTCATTGGAGTTATTTAAGAAACAGATACGCTCTTTTTTCCTAAAAGAAGGCCATAACCCTATTGCATTTGATGATTCATGTATTGAGACCGTTTCTTGTGGATCTGATTTAGATAATATGAGCAATATACAAGATAGTATTATTCGGATTACAGAGTTAGTTAGCAAGTTGCAAGCTACAATTCCTAGTGGAGATCAAATTTACTTATATATTGATACAACAGGTGGACCACGCCATGCAGCAATGATTTTTCTTATCATTGCACGTATTATGACATATCTTGGTATTGAAATTGCAGATATATTTTACACAAACTATGTATTTAAAACTCAGACTGTTACGGTACATTCTATTAGAGATATTTATCAATTAACGGATTTAGTTTCTGGATTTGATGAATTTAATTTATTTGGTAGTGTAAAAAAATTGAACTCATATTGGGATAAAGGTACTTTAAAGGATGAGGTTATAAAATATCTGTTTCAATCAATGGATAGTTTTTCTGATGCAATTAACATTTCAAGTAGAGGGGCTTTTGAGGCGGCAATTAGTGAGTTAGAGTTTTCGTTAGAAGATATGTTTAATTCTTCTAAAACAAAATCTCTTGATGATGCACTTATTAAAACTTTATATATGCCAATAAAGAACACCTATAAAGAGTTACTAAATAGAGCAGGTAATCCTAGGTTAGTAAAAAACTTAGATTATATTGAGTGGTGTTTAGAACACGATTACTTACAACAAGCTCTTACTTTATTTGTAGAATATATACCTTTGTATATGTATGAAGCAGGATTAGTTAAAATCGATCAATTTGTATTTAATGCTTTTATAGAGTCAGAAAATAATAAGGATTTATATAATAAAGATATTAAAAAATATATAGATCTGTGGTATGCAGAACATGGTAATTGTGGATCCAAATTTATTGACTTTCTTACAACCTGCTTAATTGATAAGGTAGTTGATGATAGTGATTTGAATTTTAACTTAATAGAAAAGACTAAAGATCGTCAAGAGTTGGCATTTAAAGTTTTTAGTGAGATGAATTATTGGCGCAATCAAGATTCTATTTTTAAAGAGGAGAACGAGATAAAAAATATTAGAAAGAGATTATTAGAAGTTGTCAGTGAGTTTGTTGAATCAATTGAGAATCAACATAAGGATTTGCGTACTCAACAATTAGATCAAGAGGAATTTAAAGCCTTGTTTATATGCTACATTGATAAGCAGATTGAAGTAAGTTGTAAAACTCTAGAATCTTTGAAACCTATATGTGGCTATAGGATTAGACCTAGTAGGTTGTCATTGTTGTTAAATTTTATAAGATGTATTGGGGAACTTTATAAAGACATAAATAATATAACTCATATTAATTCTTTACCTATTGATATCAAGAATGCAGTATTTGATAAGGTGTTTGATACAGATAAATATAGAAAATATTTAAATGTTGATTTAGATAAAATTAATATCGAAGAGCTTTTAAGGTTAGATAGAAAGGAATTAAGAAAAATACGTAACCAAGTCGTAAAGACATTTAAGAATAAACAGTTTGAGTCTGAATATGATGATTTTTTAACAAGGACATTATTTGAATCTATTGACTATGATGCTGTGGCACATAATTATTTGAATCAGGAAGGTAATAAGTATTTATATGGAGTTAAGGGTGTAATTTTAGTTGAATGTAGTGAGAAAGATACTTCAAAATTATTTGAGTTCTTAAGATACTACTATGCTATTAAAAAAGTACGTAATGAAAGTAATCATGCTAAAAATATAGATAAATATAAACTGATAAGCGCAAGTGAGTTAAAAGCAGCTATGGAGTATAGCATGAAACTATTACGATCAATTCCTATTAAACAAACTACATCTGTTAAATAGTAATATATAACAAGAAATAAAATACACTAGCTTAATATGTGATATGTCCCACTTTACTGGTTGTCCAGTAAAATAGGTGGATATCAATGATATAGTTGGTGTATTTTGTTTCTTAGTTTTTTTGATGTGGTCGATTATTAAATAAGGTGTATTATATTTCTACAGACAGTTGAAGATATTTTATATATCAATATACAGTCTGATAGTCCTAGTTATTATGAGAGGATATTTGGTATGTAATCAAGTAGAATATCTTTAGGAGGTGTTAAATGATGTAGATTAATATTATTAGGCTATTATAGTTCCTAGTTATTATGATGTGATACTGTGTATTGAGTGCGGTAGAATGATAATAGGAGGTGATCATATGATATAAATGTATTAATAGTGCAAAGACATATATTCTTAAAGGAGGTGGCGTTATGAATCCATTATTAGTTGAAGTTTTAGCTAATGTAGCGATAATAGTGGCAAATCATTTTTTAGAAAGCGAAAATTAAAGTATAAGTAGATAGACGTTTGTTTTAAATCTTAATTGGTTAAGTTGTTAAAATTTAGGTTGATGCCGCAAAGGAGGATTTTTATGTTACGGAAGTAAATCATATGATGATAATTTTATGGTATATATTTGAAAGGTGGTGAAAATATGGGATCATTAGGTGAATTATTGCTTGAACTAGCGGTAGCTGTCGTAGTCGATTCGTTATTAGACGATGAAGATTAAAGCATAAGATGTACATATTTTGTTTGTGGTTTAAGTGAGTATGTTATCAATTTTGATAATAATGTTATATAGGAGCGTTTATGCTAAGTAAATCAACAATACAATATTCATTTTAATATTTGATAGAAAGGAATGATTAAGAATGGGTTTTTTGGGTGAATTATTATTTGACGTAGTAGTAACTGTTGTAGTGGATGCATTACTTGATGACGATGATTAACTCTGTGTATATTTGTAGCTATTGAATAGTTTTAATTTATAAATGAGGAGGCATGTAAATGATAAACTTTATTGATATAACGATTTTTATTATATTATAAGTTAGGTATATAGTAGTGATATAAATGAATAATGAAAGTGAAAAGAAATAGCCAGCCTTGTATATACGGGGCTGGCTATTTCTTTAATATTAAAATGCTTAAGATTTAGAAAATATTATGATTACTGTAGATTTTAGTTTTTAACAGGTAATGGTTAGTTTTGTAGTATGATGGGAGGTGAAAATATGGATGAATTATTAGACGTAGTCTTAGATGTAGCTGTTGATGCGGCATTAGATGTTTTATTTGAAGAATTTTTTGATTAATTATGGGAGAAATTATAATTGTTTATAGAATGAAAATGAGTATATGAATGTGATAAGGTTTTATTTTAAAAGTGAGAACAGAATATAAAAAGCGATAGACCTATCTGTATGAACTGCACCCCCAAAATTGGATACAATTTTTGGGGTGCAGTTCATATGGATAGGTCTTTTGTGTCTTAGTTTTATTGAATATGTATATAGTTAATTTTCCAATATACTTAACCTATAGTCATGAGTATTGAAAATCAAGATGTAGGATATGTCCTAGTCATTTTGATATGAAGATTTTCAAAACTAAAAGTATACTATGATTGTATTATGTTGTGTTGTAAGTGAAAGAGAGGGTATATATATGGAATATACAGAACATGTAACAAGCCGTGATGTATTTGATTTACGCCGTGGGGGCAGAATCGATGAAGCGTATACAATGGCTAAACAATTGATGGAAAATCCAGATTATAGTGTATGGGATAAGCGTGCATATGCTTGGTGCCTAGTTGATCTAATTAAACGTGCCAATGCAGAAGATAATCAGGCCGCTGCTGAGCGATATCGCAATGAGTTAAAGCCATTAATTATTACCGAATCAGATGGAGTTCTTTTTAAACATACAGAATATGTGCTACGCGTCGCTAACCCCATGGTGAAAGCGCTTGCTGATATTAAATCACTTAAGGATGCTGGCCAACATCTGGATGCCTTAGATAAGGTGAAAGATTTGTATGCGCAAAATCCAGATGATGAGTCGGTAAAGAATGCATACGGATGGTGCCTGCACAAGGTTATACAGGTAGAAGCGAAGGAAAAACCCATTAATTTTGAGCGCATCAAAGCTTGTTTAGATGACGTGTTTGATTTAGGGCTCCATAATGACATTCGTTTTATGCGTTATCTCTGGGGACCTATTCTAACGATTAAAGAGGTAGAGCAACAGATTCCATTATATCAATATGCTTTACAGTTAGATTTCACTACATTTGAACGCGAGGATTATGAAGTCAAACCGTATAAAGGTTCAGATGGAATGATGCATAATTGGCCGTCTCTTGTTATACGCGTGCTAAGAAAATCCTTAAACAGCCTTGATAAAACTGTAGATCGAGAAATGATTATTACATTACGTAACTTAGCTGTTGAGCATATGGCTTATTTGAACGAAAGTACGTATTACTTAAAATGGTCTATTGCAAAGACCTATGTTATGTTACATGAATTAGATACGGCTCAACAGATGATTCTAGATTTGTTACACGCGAAACCGAATGAGTTCTGGCTTTGGAATGGGCTGGTAAACACGGTTGAAGATGATCATATATTTGCCTTGTCTTGCTATTGTAAATCTTTATTGTGCCAACACAGATTACAATTTAATGGAGCTGCTAAGTTAGGTGTAGTTAAAGAACTGGTTGCGTTGAGACAATACGATATGGCTAGCGCCGAGCTTCATGAGTTAGTTACATTTAGAATTGATAATCATCAAACTGTTAATGACCAATTGAATGAGTATCTCCATGCAGATTGGTATAATCCTGATGCTGAAAGCCTTCCTAAGGATTTTTATAGAGAGAATAGTGCGATAGCAGTAGAATTTTTCTGTCAGTCCTTGCCAAGGACAATAGGTATTGTTAACTATGTTTCCAAAGCAGAAAATAGAGCATTTATCGCTGCTGATGGAGATATATCGCTGATGTATCAGTATGACTTAGATGAACCTTTGAATGAAATGGATGTGGTATCTGTTATCTATACTCGTTATGAAGATCAAGATGGTACAGTAAGATATAATGTTGTAGCCTGTGAAAAGGTAGATGAAGAACCGCCTACATCTCTTGTGATGAAATTTAAAGAACCTATTAAAGTGATAGATGCAGGACTGGCTTTCACAAAAGAAAATAATGTATTTATTGAAAATAGATTGGTTCAGACCCACAATCTCATGAATGGGCACGTCGTTTCTGGCGTTGCAGTTCGTTCCTTTAACAAGAAAAAGAACTGCTGGGGTTGGCAAGCGACCGAAATATTGGGTGTTAATGCTACTGACTCTGAAATCGCATAATATTTCACTAGTATCTAAGTTGTAATCCTATATTGGTAGTTATGAAGACCTATCTGTCTAGTTAGATGGATAGGTCTTTTTGTTCTTAGTTTTTTTGATTATCTTACTTTCATAGATATTCGTATAATGAACTCAATAATTCAGTTTGCAATAGATTGGAGGGATCATCCGATGATGAGTATTGGTATGCTGATTTGTTGGGCCATTTTATTATTAATTGCCGAGGCGATGAAAGATAATAAATAAGGAGGTTCTTATGCAATATCTTATTTCCTATGATATATCCGATACAAAAATTCGGAATAAGGTGGTTAAGTATTTAGAGTCCTTTTGTTATCGCATACAGTATAGTGTGTTTTTATGTATTCATACACGAGTGCATGTTGAGACAATTATCAAGCAACTGGAATTGTTAACTCGAAATGATGAAACAAAAAGATTGTTGATTATTTCTATTTCAGATACAGCTAAAACGCCTATATGGTGCAATGATGAAAGTTTTCTTATAAAAGAAGAATCTGTAATGGTAGTGTAATGGTGCTTAGGAGGTGTTATATATGATTGATACGATGTACGTTATGACTCCAGGAACGGTGATTCGACAAGATGGTGGATTATTGGTATTAGAAAAAGAGCACGAAGTGATGCGTCAGTTGCCTATGGCAACAGTGGGAACGATTGTACTAGGGCGGACGGTACAAATTTCAACACAAGTCATGTTTTCACTTGTAAAGCAAGGTTCAATTATACAGTTCGTAGATCATAAATATAACTTAATTGGCACATTAGGCGATGAGCATACTTCTCTCAAAAAATTATTGTGGCAGGTTAAATATTTTATGGATGAAACATTTGCACATATGGCAGCCTGTTATATCGTATATCGCAAGGTGAAAGCCAAACAAGCTATTTTAGATCAGTATCATAAAACGCGAGATATACCGAACTATGATTCTATTCGTCATACTTTGCAAGCATTAGCCAATAAGATCGAGCGGACTACGACCGTTGATGCATTGCGTGGTATAGAAGGTCTATCTTCCAGAACCTATTTTTCCGTGTGGAATGAAATTTTATCTGAGCCGTGGACATTCCCTGGGCGAAAACGTCATCCTAGCACAGATCCAGTAAATGCATTACTTAGTTACGGCTATTCTTTCCTAGAACGAGAGGTACGTGCTTGTTTACTCTCCACGGGTTTAGACATACGGATTGGTGTATTACATAGTACTAATGACCGTAAGGATAGTTTTGTATATGATGTGATGGATTTATTACGGCAAGAAATTATAGATCGGTTTATTTTGAAAGTTTTTAATCGGCAAATGATTAACCAATCTAATTTTGATATATCTGAACGGGGATGTTTTTTAGCTAAAGATTCGCATAAAGCTTGGATACAGACGTATGAATACTATATGACACATGCTGCAAGTCGATTAGCAGGACAAACACCTAGAGAGTGGATACAGCAAGAAGTGAAATATTTTTTAGACTTCTTAAATGAAATTGGTGGAGGATATTTCTGTACTAATCAAGAAAAAGTTTCAAAAATTGTATGATTATGAATGCTTTTTTGTATGAGATTTGCTATTATTGATATGAAGTGTAGATGAATTCGTATAATTTGTATTTCATGAATAAGGAGAGGTTATGTTTATTAACCATACGAACCATTCGTCTCAATATTGGTCGGATGAACAGTTGGTTGCGGCACGGCAATACGGGGATATTATCGACATGCCATTCCCCCGTATTGATCCGTTGGCGTCTACGAAGGATATTGCTCGATTAGCGCAAGACTATGCAGGCCGTATTATTGCATTACATCCAACGGCTGTGTTATGTCAGGGGGAATTCATTTATTGTCACGCCTTAGTGGAACGGTTGTTAGCCGTAGGAATTACGGTGTTAGCCGCCACTAGTGAACGTGTTGTAGAAGAATCTTATCATGATGGCGTTAACGAGAAAACGGTTAACTTTCGGTTTGTTCAGTTTCGAGAATATTGTCGTTAATGTTCACTATATTTATAAGTAAGGAGTGAGCCTATGCAAGTAAATGCCATTTTATTTGATGTGCAGTCTATCCAGAAGTATATTTTTGCAAACAATAAACTAAAAGCCAATGTTGGAGCTTCGTATATTGTGGACAGATTATTTGAGGATGTATTGTGTAAAGATGTTATCTTAAAGCTGGAATCTGGAGCTGATATTACATCTTGGAAAACGCGACGTGATAGTATTACATCCCTACCTGCATCTGTATATGTTGCCTATATTGGTGGTGGTAAGGCGCTGATTCTTATTGATAATGATCGTGTGAATATGATTGAAGATATCATTAAGACCTTTACCGCCCAAGTGTTGACTCAATATCCAGGACTAAAAGTAGGTGTGACAACAGGTCTTGTTACACTTGAAAAAGATCAGTTTAAAAGCGATGAACGTCAATTATTTAAGCAATTGAAAGATAATCAATATACATTAAATCCTATTTTGCGTCCTGCTAATACAGGTTTAACCACAATTTGTGATTATAGTGGTGATACAGCTGATACAGTTGTAAACTTTGGGGATGGAGAACGTTTAGTAGCAACCTCTTTTATCTCTAAGTATAATGCTTTTGAAGCTGCCAATGCACGTCTAAAAAAAGATCTATTTGGCACCGAGGATATCGAATGGGTATTTCCATCCGAGTTTGATGAGTTAGGTCAGAATAAATCGACTGAAAATAGTAAAACAGGTATTAATGATATCGCCATCGTCCATATTGATGGCAATAATATGGGGGCTAGATTTATTAGTTGTGATGGATTAGAAGAACGGAGTGCACTATCCGAAAAGGTAGCAACTAAGACCTTGGAAAGCTTTAAATCTTTAATACAATGGATTATTGATAAATATGATGTTCTTACTAATAATCTTGAGTTAAAAGACAAGATGTTGCCAATCCGGCCTATCATCGTTGGTGGTGATGATATTACTTTTGTTTGTAATGCTCGTATTGCAGTACAGGCAGCGCACTTTTTAATGCAAGAACTGTTGAGTGACAATAATGGTATGTCTATTGATTCTTGTGCCGGTATTGCTGTAACTCCTACATCATACCCTTTCTTTAGAGGCTATCAGATGGCGGAACAATTGTGTGATAGTGCAAAGTCCAAGATGCGTACATATAACAAAGTGAGCAAATCTTGTTGGCTGGATTTTGCCTTTCTTCATGGTGAAACCGCACCTACATTGGAACAGTTCTTTGCTAATGAATATAGCAGTCTAACAGGTAATATGCACTATGGACCTTATCATGTTTATAATGTGGATACATCAATTACTGAAAAAGATATTTTTGCACTTACTAAGTTACTGGAATGTACGCATCAATTTAATTTATCTAAAGAAAAAACGTATAAAGGTGAACTTTTGGCACATAATAAGATTAAAGAGTTACGGTCTGTATTACAAGATAATCAACATATACAGGATTTATTTATAGAACAATTGGAAAAAAATGGTAAAAGATTACCAGATATAGTTGGTTGGGATAGTTTTGCTAAGCGGTTGTGGAATGAAGTTAAGATGGGAGACACTCGAGAATTAAAGACACCATATGTAGATGCTATTGAATTGATGGATTATATATTACCTGGATTGGAGTAAGTATGTACACATTAACTATTAAATTACTGTCACCAACGATGCTTATGTCTGGACAAGGGGATGTTAATACTGATAGTACGGTAGTACATGATCGCTATGGCATTCCATTTATTCCAGCAAAACGTGTTCGCGGTGTGTTGTATGAAAGTGCTTTGGAAGTAGCTGAAATGGTGGAATTATCAGAATTAAAGACTTTTACTATTCAAGATGTAAATTGTTTGTTTAATCATACTACTGAGACTAGTACAGTAGACACGATTGTAGATTGTCCTAGATTATCTATTTCTAATCTTATGATTCCACATTATGATAAGATTGCTCATGATATAGAAAGGCTACAAAATCATCATGATTTTAAATCTATCTTTACTAAAAATCGTGTGTTGGCGGAATTTACTTCTATAAGATACTATACCTCTGTTGATTCCGTAAAAGGTACAGTTATAGATGGGTCACTACATAATTCACGTGTCATCAATAAAGGACTCACCTTTAGTGGCACGATTGGTGTGAGGGATATGACTGAAACGGATCAAATGATTCTCGCCTGTGCAGTGAATAATTTGACAGGTATTGGTGGGAAACGAAATCGTGGCTTTGGAAATGTAGAATGCTCTATTGACGACGAACATTTTGATGTGCAGGCATTAGGGGGTGCATTATGGAGCAAGTAAAAATTACTATTAAGATACAATCTCCAACTCTTATTGCAAACACATCAACCGCTGGTGTATTAACATCAACGCGTGGTTCTATTGATGGTCGTATATTACGTGGAATATTTGCAAATCATTTTATTAAATCGCATAATCTTGGTAAAGAAGCACATAAAAATCAAAGTTTTATGGACTTATTCTACGGTGGTTTGCGCTTTGTTTCTGCATACAAAGATACTGTGAAAGGCACTTCATTTCCAGCACCATTGAGTTTACAGAAATTTAAAAATGCAGATAAAAAGATCGGGTTTAGAGATGGTGACATTATTGATTCTTATTATGCAAAAGAGGAATTTGAAAATGAAGCTAAACAAAATCTATTAGGGTTTAAAGGTGTAAAAGGATTTGTCGTTCTTGAAGCAGATAAATGTTATCCTGTGTCAATTGAAACAGCTATTAAATTGCATATGTCTAGATCTTCTGATGACGAAAGAAAGATGGGACGGAGTAAGGATGGGAATATTTTTAACTATGAATACTTAGAACCGAATCAAGTATTTGTAGGGACTATTGTTGGCTCTAAGACTGTATTAGAATCTTTTGTTCGCGAATTTCCAACGGTTATGGAGTGTTATATTGGGCGATCTCGTTATACAGAATATGGGCGATGTTCTGTAGAAATTGGTGATATAGAAACAATTAATTCAAATATTATATATAATAACTCTAAAGATAATAAGTATACGTATATTCGTTTTCATACACCAGTTATTATTGGGAATCAATCCCTTAAAGAGATTGTAGAATCAACAATTCAACCAATTCTTGGACCAGATGTGTATGTATATAGTATGTGTGCAGCATATCAAGAGGAGCAAAACTTTAATAGTATTTGGGGCATTCGTAGTCCGAGTGAGCCCGCTGCATCCGCAGGTACTGTAATCCAATTGAAAAAGGATACAGGCTGGTTAAATACAGACATAAAACAACTTGAGCAAATTTGTTATTCTGGCATTGGTAGTCGTATACAAGAAGGCTATGGACAATGTCGTTTGTGGTTACCAAATCAATTTATATTAAGTAAGTTTGATGAAATAGGTCATGATGATATTGGTGAAATAAATATAGAGAGTCAAACTTTAATTCAACAGATACTAGAGAAACAAATTGTTATAGAAGCTCGGTTATGTGCTGCAAAAGATGTAGCAGAAAGGTTGAATAAGTATGATAGCAGCCATCATTTTGCATCAGTATTACTTGATGAAGTTGGCAATACTCGGGAATATGGGATTGGTAAATTAAGGACTTTTATTAAACACGTAATAAAAGAGAAAAAAATTCTCTATAAAACATTGCGTAATGTTTATATAAGACAACAATATTCTATTGAGCATACAGGTTCTCAAAATCTTATGCAGTATATAGATACTTTTGATGAAAGTGTTTTGCTTCGTAAGTGCATTGAGAATACTAAAAATATGAAATTAGAAATACTTATTAAGAAATCTGGTATGGATAAGAAACGATTATCATATATTGTTTCTTATGAATATTGGCATTATTTTCTTAGACATGTTAGAAAGCAAACTGGTAAAGGGGGGGCTGTTATATGTTAAATCAAGCTCGTATTATTGGGCGGTATACCTTGACGGGTTCTATTAAACTTATTAGTCCACTATTAATTCGTGCCGGTGTATATAATGATATGTCAAATGATACGATAGATGATGTTGTTGTTAGATATCATGATGGGACGCCATTTATTCCAGGTACTTCGTTGGCTGGCGTACTAAGGGCAATTTTACGAAATTCTGATAAGTTTACAGGCCTTGAATCTATATTGTTTGGAGATATTAAGGAAACAGATTCTAATCAAAGCTCTTTACAAATAAATGATATATCACTTCAAAATGCACAGGTTACAGTTCGTGATGGAATTTCTATAGATCAAGATTTAGGTATTACAGAAAAAGGGGCGAAATATGATTTTGAAATTATAGAAGCTGGGGCCACAGGTATTATTCGTATTGAATGTATTGTTCGAGAATATCAGAAGTCTAAACAAGCTAATATTTTAGATGCCTTACAATATATGGCTAATGTAATTAAATGTGGTATTCGTTTGGGAGCAAAAACGACTAATGGCTTAGGAGAAGTGATTTCAGATGATTTAGTTTTACAATACTATGATTTTCATAATATATGTGATGTAAAATCATGGCTTTTAAAGCATGATGGTCAATGTATTTCTATTCCTCAAGAATCTGTAGTACAAAAAAATGATTTAATTATTAATATGGAGTGCTATTTTGAAGAGACGCTTTTGATAAAGTCTATTTTTGAACAAGCATGGGAAACTAATGGATCGTTATGTATACCAGGATCTTCTTTAAAAGGTGTATTAAGACATCATGTACGTTATATATTGAAAAAGCTACATATTGATAACTATCTTGAACGTAGTTTGTTTGGCTTTAGTGATGAGAATGGTGAAAGCCAGAAGGGGGACTGTGTAGTTAGTGAAGTTCATTTAGATAGAGCTTCTATAGATTCTAAACAAGTACAACAAACAAGAATACGTATTGATCGGTTTACTGGAGGTGTGATAAATGGTGCTTTATTCCAGGAACATCCTTTACGAAATTTCCAGAATCATCATACATTATTTCCAATACAGATTACAGTAAAAGATTGTTCTAAAGAAGCGGCTGGGCTCTTTTTATTATTAGTAAAAGATCTGATGACTGGTCAAATTACCGTTGGTGCTAATCGAAATATAGGGAGTGGGCGTATTAGAGGTAAGAATGTAAAAATTCAATATCTTAATGAGCATTATGATATCGATTGTAATGGTAAAGTAATTCATGGTAACAAAGTTAATCTTGAAGCTCTTTTACAATCGTTTCTTTTACTATCTAAGGAGGCAGTGAATGAATAACTCATTAACCTTGAACGAGTATGAATTTACAAGCAAAGATAATAGTTGGACGCAGTTACCAGAGTTAAACTATGGAAAAACTAAGCAAAAAATTAATATACATAGTGCTAAAGTTATCTTATGGGCCGTGAATGAGGTTAAATGGGGATATTATAAAGATAATATTTTTACGTTTGCTGATGGAACTCATGAGATTGATTTGCGTTTTCTCCAAGAAATGCGTATCTTTAATGAAACTGAAGAATTGAAAATAGTAAAACAAAATAATCATATATTATATCGTTATATTAATGATCAATCTAGTGAAGCGTTAAATTATGAATATACAGATTCCACATCTAAGTTAATTGGTATTAAAGTCGATGATATTAATGTTCCTGTAGGTTTCACACCATTACTTGATAAAGGACGTAAGCTATTACAGATTATCCCTTTTGATACAATAAAATCAGAATGTTTTTTGACTACACGAAATTATATTGGTTATTTAGATAACTATCAAGCTAGTTATATTGATTATAGATATGTATTAATAACCGATGAGGAGGTGTAATAAGGTGTCTCCAAAATTTCAGAAAAAACATAGTTATAAAACAGAAACAAGAGCAAAAAAAGAAAAATGTGAAAAGGCTCGCAAAGTACAAAGTATGACTGAGCCACATGAAGAGAAAAAAAAGGAACGAATACAACCTATTGAAAAACCTATAGATAAAAGTATTTTGGAACTGTTAAAGGCTAAACCAAGTATTCCTTATAACTTTATTCGATTAGCAGAGCATGTAATACCGGCTGAGTTTTATACAACAAATGGTGAAGATGCTATAGTTGCTGATTATAAGACTCACATTAATCAATCTGAGAATATTTCTGGCTTCATTGATGTATCTATTACAGCTAAAACCCCTTTATTTATCGGCGGTGAGACTATAGAAGATGAGGATGGGTTATATCAGGCTTTTTATGGCGATGATGAAACTCCAATTATTCCAGGTAGTAGCATTAAAGGTATGATTAAGCAAATCTTTAAGATTGTGACTTCTGGTGCATTTAGGCCTTTTAATAATGGGTTTGGTGATTTTGAAGATAGGCGTTTGTATTTTAGAGACTTTGCAAGTAATAATGAATTAAGTCGTTATTATAATAAACGTATGACAGAACCGTATTTGATTGAAGGAGAGAAAAAAGGTAAGAGTAAGCGTAGAAGAGGAATTGCATTACCAGGTTTTCTGATTAAGACTGTGACAGGAGAATATTTTATTGTTGAGAGTGAAAGCGATAAAGTTGACTATACTGATGAAGATAGAGCCAATAAAAAGGATCAAGTAAAAAATATCATATGGCATGAGGATTTTGTAGAGATTCATACAGGTCCTCCTATTAAGCGTAAGAATAGGTATATTGTTATTTCTCGTCCTAGTAGTTTTGATGAAAATAAGCGTATTCCTGTTTCAATGGATTGTATTCATAGTTATGAGGATGATACTAATCGTAATACTATTAATTTATTGGGCGAAAATGAACCTGATGACATGATATTTGGTTTGGATGATGATGAGGCAATTTTAAATTTTACTGGCTGTGGAGATATTACTTATGTAGTGCCTTGCCATTTTATTAAGAATGAAATGGGAGTTATTTCTCATTTTGGACATGGTCAATTGTACAGGATTGCTTATGATTTAAGCATTGGTGATCATGTTCCTGAGGCTATTCACGAACAGACTAAAATTGTTGATTTAGCAGATGCTGTTTTTGGTTATGATAAAAAATGGTCAGGCCGTTTGTCATTTTCTGATGGACATTTAATAGATAATTATGGTCGACATCTATTTAAGGCTTATCCATCTGCATTAATGAGTCCAAAACCAACATCATTTCAATTTTACTTAGAACAAAATTCCGATGATGACTCATTAAATCATTGGGGTACTCCTAATGTATCTATTCGTGGATATAAGATGTATTGGCATCAACCATTAATCAAAGCAAGGAATTGGCAGTGGAATAATAGTGATCCTACAAAAGATAAACCTAATAAAGATGCTAAAAAGATACGGCCGGTTTATGAAGGCAATATATTTACTAGTCGAATTTACTTTGATAGATTAACTCGGATTGAATTAGGCGCTTTATTATTTGTTCTTAATCTTGATAGGGTATTTGATAAAAAAATCTGTTATAAATTAGGAATGGGAAAATCAATCGGACTTGGTAGTGTAAAATTAGATTCTAAAGTAACTTGTATCAATAGTAATGAACGTTATCAATTTTTATTCAATGCAGATTCCTGGAATACAGGTGAACATGTTGTTGATATTTCAGAATATATTGATGCATTTACTAGTTATCGGGATAGAGAATTAGATGTGGACCAAAAGAAATATAAGGATATGTTAGATGAATTAATATCTATGATGGATTGGAGCCTTGCGGAAGAATCTAATTATTCCCCATATTGGCCTTATGCGGTGCAAATGATGTCTATAGATGATGAAGATGATAAATATAAGCATTTTAAAAAACGTACTAAGCTTGATAACCCTAAAGAGTTTATTGAACATTGGAGTAAGCAGTTGTGATTAGTTCTATTATACTAACGCTAAAATCTCGTAATTCTGGTTCTCTCCCCAAATTCCCTGGCCGTTTCCTTCATGCTGCCGTCTTTTCTCTTATCAGTTCCATTGATAAAGATACAGGCGACTATTGGCATGATATGTCTGGTATAAAGCCTTTCACAGTGATGTTAGATTATCAGCAACGCCGTCGTAACCATGTGATTCAAGAGGGCGATATACTCTTTTTGCGAATCAATGTATGGCATCGCGATTTGTGGTGTATTTTAGCAGAAATCTCAGAATTGATGCATGTACAAATCGGTCCTTTGCAAGCAAGCATTGCCGATGTTAACTATGAAACACCTTTTGGCTTGCCACTTCGTGAAGAGAATATACTTGATTTGGTGCAACATCGATTAGAAGCCAAATCAGCACGCAAAATTGAGTTTGAATTCTTAACGCCTACCATGTTTAATGGTACGCATGGTGATATAACATTTCCAACTGCAGAACTAATTTTTGCCTCTATTGTAGATAAATGGAATGCTGGTGATGTAGAGGATACATTGGATAAACCACGTATTAAAGAGCTTTGTGAACGTATTATATTGACAGATTGGAATGGTCATACAAAACGTGTTTATTTTGGTCGTGATCGAGGATATACAGGATTTATTGGTAATTTTACCTTTAACCTATCTAAGTTAAGTGCAGAGGAGAATCAACTCATCACAGTTTTAGCACTCTTTGGCGAACATTGTGGTATTGGTAGACTGTCTAGTCAAGGGCTTGGACAAGTAAAAGCTTTGCTAAAGAATAAATAACATATGTAGATATATTAGAACTATGAAACGTTCATGATATATACCTCCAAATGAAAGGAGTCTTAGGAACATCCTATGTAGATGATTCTAAGGCTCCTTTTTGTTCCTAGTTTTTTTGATTATCTCATTTCTACTATCATTCGTATAATAAACTCACAAGTTAAGCCTGAAGGGTTGGAACAAAGTATAGTCATAATTTTTTCCTCCTTTCAAATATAAATAGATTTTCCTTTTTAGAATGAATAATAATAATTTACCTCCTATGAAGTCCCGCCTTAGCGGGCAATATAAATTATTGTTCACCCTACAGGCTTAACGATTATTAATTTGTGTTTTGTTATATAGTTTAAAGGAGCGGCATTATGTATCATTTTATAATTACCACAACAGGATTATTTAATACGCTTCGCACGTCGGTCTTTCCAGCCATAAATAATCCGAAAGCAGCAACATTTTTATTGGGTTTATTATATAAAGTCAATGTATACACTCGCCATATCAGAATCAATAAATATAAAGAAAAACGAGATTTAGTGCATCAAGAACTTAAGTTAGAGCGTAAACGCATTCGAGCTTATGTGGATGCCATTCGTGGTGAGGAAAAGTGGAATGATGAAGTAGAACGAAAATGTGTCGATTCTGTGCTAGAGTTCATACGATTTGGTACCTATCAAGGTGAACCGGTCTTGTCTGAACCTCGTAATGGTAGTTACACCTTGTATCCTATGTATAAGACTCGACGAGGACGCTCTTTATTGGATAAGGAGAAACAAAGGTTCGCTGAGGAAAATCAATACACATATGACCATATGTTACGGTATTTTATATCCTTACTGTATGCTCCTGATGGGGCCTTTCGTAGAGTAGATGATTTCCAACGAATTAAGGCTCCTATATCAACTTCTTCTATTCAAACCGCATTAGATGACATTAATACATCTGAATTTCCTAGTATTCTAGATGTGAAATCTTTGCCGGATTCCTATACTGCCATGTCTTGGAATAGTATTGATTTAGAATTTCTATTTATTGCTGATGCGGTGGGGGCGTATATGGTTCGTGGTATGCGTGGTTATACAGAATCGGAACAGTTAAACGCATTATGTGATGATGAAACGTTAATGGCTATTTGTGAAAGCCCGTATAAGTGTTTAAATCCGTCTAGCATGTATGATTATTTGTACCCAGATATATTACCTGTAGATAATTTTATTCCTGTATATGATGAAAGTAACCATAGTTCGGATATCCTAGTATCTTATTATGTTCATAGTAAAATAGACTTATTTCAAGATAATTGGAGTGCATACGATGGAGATGGTATTGAGGAATATATACAAGACCGATTGACCGGCCCTATGATGGATAATATTATTAAGCGTTTATCCAAAGAAAAATTATTTATAGAGTTGCACCCAAAACCAGAATACCGAAAGGAGTATTTAGATTTTTTGCTTCCTTATACTACGGAGCGTTGTTTGGAGGAACACAAGTTCATAGCACCAAAAGAAATTGATATTATAACTAAAAAAGTATATTGTATGCTGGATGCGTGTAGAAGTATTATTGATAATTCGCAATTGTATGGAGCCCTATTACCTATACTCGATGCAATTGATGAATTGATTGGTGATATGTCTCTTTCATTAGATAGTCCCTGGAAAGTTGAGTATATTAAAAAAGTGTCACGATTATCTCAATGGTATCGAGCATTAGCATATGCTTTCACAGGCCGTAGCGGAGCTGATGATATTTTTAAAGCTATTATTGAGCAACAAGAATGGAATCCATTGGTATATGATATAAAGAAGGATTGTTACATGGCTGAATGGGGTGAGTTATCGAAAGCCTTTGATTTGGACACTGTGCGCTATGCCTTGTTACAGTATTGTGTAAGCATGGATTACCAAGATGTTTATGAGCAATATTTGCAAGCTTTGTGTCCGAATATTACGCTTAGTGAATTTGATTACGAACGGCAAACGTCTATATTGTTGAAACAACATATCCATAAAAAGGATTATTGCTATGCTGGGCGTGATGTTGCGTTATGGACCAAAGTTTTGTGGAAGTTCTACGTGGATGAGATTGATCAATCGTTATGGAATGAGATTGCGACCCTATGGGAGAAATGGCGTGAAGTTCATTGTTTCGATGATTTATATGCGTATCAGATAAGTGTTAAATATATGGTTAATTTAGCAATGCATTTTGGTGATATACAGCGTGCAGAGTGCTATAAGCAAACCGTTTCTGATGATGTATCTACTTTTATGCATGACATGGGCATGCCAGAGTTTGGTAATTATCCTTGGACGGCTATTTCTTATTACATTATGGCTGATACAAACCAAAGTTTAGGCCTTGTGGAACAAGCGATGGAAGAATTTCATAAAGCTTATATTATTAAGATGCACGCAAAATCTAGCTGGGAATTTTATGAACAATGCAATGGAAATACTTGGCAAATACCAATATCTCGTTTTGAATATAGAGGAACTATCTTTGGATATATAGGTTGGACAGATATGTCAAAACTATATTCAATCAAAGCATATAAACAGGCATTGGCTCCGTACATGACATATATTATGGATTAAAGATAGTTGTAGATAAGCAATAAAGAGCGAGTGGATTATGAATGTAATCTGCTCGCTCTTTATAATTGTATGAGTAGACATTTACCAAGAGGTAAAAATAAAAACTCAACAGATATTATCTATATTCCTATTAAATATGATGAATGGAAAATGAATTGAGTTATTGACGTAAAATTGATAAACCATTATAATAACTATATCTCAGGAAATATCATTTTCTACCAGTATTTATCTATATCCATAGGCCTTGTGGATCAAATGGGACCATGTTTTTACCGCTTGCGGTGTGAGGTTTTCCAAAACCTAATTTTAAGGCTCATGAATACTGGCTTTGTAAGGCCTGTTGTTGCAACAGCACTTACCGTTTACGGTATTGAAACTTTATTTCTTCATTCCAAGCTTCAAGCTTTTCTAATGGTTGCAACAGCACTTACCGTTTACGGTATTGAAACACTAAGTCATAATACGTAATCAAATAAATTTATAAAGTTGCAACAGCACTTACCGTTTACGGTATTGAAACGTACTGGGATTTATTTGATGGTGTTGAAGAAATACCTAAGTTGCAACAGCACTTACCGTTTACGGTATTGAAACGATATTAGTAATGGACGTTTCTTTGATAGAGACTTACAGTTGCAACAGCACTTACCGTTTACGGTATTGAAACCGTTAGGCGTCGTTTTAGGACGCAACGCTTTCAATTCAGTTGCAACAGCACTTACCGTTTACGGTATTGAAACTCAAAATTGAATTTTTGTAGAATGTTAGGATTACCCGTTGCAACAGCACTTACCGTTTACGGTATTGAAACCACAATCTTCTCTAACCTTATTAAAGCCAGCAATAGTTGCAACAGCACTTACCGTTTACGGTATTGAAACTGACTTTAGTACTAAATAACTTCGCGGATTGTAAAGTTGCAACAGCACTTACCGTTTACGGTATTGAAACTGTCGTAAAACCACACTTGAAGAGAATTATTTTCTTCCATGTTGCAACAGCACTTACCGTTTACGGTATTGAAACATTAAAAATTTTAACGGAATGTTCTGTGCGATTTAGCGTTGCAACAGCACTTACCGTTTACGGTATTGAAACAGCCTAACGATCTTGTTCAATATTTAACGTGCGAAAGTTGCAACAGCACTTACCGTTTACGGTATTGAAACTTAATAGCATTGATAGCAAATTGTTTATCATTATAGACAGTTGCAACAGCACTTACCGTTTACGGTATTGAAACATTTTTAACGCAGTATTTCTCTGCGTCATAAACAAGTTGCAACAGCACTTACCGTTTACGGTATTGAAACGAGCTTTGCACTCCATATGCAAGTTTAACACCATCTTCGTTGCAACAGCACTTACCGTTTACGGTATTGAAACCAAAGATTGGATTAAAGCTAGGTCTAAAACTGTGTTAGGTTGCAACAGCACTTACCGTTTACGGTATTGAAACTCTATGAAGAATACCCTACTACATTCAGAGTGTTCTTCGTTGCAACAGCACTTACCGTTTACGGTATTGAAACCAGCCGTTGTACCCAGCAACTGCTGCATCTTGTTCTTTGTTGCAACAGCACTTACCGTTTACGGTATTGAAACAGCAGAATATCGCAAAGTCGATAAACTTTCCGCCTTAGGTTGCAACAGCACTTACCGTTTACGGTATTGAAACGGGCTAATGCCCCCCATACTAAATGAGGTCCTCAGCAGTTGCAACAGCACTTACCGTTTACGGTATTGAAACTCTTCTGAAACCAGTTATTGTTCTTGTAGATTTGCGAAGTTGCAACAGCACTTACCGTTTACGGTATTGAAACGCTACCTTCGAAACTGTTATGAATAGTTTCAAGTTGCAACAGCACTTACCGTTTACGGTATTGAAACCAAGTGCCAAGCGATTGTGAGCGTACATTCCTTGAATGTTGCAACAGCACTTACCGTTTACGGAATTGAAACCAGCAGAAGCTGTAGAAGTCCATACTGGGCTATTGGTTGCAACAGCACTTACCGTTTACGGTATTGAAACTTGCACATAGCTTGGAATCTCTCTACGTACTTGGTCAGTTGCAACAGCACTTACCGTTTACGGTATTGAAACAACCGCGAACAGCTGCGTATTGTTCTAAATACTCAACGTTGCAACAGCACTTAACGTTTACGGTATTGAAACCCATAACCAGCCATAACGTCTAATTTATGATCTGGGTCAAAGTTGCAACAGTACTTACCGCTTACGGTATGCGACGAAGGGGGCGAGACAGCAGAGGAGCGAAGCGACGATGAAGTCCGCCCATCTCTAGTCCCTGACCGAAGGGAAGGGAAAACGAAAAGGATAGAGTGAATGTGCTTACCGCTTGCGGTATTGAAACGTTTCCAAGTTTTTAACATCGGAAATTACAGTTTGTTTTTCTGTTGCAACAGTACCTACCGCTTGCGGTATGTGACGAAGTGGTCCGCACATCTCTAGTCCCTGACCAAAGGGAAGAGAAAACAAAGGTGATAATGTAACAGCACTTACCATTTACGGCATATGACGAAAAATTCAATAATCAGATGGGGATATCCCACAAACACAAAAAACTCTACCCTAGATCTTCTAAGGTAGAGTTTTCATCTATAAGTCTCTATAATACGATGCTTATTGTTTCGTATATTTGTTTGATATATAATTAACATAAGATAGTTAGACGAGGTTGGGCCTCTCTTCGTTATTGAAGGGAGGGGTAAGCCTATGAGTGATTATGA
>QWCI01000247.1_pt1 | contig 32621 bp, 33 predicted proteins | sample 1972541 | NCBI WGS metagenome assembly QWCI01 (sample SAMN09866712, study PRJNA288562) | Human oral metagenome isolate term3_saliva, whole genome shotgun sequencing... | isolation source: mouth | host: Homo sapiens | place: USA: California | reverse complement strand
GATTTCTTTTTGTGAGTTTCTAAGTAAAGTTTTGCTGACAAATTGAGCAGCTCATCTTTCAATTCCTTGTCTAATTCAAATGAAGGAATGAAGTCTTTTCTAAATTCATATATTAACTTGATATTTTTTAACGATACAAACTCTTTTGGTTCGATAGTAACATCAAGCACTTTATCTTCTGAATAAAAATATTCAGACATTGCTTCAGAAAAATTAAAGAATGCCTTATAATCTTTCCGGATTAAATCAAATAGTTTGCTGAAGTCACAACGATTTTCTGAACGTTTTTTGTTGAGAAATTTCGTGCGTCTTTCGATCATAGATTTTTTTATCAAATCAATATCAATAATAGAATTAAAAATATCAACGATAGGAGTATCATCTTTTTCCAAAGACAAACGACACTCTTTCAGTTGTCCAAACATAGAGTTGAACTTGCTACGATCTTCTTGGATTTTTGTATATTTCATTTATTTTTCCTTCTTTCTTCTGGAATTATTCCAGGATAATTTAATTTCTTAAATTATAACAGATTTTTGAATGTTAAATAAAAAGAGCAACATTACCGCTGCTCTTAAATCTGAGACAAAAGATTCATAAATCGTTCGAACTGTTCTTTTGATGTAATTTTTTTGATAGATTTAATTGTTGAAAAAGAATAGGTGTTTTCACCCTCTTTAATACAATTAAGAATTTGACTGTCAGTAAACATAAATAATGGAACAAATCCGGATTCAACTTTTTCTAATTTGAATTTAGGACTATTTATCAGTAAAAGATCTGATAGTAACTGATCAAATTTCCTTTTTAACTCATCAGAAAAGAATGATAAAAGTTTATCCTCCTCAAGGCTATCAAAATACAAATGTTTTGCAATCATAATATTAAATATTTCCCTTTCGTCGTTAACTATAAGTTCCCCTATGTGAATGCCGTTCTTATCAAAGTCATTGTGGTTAAATACTTCTAAATTAAAACTTTCGAAAGAAAATTTAAACCAAAAGTTTGTCATTCTGGTTCTAAACAAAAGTAGATTAATATCATTAATAATCTTCCAAAGACAACTAATTCTTCCTTTGTCAACACCATAATCATCAAAATCGCTTGAAACAAAAAAACTTTTCAATAAATTTGATATATAATCTTCCACTTCAACCTCAGTATCTTTCTTCATAACTCCAGAAAGACCACCCTTAATTTCAAATTTTGAAGTGCAATCGTTCCAAAAAAATTCATCGAGTAAACTTTCATAAGTTGTATTGATAACAACTTTTGAAAAAATATAGAAAGATCTTAAATCCTTCTCTACCACCTTAAGAAATTTTTCCAAACGTTCCGAGAAGTCAGCTTTTGACCCCTTTCCGTAAAAATATTCATCTAAAAACTTGTTCTTATCTAATTCGAATTTGGATCTCGCCTGCTTAATATCAACATTATCTTTTAAGAATGATAACAGCTTGCTATTATCATCTTCAATTTCCTGTCGATACCCCTTTAGTATATTGATACCCCAATCAAAATTTTGTTCGTATCTTTTGTCGGAGTTTTGTTTTAAATTATTAACATTTAAAACCATTTACAACCTTCTTTCTAAAACTATTGCAGTTTGTTATTTTTCTTAAATTATAAAAGGGAGAATGTTGTCTCCCTTTAAATTTTATTTATCAAAATAATGATTCTATTCCATTGCTCAGGAGAGACTATAGATTTGAATCTCCACAATTCCCCAAGGTTTCTATTGTAATGAAAATATCGTTTGATTTGTTCATCAGATAACATTTCAACCGGAATCTTTCCGGATTCCACCTTTGCCATCGTCAAATACTTGTCATCAGATTTCCTTTTTGAAAGGATCGACTCAATTTGTTTTACAGTTTTTGCGTAGATTTTGTTCAACAATTGGTTTCGTCTTTCTTTTGTACTGTTGAATCCGATAATGTCCGACTGTCCGGCTTTAGTATCTAAGACCTTTTCAAAACGAACAATTTTTTCTTCAACACCAGATAGACTAGTCGCTAAATGAAACTGTTTATCTTCCAAGGAATAGTAGATGTAAAACCCATCAAACTGCTTATTTTTAACTGAAGATGAATACGGCTTTGTAAACAAAATCCTATTTTCTTTATTAATATCAGTATCGTAAATTTTCCAATCAATAATGGAATTACTATTATTTTCTTTAATTGTTTTATAACTTTCTTTGTCTATAAGTTTGAGTACATCTTGAGGATCACTATCCTTTAATTGTTTAAGAGACTCTTTTAACTCTTTAAAAGTTGAAGTGAAATTATCACAACCAACGGTCAATTCAACAACCGATGTTTTGTCTTTTTTGTCAATCTTTGATATAGCCATCAACTACCTTCTTTCTAATGGAGTAATTCCAGATATTTTATTTTCTTAAAATATAACAGAAAAAGTGAGAGGTTTATCTCACTTTCTATTTTCTATTCTAATGAAGTTCATCATTTTTTTGTATCCCAAGAATAACAAAATAAATCATCACGTTTCAATTCGACGTTTTGATAATCTTGTAATAGTTGGCGTGTATCGAAACGTTGGTTTACAATAACAGCATAACCATTAGGTGTCTTGTGTAGCTTAACAGACATTTTGGGTCTTTTTTGACCATTTTTAGTTTTTGTGTTTTCGTGAGCCAAAAGTAGATCTTCTACAAATTTGTGAACTAGTTTTTCAGTATCTTGACCTTCAACCGGGTCAAAGTCAAACAACCAGTTTAGATGTTTCGAGTCGTAAGCATTTTCTTTTTTAGCAGCCAAACCGGCAACCCTTTGAGGTAATGACGACAGATTAAATTCGTCATCTAGCATTTTATGCTGCAATGCTTTAAAAGTTTTCGAGTTGGAACGTGGGTTTACTGACGTATACATTCTTGAAAATTCACCGGGTTGACCAGCTTCTACGAACGCTTTGAATTGATCTTTGATATCTTCAAATTCACGAGTGGTAGTAAAAGCGTTGCGTCTTTCGGTAAAATTTTTGAGATGTTTGTTGTCTTTGTTTCTGGAAACAAATAAAACAACATTAAGTTTATCGGAATCTAAATTTTCGTCTCGATTCCATTTGTTGAAGTTTGACATATTTTCTTTCCTTCTTTCTATTTTTTATTCTTTCTGAAATTATATCAGAATAGACACAAAAAAATCAATAGAAATGGGTGGTAAAACCCATTTCTAAAATTGCTATAAGTTTTCTTTGATTAGAATAACAAATCGTATATTTTTTATTTTATTGAATTTAAATAACTGTCAATAATATTTAAAACACGAGCCCATTGTTTTTCGTCTGCGATACTGTCTTTGATTTGAGCAATATCAAGTAAGGATTGTGTTGATCGTAGAGATTCTAGAATTTGCTGGTCGCTTAAAAGATTTACCGGAATGTTCTTCTTTACAACTTCAGAAAGAGACATCATTTTTTTACTTGTTAAAGTTTTACTAATTTTATTCTCCGCCATTTTAATAAAATCGTTGTAAAGTCTGTCAGAGAAATTTTTCATCTCAACTTCATCAAATAAAGCATTTACAAATTGTGCCTTGTGTCGTTCGTGATTTCCGATGTGGCCAAAGAACATCCTGTTCTTGTAATTTTTTGTATTATCAGAATCTAGGATTTTAAATCCCTTATCATCAAAATCGTAGATAACACTAATCATTTTAGTTTGGAATCTCGTGCTTTGATATAGGATATCGTTAACGAAATTTTTAATTTCTCGAACTGTACTTTCAAATACTTTTTGATTATTAATCTTATCTATATTTTCTAACAAAACAGAGTCATCAGAATCAATTTTTTTTATCAAGTGGCCATACAAATTGTGGTTTCTTAGGTAACCCAATAATACTTTATAAAAATTTTCAAGTATATATTCTGGGATATTTTTTTCAAATTCAGAATTAAATTTGTTTTTCTTACTTGTTAGTTTATAGTTTTTTCCAAAAAAATCGTAGATAGAATGAATATCATCCTTATTTTTATTCAACTTTTTATTGAAGAACTCTTCGGAAGATTTCTCTAATTTATCAAGAAAACTTTTTCTGAAATTGTCAAAGTCTACCTCCTCTAATAATTGGAGAAATTTATCTTTATTCTGTTTCAACTCCAGAAGAGAGTCTCTCATTTCTCTAAAACCATCAGAAAAGTTATCTGTACCAATTACAGTTAATACTTCCTTTTCCTTTTTATCCAGTTTTGAAATAACCATTATTTTCCTTCTTTCTATTTTTATTCTTTTTTAATATTATATCAAAATTTCAATAAAAATTCAAAAAGAGACCGAAAGGTCTCTTTTGTTATAGGTCTTATTCTAAAGATGTCAGATATTCATCAATAACTTTTGACACACGAGCCCATTGTTTCTCATCAGTAATACTCTTCTTGATCGACGCAATATCCTTCAAAGACATTTTCGGACGCAATGAATTTAAAATTTGTTGATCACTAAGAAAATTTATCGGAATGTTTTCATTCTTAACTTCATTCAGTGACATCAATTTTTTGCTAGTCAATGTCTTTTCCATTTTATTTTTAACTAGTTTTTTAAATTCTTTTCTTAGTACAGAAAAATATTTATTTTTCTTTGTATCATCAAACAAAGATTCAACTAGTAAACCTCGATGTTTATCTGAGTATGCAATGTTACCAAAGAACATCTTGTTTTTGATATCCGATTTTAGATCAGAGTCGGTAATTTTAAACTTCTTATCATCAAAATCATAAATAACACACAATGCTTTAGAATGAAGAAAAAGAGATTGTCTCAATAATTGGTTAACGAAGCAACAAATTCCCAGTTTGATTTCATCGACAATTATTCTCTCATTGTAATTTTTAACAACTTCCAATAATTAGGCATTATCAATACCTACATCTTTGATTAGTGTTGCTATCATCTCATAATCATTGATGTATTTTTTTAAAAAACTATATAAATTCTCTAAAATCTCTTTAGGGATGTCTTTTTCAAATTCTGAAGTCAATCTAATGTTATCTACGTTAACTTTAAAACAACATCTTTCGGTTTTTACTAGTATAGATTTACCCCTTCCAAAATTCAACAGCATTCCATCAACGCCATTAATATTGTTAGTTTTGTTAGTTATATTAAATCCTAAAAAATCGAACTGATCTACCCCGGAACGATCTAAACTTCCCTTTTTTTGTGTAAAATAATAATTCTTACTAAAAAATTCAATTGTTGGATAAATATCCCCGTTTATACCATCGTTGATATCGTCGGAATCTTCTTTTATTCTAAGAAGAAAACTTTTCTTTATATCATAAAAATCAATTCCTTCTAACAAATCAAAGAACTTCTCTTCATTCTGTTCTATTTCCAGAAAGGAATCTCTAATCTCCCGAAAACTATCAGTGAATGTGTCTGTACCAACTATAGTAATTACTTCTTTCTCTTTCTTATCCAGTTTTGAAATAACCATTTTTTACCTTCTTTCTTCTTTTATTCTTTTTTTAATATTATATCAAAATTTCAATGAAAATTCAAAAAGAGACTTTAATAGTCTCCTTTTGTTATAGGTTTTCTTCAATTAAGTTCATTAGTCTTGAGAATTGTTTTGGATCGTGACAGTTATCCTTGATGATTTTTAGAATATGAAGATCAATACTGCGAAAAGCAATAGTTTTCTTTTTGACTGAGTTTATAATCTGAGAATCACTAAGAATACTTAAAGGGACTTCCTTTTTATAAACATTATCTAAATTGTAATCTGATTCTAAAATGTTAGTCAAGTATACCTCAAAATCTTCTTTAATTCTATTAATGAAGAAATTTCGCAAATTATCAATTGACTCGCCTTTCCAAAGATATCCTAGCAATACCTTTCGGAAACCAACTTCCCGTTTATCAATTGTGGAAATTAAGACATAATCGTCGTCATTGAGATTTTCAAGGGATAATTTTTTATTATTTAAGCCAATATAGATTTTGAAAATTTCAGAATTGTTTTTATGGAATTTTTCTAAATTTTTGTAAAATTGCCATAAGAAAATTCTAAAATTATAATCAACGGCCCATCCAAGATAATCCTTTCTAAAACGTTCTTGTCCACCATATACTGTAATAACATCCTTTCCCTTTACAAAAAAATTATTCATATCACTAGATAAATAAATATTTGCATTGTATTTAACGAAAGGAATTTTGTTATTATTTTCTGTAAGAAAATTTAAGAATAATTTACGAATATTGGTGATGTAGTATTTGTCGTTTGAAAATGGAGAGTCATAATCCTGATCGTCCACTTCGGCTCCAGAATCACCGATTTTAAAAGACTTAACACTTAGAGTCTTATTAACATCATCAAATTCAATGCTGGTATTTTTAAGTCTAGCTGCTGTTCGGTCCACAGCAGAATTTTTCAATCTGCTCAGAAAGTCATCCACCAGCCCGTCATAAACAACTTCTTTATCATCATCCTTGTTATCAATTAGTGTATTGATCATAAAATCAGTCGGATTGTAACCGGTTAATTTCTTTGAATTGTCAATGAATGGAATATTTTTTGTTCCGTTTTTTGACTGTGCTTTTTTCAAATTCGTATAGTCTGACAATAAAATTGTATCAACAAAATCCTCGACAAAACCATCGTTTTTTGATTGATTAAAAATATCTCTCAAACTTCTAAAACCATCAGAGAACTGATCCTGAGCAATAACCTTTTCCAAAACTTTTTCTTTAACTTTTTGTTGTGCGTTTAATACCACCACAATACCTTCGAATGATTTCGAACTTCACCTTTGATATTTTCATCTGGCAGCATAAATATTGGGATATCACCGATCAACACACTGGTAAAATTCAAGAGATTATTATCCAAGATTAATCTTTCTACGATTTCAGAAATATTACCCTTGAAATTTTCAAATAGAAGCTCGTCGCTATTTTTTCTTTCAGATATTCTATCTATAAGTTCGTATTTTAAATCGTCATCGATTTTTATCAAACCACATCTTACTTTATTAAAATATTCTTTTTCAACAAAAGGGTCAGGTTCTTCTTTTCGATATCTATAAAAATCCAAAACAAAACATTTTTTTTCAAATAGATAGTTTATTTCAATTGGAGAAAAACTCACATCCGCCAATGTCAGAATATTTTCAATCTCAAATTCAATATCAGTATATAAAGAATCTTCAACTTGTTTTTTTATTTTTTCTAAAATAGAATCATTATCTAGTGGCTTGTTTTCATTGTCGCAAATAACACTCCTTCTAACTACAACTTCAGTAGAATAGTTTTTCATCTCTTGTTCGATGTAATACTTAAGATCAAAGAGTAAATTTTCAGGTAAAATCTCAGAAAATGAATCTGTAAATTTAATTTTTACTTCACCCAATTTAACATCAATTTTTGACAGATATTCTATAAAGTGTTCACCTTTGCTATTCATATACTCTTCTTCAATAGAATTTAATGATAAATCTTCTATTTTAATATTATCGTATTCTACAATATCGACAATTTCCCGGATTGGTAATTTTAATTTTGTATACAACAATTTGTAATTATCAAACAAAAAGTCAATAAAACCATCGAATTTTCCATTTTTAGCGTATTTTTTTTCAAGTTGACAGACTCTTTTTAATTGTTCTTTTTGTGAAGAGTATAACATATACTGATTTGATTTTGCAAGTAAATCATTGACAAGTTCGTCAAACTTTTCTTTATTTTCACAAATATCCTTGAAAGATCTTACAAGTTCCTGAGTCGATTCCTTTAACCTGTCTCGACCGGCAATCAAACGAATCTCACGATCACCTTCTTCTTTTTTAATAACCATTGTAGCCCTTCTTTCTATATTTATTTTTTCTTAAATTATAACAGATAAAAAAATAATATCTGAAACAAAAAGAGTGCAGGCTGCACTCTTAAATTATTCCAGGAATTTATCTTGAATGAATTTTTCTAAAATATTCATAAAACGTGAAAATTGCTCCGGAGATGATGATGATTCTCGCAATAGAGTCAACTTGTAAATGTTAATATCCTGTTTATCCTGTAAAGATTTATTGATTTGATAGTCGCTCAAAATGGATAGTGGGATTTCTTTATTCAATACGTTTTCTAAAGAATACTCGTTAGTTAACAAATCGCTTGTTAAGTTTTTTAGATTGTCAGTTAATGTTGAAATCAGTGATTCAACAACGATATTTTCCTCACCTCTCCAAGAGTAATCCTCCAATAATTTAATATTCTCGAGATCTTTAAAGTCGAAAGTGAATAATTTTAGATAATCATCTTTGTCGTCAACCTCAGAAGTCAACTTCCCTTGTTTCAGAGCCAAAAATACAGTTTGCGGATTTTTCTTACTCAGATTTACTTCCACCTTTTTTAAATCAACAAAGAATTTATTTAAAAAACTACAGATGTGCCATCTAGCAACTTCTAAATCAGAAGACTCGTAAACACTTCTACTTGAACTGGAATAAGGAACCTTAACCTTCGTTCTATTAGGTATTTCAAATTTTGCGTAAGGATTTTCTTTTAGATAGCAATCGATCAAATTACTAAATAACTCCTCAAATCGATCCACAACTTCGTCATCTAATTTTGAAGAAATATCTCTAAATTTTCTTTTTTTACCTCCACTAGAAGTAGATAGGTAAAACTTGGCGGACTCGATTTTTACAAATTTAACACCGTCAACTTCAACTCTTGATAATTCAGATTCAGATGATAATTCCATCGCAGTAAATTCGGTTCTTAGGGCGCTTATCATATCACCTAATAAAGATTTTTCTTTACGCCAAAAATGATAAATACCTTTGGAACACGTCAATAGCTGCATAAGTTCAAGTGGATCAAACCCTAACTCACGAAACTTTTTGATTGTTTTGATATTATTTTCACCAAGAGTTCTGTGGATATTTTTAGTAATATTTTCTGAGACAAATTCAGTTACAAAATCTGAAATAATTTCAGGATTGTCTGTTGATTTTTTACAAAAGTTTTTCAGAAGGGTAAAACCTTCAGAAAAAGCCTCCTGCTCGATAACCTTATTTAAAGTTTTAGTCTTTTCTTTGTTTTTTGCATTTGATGTAATAACCATCGTGCACCTTCTTTCTTATTATTTTTTATCTAACAATATTATAACAAAAAAAGGCGGAAAAATCCACCCTTTTATTATTTTAACAAACTTCTTCCAAAATTTTCATCAATCTTGAAAACTCAGATTTTTCCTCTGTATTTTCTTTGATTCTCGATAGTTCCTTAATTGTTAAAAAGTCTTTTAGTGAATCCCTGATTTCCTCGTCGGTTAATAGTGATAATGGAACCAAATTACTCTTAACTTGACTGAGCGTGAATCCACCCTCGATAGACTTGAAAACGGCACTAGAAAAAAGTTTTTTAATTGTATCTTTCTTTGAATAAAAAGATATTTCTTTTCTGTTTTCAAAAATTGCAAGTTTAGTAAAGTAATCGGACTCCAGTTTTCCGATAAAAAATAGAGATTTTTTTGAAGAGTCGAATGTTAGGAAATTTTCAGAAATTGAATAAAACAACCTTTTTTCCTTTCCTTGAATCCGGTTTACCAAACTCAGAACATCATTAATTAATTCAAAGACCAATCCGGTTAGGTAATCTTTTACAATAGAATGATGTAGGTTAAGCGGAACTTCAGATCCATACGCATAAGCCTGTTCTCCATTAATCATAGATCTAAGTGGAGATTTTAGTACAAAATATTTAAATTCTCTATTAAGAAAAACTTTGATTTCATTACAAAGTGCACTGAACTCATTTAATTTTTTGCTGGGATCGTTAGGTGCAAATTCAATTTTTGAAAAATCGGCAGAATAAATTTTTAATCCTGATGGATTTTTACCTGAGTTGTGATTTAAAATATTAAAATCACCAAGCATTATAGATTTATGTATTTTTTTACGAAGCCTTACTGGTTTATAATTTCTCTTCGCAACATCCATTTCCAAAATTGACTTATAAAAAATATGATTTTTGAACATATCAATGGTTTTATTGATATCAAAACCAAATTGATCTTTATATTTATTAACAATCCGTCCCTTTTCTTTAACAAATTGTTCACGCAATTCATCAAAATCAGCTCCACAAACACTTTGATAAAAGTTTTTGTTTAAAAACTCATCAATAATATTATCGTCTAATTCGATTTGTCTACAAAAATCTTGCAATTTTTTTTCCCAGTGGAGCAATCTTTCGTGTTTTTCATTTTTACCTTCTTTCTGTGACTATTACAGCCAAAATTATTTTCTTAAATTATAGCAGATTGTAGAATGATTTTTAGAGCAATAAAAATAGGGGTTACCCCCCTATTTTTATAAAATTAAATCATTGAATCCTGCCAAAGTTTAATCAGTCGTTTAACCTGATCAGGATCACTTGTGTTTTTGATTATCGACTTGATGTCGTTAATATTGAAATGAGAAATTCTAGATAAAATCTCTTCATCTGTATATAGACAAATTGGAACATACCCTTTCACTGCTGAAGAGAGTGGGTATTCTGTGTAAGAAATTGTTCTCGATGTTTGCCGTTTAAGCCCTGAAATGATTCGTTTTACAACATAATCGTAAAACTCCGTCATATCATCTTTTCCAACACACTCTTTGAACAAATCAAACCCAGCAGTGGTTGTTTTAAACTCTACGATTAACAACAAATCCTCACAATTTGTTTTAGAAAACACAAGTTTATTTTTTAGCAAAGAAAAATAAACTTTCTGCTTATAGACTCGCTCGCTGGATACAGCGGAAATAATATTGTTAAGGTTATAAAGTACATTCTTTGCTGACCAAGAAGATGTGATTTTTTCAATTATTTTTTCGACATCATTAACATCATCTTTATTAATTTGAATGCCAACAGACAAGTAGTATGCCTTAAAAAATCCAAGAATCCCCTTTAATACTTTAAGAGGAATAAATCTCTCTATTCCGCTATCAATTAAAGTATCAATATAGTATTCAAAGTCGATAATTTCAACCATAAGATAATCGCTTTGATAAGGATTTTCTGTCGGTTTAAAAGAACCAGTAATTACAGTGCTTGGATCAATAGTTAATGTACCATAAGAAAAAAAGGATCTAATTTTTTCAACAACTCCAGGATTGTTGATGATGTAATCACGAACAATCGTAATGTCGTATCCGTAATTTTTTTTGATTTCTTCGACTTTCTCGTCAGCCATATTTTTGTAATAGTCTTTAACATCTTGAAAAGAATATCCGTCGAAAAATTCATTTTCTACTGTTTTTAAAATAGACTCTTTATTTTCTTTTGAAAATAAGTAATACTCTTTCACTTTGTTGAAGGAAGCGGCTATTTGATTGGTGCCGATTTCCTTTGTTAAGATTTCTGTCATTGTGAACCTTCTTTCTTTTTGTTATCTTCTAAAATTTCCTTTTGGAAATCTAACATTTTGCTTTCTATCGCATTGAACACTCTGGCAATTTGCAGCTCATCATTGACTGCCTTCTTCAAGTCTTCAAAAAAGTAGATATTTAGACCTTCTGGCAATGATTCTTTAATCTGCTCATCACTCAACAGCGTCAAACTAACTTCTTTTTTAAGAACCTGTCTTAAGGTTAATTTATTTTTAGATAAATTTTTAATCTTTGTTTTTAAACCGCTAAGAATACGCTTTTCTACAAAGTTATAAAAAATATCCTTATCAACATTAAATACAGACTCTGAAAAGATACGTTTCAGCATAGAACTTTCCTTAATATCGACAAGCAATACAGCTTCTGAAAATTTAGGTTCTTCAAATAAAAACCAATCATCTTTAAAAGAAAAATAAATCTTCATAAATGGTTCCTCATAGAACCCAGTTGCACACTCAGTAAAATCTAAAAGTTCTTGTTTTCCAAAACCATCTAAGGAGGAAATGGTATTTTCTGGAATGGAACCGTTGTTCAAATAATAACCGTGAAGAGTCTTTTCTTTAATTACTGAAAAGATCAGTTCTTTGTAAATATCCATATTTTCTTCGCCGATCAGCGTAAGGAACTCACTGTATGACTCTGATTCAATAAGGTGTAAGTCTTTTATTGTGGCGGAATATTGATTTTTATTGTACGATCCTTCAACCAAACAGATATTAAATATAGTTCTTTCTCTATCAACAACAATTGGCAGCTTCCCCTTTTTTAACAAATCGGATACTTTTACAGCAATATCAATATTTTTTACAAAAAAATCAACAATAGGTGCTGTATTAATACCGTAGTATGATTTGTCATTTGCGATCACTGAATTATTGTATTTCTCTCGTCTAGATTTTAAATCTTCAAAGTTGTAGATTCGATCCAAATTTTCTGAAATAAATTCAGATAGGAGCGATGGATTATCCGTGATTTTTTTCTGTAAGGATTTTAACTTTTCCAAACCGGAAGAAATGTCACGAGTCCCGACCTACTGAGTGATAGTGACGGTTTTTTGGGTATTTTTCAATACATTTGATGAAATAACCATCGTATACCTTCTTTCTAAAGCTATTACAGCTTATTTATTTTCTTAAATTATAAAAGACGATGAAAAAATAAATAAACAAAATAAAAAGTGGGGTATAAAACCCCACCCTATCAAAGATCTTCAATAAAAAGCTCTAGCAATTCCATCATTCGATTGAATTGTTTTTCATCACAAGTTAAGGATGATATTTCTCCCAAGTCAGAAACTTTTAGATAATCATTCCTAAAGGATTCTAAGATTTGATTGTCTGTCAATAAACTTAGTGGAATATCACCACTTTTAACCTTCTTCAGCGTTAGCTTATTATTTAGAATATTCTTGGTTCGCACCTTTAGCGAAGTTAGAATGCGAGATTCCAAATAATTGAAGAAGTCCTTTTCGTTCTTGCTGTAAACGGCTTTCAAAAATTCAACCTTATACTTATCTGATTTACTTAAATTTGTTAAAAGAATCAAATCTTCAGTACCGCTAAGTTCAGTCTCTAATTTGTTATTATTGATTGAATAATAAATTGATTTATTCATACCATCACTCGACCATAATAACACAAGATTTAAGATTTCCATAGCGATCTCTCGATAATCAGAACTGTAACGGATTGCATTCCTGATTGAGTAATTTTTGATAACGCCATCTTTGTCTGGATTTACAAAAATCTTTGTTTTGAGCATATATTGTTTCTGTAACTCTACAAGCTCAAGGAACATAGGTTTACCAACAATTTCAATTAATTTTTTATTTGAAAAATTATTGGTTGATAATTCAAAATTAAAATCTTTCAAATAAACACCTACCGGGTGCTCGTTGCCATCTTCATAAATATATTGATCAACAACAAAACTATGCTCGTCGTATACATTGAAAAATCCAAAATGAGAGAAATCCTCAAAAAGATTAATTGCTTCAATAGATTTATCAAAGTTGAGTTTAAAATACTCAAAAACACTTGTTGTATCAATGTCGGTTAGATTTTTGAAGTTTTCGATCCAAAGTTTGATTTCAACCTCGTTATCAGTAAAATATTGTTCAATGCTTTTGTCAAATAAACCATTCTCAATAAAAGAACGTACTTCTTCCGAATTTTCAATCATTTTTTTTGTGTAATTTTTGAGAGAGAAAAATCCAGTTGAGAATTTAACGTCCGCAATTTCTTTTGTAACCATTTTTACCTTCTTTCTTTTTTACTTATCTCTAATTTCTTTTGCAATGATTTCTATTAGTCTTGAAATTTGTTTCTTGTCCTTCACGTGTCGACATAGGTGCAAAAGATCCATTGTGCGATAGTTCATTAGATTGCTAGAAATGATTTGTTCGTCACTTAACATTTCTAGAGGAACGATATCATTTTGAACCTGTTTCAAAGTTAATTTCTTTGAATCCAGACTCTTAATTTTAGACTTCATCCCACTAATAATTCGATTAGTAATCAAGGAGAATAGTTCATCCATCTCGCCGGTGCGAATAGCATTGCTGTAAGCTCGTTGAGCTAAACCTTCGTTTTTGATATCAACAAGTAGAATAACATCATCCTTTTGTTCGTCTTTACTTAAAACATTATGATGTTCCTGAACAATAACTAGTTGGTTTTTAGAGAGATTGAGATAAATCTTCCGTGCGACAGAAGAATCTTTTGAGATAACGGCCTCTAATAATTCAGAAATATATGAACAAATTCTATTATCAAAGGACGTAATTTCGTCTAATTTTTTGGAATATTTCCATCGTGCAATATTGTTTAAAACAATTTTTTCAGAAATCTTTGAAGAAATATCAACAATATCATCAGCCAGGCCCTTGCCAAAGTTTTTAGCTAATTTTGTAAAAACATTGCTTTCATCATCCCAGTCAATATTCAAAATCGGATTGTTTAAGCGATAACGAATATATCCATAATTACTTTCAAATTTGATAATTTCAGCGTCCTTTATTAGTTTAAGATTTGGATCCTTTAAAAATACAATCATTTTTTGCGTTGTTGCCAAATCTGATTCTAATTTTTCAAAAAAATCTTTAACATCAGCGTCAAACTCAGATTTAAAACGTTTTAATTTTCTTTGTTTTTCTTGACTCTGTATATTCTGTAAATTTGAAACAGTTTTGGCCTTGAAAAAATTATCTCGAACAAAATCTTTCACGACACTTTCGTCATTAATTGCAAGAACGTAGAAATCTTGAAGTTTTTTAAGTCCAGTTGAGATATCACGACTGCCAACTTCTTTCGAAATTGTTTTCGTTTCGTTTGATTTTTTATTAGCTGTAATAACCACAGTAACCTTCTTTCTACTGGAATATATCCAGAATAAATTTATTTCTAAAATTATAATAGATAAAGTTGTCTCTTAATCAATTTGAGAAAAAATATAAAATCTGTTATAATTTAAGAAAATAAAAAATTAGAAAGAAGGCAAGTAAAATGGTTATTAAAAACCAAAATTTTGATTCAATCAATTGGATGGTTAATTTTAAAAAAGTTCACAACTATATCAATTCAGATAAATTCGTTGAAGACTTGCTATACAATCAATATGATTTTAACAAAGAAAACAATTATATTTATGTTGACTTGGAACGTGGGCTTGTAGTTGATAGAGCTGTTCCCGGAACCACCTTAAAAACTGTAAAAATAACTTGTGGAAACATTTCAGAACTCGGTATGACTAATCCAACATCCATAAATTCTATCGATGGAACTAGAGAGCGTTTTAATAAATTCTCGAAGGAGTTTTTGTTTAACCGGAGTTGTCCAAACTGGGTTAATAATGCGCCAGATAGAATCAAACGATTAACTACTGGATCCCTCCCCTGGTTTATTTTTAACAAAGAAGAGCAAAAGGATATTGTTAAGCATATTTCAATTAAATTGGTGTACGATCGACTTTACCTTGAAAAAGTTAAAGTTGATCGGATTGTTGATTTAAATAATTTTTCTATTATAAATTCAGATGAAAGTTTAACTGAAATTTTTAGAGAAGAATTATCAACATATTCTCTAGATGATTTGGATAAGATGTGTGATAGATTTTCTGATCACAAAGCTAAACTTGTAAGTTTAGAAGATGAGATAACAAAAGAGATTGTGAAAGGATCAGTATACTTTGGATTAGATAAAGTTCCTGATTATAATCAATTAAAAGAAATGTATTACAACGATTATTCATTTAATGTATTTTACGAAGAGGTTTTGTTCCCAGCTTACAAAATTTATTCTAAAAATAATATGAATTATTCTCGAGACTTGGATCTTTATATCAAAAATGCAACTGCTGCAATTTTTGAATATTATGATTTAAATCCAAAAGTTTTAAAATTCTTTTATCACGAGCTTAAAGGCAACGTATCTCCTTCTGTTGTTTCGGAATTGGATATCTCTCTAACGATTAAGTCGAAACAGGGAACAACATTTTTAAATAATGACACTCAACAAGGACTTAACGGGTTTGGCTACATTGATAAATTTATTTCCAAAAAGGAAAAGCCTTACGAACTTATTGCGCAGGCAGATCAATTTGAAGTGGCGGTTATGATTTCCGATTTTAAATCTTTTAAATTTCTCGTAGATGATGATAATTTGAGACCAAAGGATTGGGGAAGTACCGCAATAGGACTTATCAAAATTCTCGAATATATCACTGATGATCAGGGATATATTTTAGACAATTTTAAAATTGATTTCAATTGTCCTAAGTTTTTAGAATACTTACACCACAACTTGAAAGATCCACATTATTTCTTGAAAAGCTGGAAGCAAATTTTAATAAACGATTTTGATGTAATAATCACAGATCGTGAACTCCTAGCTGCAACAAATTTAGCCAAGATGATTGAAGGTCTTTAATAAATTAAGGAGATGACAATATCTCCTTTTTCTGTTATAATTTAAGAAATTAAAAAATTAGAAAGAAGGAATATTTGATGGTTCAAAATACCAAAAATAACCAACCTTACTGGTTGGAAAATTTAAAGAAAGCTATATCTTATGTAAATTCAGAAGAATTTCTGAATGATTTAGAGTCCGGAAAGTACGATACGGATAGGAACTCCATTATCTATCTAAATTTAGAAGACGGTACGGTTTCTACGACACCTGTTTTTGGCGCAACATTAAAAACTGTAAAATTATCCTTTTGGAATGTTCAAAAACTTGGTAAAAACAATTTTTCAATACAGAATGGAATTGATGTAACGCTTAAGAGATTCAACACCTTTGTTTCTGATTTAATTTCAGAGTTAACGCCAACGTTGAAATCTAAACCACACACCTCAATCGCCCGAGGTGAATACCCGTTTTGCATATTTGACAAGAATTATCAGAAAAAAGCCTGGGATCGTATCTTGGTTGATTTATTTAATCAAGATTTTGATTATTTGGGTTTTGATAACATTTTTGATCGAAAAGAATTTTCTTTCAAAAAATCATTATCTAAAGATGTCTGTGATTTGTTTTTTGAATCATTTTATTGCAATGATCACCGAGAACTTACCTGTTGGTGGTTTTGTAGGCGAAATGCTGGAGTACATTCCAGAAGAAAAACTATCTTCTTTTGATGTTACAGTGGTGTTGGACTCTTCGACTCCAACTATGCTAGTTAGCTGGGATGAAAAATTTAAATTTTCACCTTCAGCGTATTATTTTGATGGCGATATCCCAGAATCAGATACATTTTTTGACGTGCCAGTTGAAATGGCATTTGATTTACTATCTAAATTCAAAAGTGTTAAGTTTAGGTTGGGAGATGACGTTTGCGAACCTTCGATTTGGCCAGAGATGACCAGTAAATTGATCGACTTTTGGGTTCTCTTTTCTAGAAAAAACAACCCCAAATTTGATTTTAAAGTTGACGACGCAGAATTTATTGAATATTTGAAATTCGGAGAAAATGATCCGAAAAAGTTCATCTATTTTAATAAGAAAATGAATGACGATTACTTCACTAGCAAAAAGGGAATGTTAATCTTTGAAGATTTACAAGAATATTATGAAACTCTAATCAAAAAGATTAGTTAACGAGGATATTAATATCCTCGTTTTTTAGTTTTTATAATTAATAAAACAAAAAAGAGTATTAAAACTCGGAAAGAAGGAAATTTAATGGTAAAAACAACTGGAACTGTTACAGATTGGAGTTCTGAATACAAGAAGGATGTTGAAAAAATGATGGAGTTCTTTGAGCAAAAATCACCGGATGATATCATCAGAAGTATGTTGGTATGGGATTCAGTTCCCAAAGTTATGAGGTCTGATGTTATCAACTCATTCTCTGTTCACAATATCAACTCGTCTTCAATGGTCAGAATAGTTCCTCTCGGATTCGATACTGAAACCGCAGCATTAAAATTATTAGAAGTATCAAAGACAACAATTGATCCTGTTGGATTTTTGGGATTTTCGGTTTTATTAATAGATGAAATTGAAAAAGAATATAAATTTTACAAAGAGTCGAGAACTGGTTTCTTTTTTAAATCACGATTGATTAAAAATATTAACAATATTTTGAAATTATTTCCAAAAGAGGTCGCTCTCAATTTCATTGAAAAATTTGTGGATAAAGATGAGCACGTCCTATTGCGTTCAAAAATTAAATCTTTAGTAGATTTGGTTGAAAAACAATTGATTTACAATAATTATTCAAAAGATATTTATTCAATGGAAATTATTGTAAGCCACCTTCATATCAGGTTGGGCAGGTTTCTTTCTAGACAGATAGTCTTTTACAATAAAGATTGGAATCAATTAATTTGGTGTGAAAAGGCTAAAATTGCAAACTCTCGCCAATCATTTGATAAGGATCGTCAACTAGTATTGGAATTTAGCAATCATCAAATTCGCAACTCCCTCTATTCTTTTGAAGATTTAGATAAAGAAAAAGTGCGTACAATCGGGCAATTATTTAATTTATTAGTAACTCTGTTAGATAATGATTTCAAATCAATTAAGGACATTTTGTTAGAAAACTCAAGTTTTTGGGTTGATCTTTTTTTCGAAAAATCTAAAGAAATTGTAGTATCAAATATGGTACTTCCAGCAGTTGTAAACGAAGATGTCTATTCCGCTGCATTTCACTCAAGACTTCCAGGATACAGTCAGATTCTTAACTGGCATAACCAAAAGTACAATCTGTAACAATTAAAGCAGGATTACTCCTGCTTTTTGTTTTTTTAGAAATCTATTTTTGTGTAGTTTTTATATAAAAAAACAAAAGGAAAGTTACCTGACCTTTTGTTTGTGATAATTGGAATTACGATTCAAAATCTGATTGTTGATATTTTTTTACATTATCAATTAAAAATGATAACAAATATTCATCAGAAAGGAATCTTTCTGTTGCGTCCTGAACTTTACGATATCCGTAACTTTCAGGTTCACATTTAGAAAAAATTAAACTTAACATTGCGAACTGAAAATACTTTCCTGCCAATTTCTTTTGATTTAATCCAAAAGCAGGTTGTTTATTAACATCAGAATAGACTCCCAATGGTGTCGGTGGGGTAATCTTGCTGAAATTAAATTCAATCGAATTATCCCATCCGGTTTCAAGATTATAACCGGTATAAGAAAAGGCCACTTGTTCCCCCAACTCTTTATTTGTTTTTAAAATAGTATAAACAGTTAAATTATCAAACATTCCAGCTACGAAGTTTACAGGGAAAGGATCTTCTCCTGAATAATCGTAGTCTGATGGTTCCTCTCCAGAATATTCTAAAATATTTTCAATAATGTAGTTTACAGTTTCTTCAATTTCTGTATCAAATATAGATAAAGAAGACTCTAACTCATCCTTTTTGTACAATTCTAAAATTTTGTTTAAAATTTTTTCTTTGATTAATTCAGGATCTTTAAGCGATTCATCATCTTCATCTAGATTACGATTGAACAGCTCTTCTGATAGAAGAACAATTGCAAAAATAATCGAGTAGAAAATGTCTCGAAAATCCTCATCCAATTCCTTAGTTTCAAAAAGGATCTTTTTGAAAAATGGGTCTTTCAAAGTTTCCTCGAACTCTCCCACTTTATAGATGAGCTCCTCATTTAAACCTAAATCTATACGAACGAAATTTTCGACATAAATAAAGTTAGATACAGTTAAAAATCGTTCTTTTAGAGATGATACTAATAATTCCTTAAACTCAACTTCTTTTTCAAAGTTTTTAAGTTTTAATAGTGACATTTCGGCTAATTTTTTATTCATTTTATTTCCTTCTTCCTACTGAAATAAATTCAGTTGTTTTTTTAAAAATTATAGTTTTTCTGAAATTTGATAAATAGATTTTTCAATGTTATAATATAATTTAAGAAAATAAAATTATTCTGAATCAAATTCAGATAGAAAGAAGGAAATAAATGGTACAAAAGACAGGTATTTCTAATGACTGGTTAAAAAGATATCGATCTGATTACAAGCAGATGTTTGAATACATTGATTCAAAATCACCGGAGGAACTGTTTGATAATTTAATTATCTCTGAAGAATCGGTTGGTGAAGTGAAGAGAGAATTTGTTGATTCATTGATTTCCTATTATAATCTTGGGGATGATGTTGAGAAATCAAAAGTTTTTAAAAAGTTTGATCACCTATTAGAAATAGCCGAACAATTCGAAGATCGGTATGACTTTTTAGGCTTTGTTTATTTGTTCAATCGTGTGATTGACGAGGTTGAATTTTCTAATGCTTTTAGAGATGATAAAAGTATATCAACGCCGGAAATTTTAAAAGCACTTAAAGAGATTCTAAGTTTTTACGATGAAAAAGTTGCTCTGAAATTAATTGGTTTGTTCACTCGTGCTGAAGGATCATTGCATAATCGCATTTATCAATTTTCTAAGGTTTTAACAGATATCGTGAATAACAAGACACTTTCAACACATCCGTTAACATCTTGGATCCACACTCCTAAAAAGATGACATATAGAGCCATCTCTTTAAAAATAAATTTTGATCTTAAAAATAAATTCTTTAAAGTGGTCAAACACAAGGGAGATGTTTTTCCTGGTAATGAAATAACAGCGTTTGAACAATTCTTAATTTTTAAACTCGATGATAAACTTGAAATTTTAGATTTTATAGATGAAATCAATCCGGGTGACGTTGACCTAGTTAAGGTTTATGCTCATATTATGGAGATGAAACTGCTATCTCATCGCTTTGATGATAATTTTGATTTAAAGCCGCTTTTAGAGGATTTATTATTAAAGAATCAAAATATTTGGTACTCAGAAATACGCAGACACTCTAAAATGATTGTTGAAACTATTGTTTCTGAATGCTTAAAAGGAAACAGCAAATCTTTGAACGATTTTATCAAAAATCAAGTGGAGATCAACACGATTCCAAAATACCCGGAATTGATGTATCTTTTCGAAGATGATGAGTAATTAGATTATTAAAAAGAAAACTTAGGTTTTCTTTTTTCTTTTATAATTTTAGAAAAATAGAAAGATCTGAATTTATTTCAGGAAGAAGGATAATACTATGAAAAGGACAGAACCAACTTGGTTCAAAAAGTATCGTGATGATTATCTAGCCGTTTCGAATATCCTTAGAAATACAGACGCAGAAGAGCTAGTTTCTAATATGGAATGGTTTGATAATGAAATTATTTCAAAATCTCAAGGATCAAGCTATCCTCTACTAAGAGGCGTTTCTTTCGGGAATCGTTCGAAATTCACAGACAAGGATCGCAGAAAAACTTCGTTGTTTTTCTACAAAGTTAAAAATTCGAAGTATCCCAACATTCTGTTTTCCCTGTCACTTTTATTGAACTTATTTCTGAGTGATTGTCAGAGAAATTCGCTACCAGATCTGTACAAAGGCCCCTTTTTTTACAGAAAAATAACAAAAGAAAATTTGTTGGCTAAAAATTATGATATAAATCATCTTTTAAATAGAGTCTCTTTGTTTTTTGATCTACTTTCAATTGATGAGAAAGAATACATCCTTAATTTTATTCTTGGATCTAACGAGTCGGATGTTGATGTTTTAATTTTAAAATTTAAAAATCTATTGAGATTAACATTTAACAAGGCTATTTTCAACAATTGGTTCTTGGATACTTCTTTAATAATTAAATATTATAAAGATGGTAAATTTTCATCCGTTAAGTCGAATAATTTATCTATATTTTTTGATTTAAATAAAAATTGTTTGCGTGCGGCAAATAACAAAAATTATTTATTAAATGAAGATATTAATTCTTGTGACACTTCAGATGAATTGATTATCTCATATTTTATTGCTAAACCAGGTCAAATTAAGGTATTTAAGGACGTTAACGTGTTAACTCTTGAAAGATTCAATTCTAGAAAATCCTTTGACTTTTTAGGAGAAATATTTTCTGAATACTTGAATAGATTTGTTTGTGAGAATCATATTGGATCCGAATATTTTTTGAGAGATATGTTCTTAAAATATCCTGATATTTTTATAGAAATAATCTTAAAAGATTCCGCTGATATCTTTAAAAATAACCTCAATAAATTTATTAATTCAGAAACTTGTAAGATAAGTTTATTAAGGCACGGCGGTAATCTTCCAGTTTATGTAGATTTGAAAGAAAATGATCATACAAAATATCATCACATTTAAAAAGAGAGTGCAATCCACTCTCTTTTCTGTTATAATTAAAGAAAAAAAATAATCTGAAGTTAATTCAGATGGAAAGAAGGTATCTGATGATTAAATCAGAGAAGAGTTGTACTTGGGAATACGACTACAAAAAAGATGTGAAAAAAGTGATTAATTTTTTGGAAAATAAATCGTCTGAGGAAATTGTCGGAAAAATTAATTTTGGATTGGAATATCAAAAACCTTTTTCCGATCAATCTTTGTATAAAAATGAACACGATGGTCGTGCGGAAAAGGTCGAGAAGTTAGATTTTAAAATGATAGCACACGGGAATGTTGAGTTATTGTATTCTTTTTGGGCTATCATTCAATCCATTTTATTTGAATTTAATTCAAAAAAGAATCACTTTGAATTGGTCAAATTAAGCCAAGAATTTGAGGATATATTTTTAAATTTATTTTCAAACTGTTTCAGTGAAGATGAAAAGAAAATAATCTTATCTTTTATCTTTGGGGATGATGATTTTCCATTAAAAGGTTACGAGATAAGATTGACTAAGTTGGTCGGTTATTATCTCAGAATAAAAGAAATTAGATATGGCTATGATAATGAAATATTGAATCTTATGTTTGATATTAATTTAAAAATCAAAAACAATCAGACGAGATATTCTTTGTTTTTTGATTTGAATGAAGAAAAATTTAAAATTCTTAACACATCAACTATTTATGAAATCTACGGGAACCCATACGAGGGTGATTTTGAGCAATACCCGTTTATTGCAAAAGAGAGCGAGGTGATGATTTTAAAAGATTTAGAATCATTCAAAACATCTTTATTAAATAAAGATACACTTCCATTCTTTTCTAATCTGATGAAATATTTATCTAAGTATATCTTAAGGGATTATCAAGGATATCAGCTTGATGATAAAATGTTCGAATCTGTTATTCAAAATGATCCTGAAAGTTTCAAAACATTGGTTCGTATGGAATTTGATAAAATAATCAAACGAAACTTTGAGCTGATGTTATTAAATAAAGGTTATAACCCTAGTCACGAAATATGCTACGATGGTTACGTACCGGCTTATCCTGAGCTTTACCAGGAACTCAAAGATCACGGAATGGTTCAAAATAGTTTTATTCCATAATATTTCAAAAGGATCTTTTTGATCCTTTTTATTTTTGACAAATTACCTATTTTCTGTTATTATTAAAGATAATAATAAAATCTGAAATAAATAAAGGGGATACTGTAAATGGTAATTGAGAAACAGGCGACTTGGTTAGATGATTATAAAAAAGAAATAAAAACATTGATGTGCGATCTGGATAACCTTGATCAAAAACAGCTGAGAGCTTTGTCTTTGAGATTAAAGAGTAACGCCAAAAACGTTATTGCGGATTCGGATTATAAAATACCTGATGATTATTTCGGAGTAGCAAAGTCAATTTTGTTGGAAGATAATAACATTAAAGATGAATACAAAGATGAATTTTGGGGATTTGTTTTATCTAGAACATTGGCGGAAAAACCAGATAAAAAAATGCAATGTGCCATCCATATTCCTGATGATGAATGGGTACGTTGGCACGTAAACCAAGATGAGATGAAATACGATAATTTCAACGACTTTGTTTCTAGTTGGGATTCGATGGACTTATTTTATGAATTTGACGACGATTATAAGTCGGAACCTTTGAGAAATACCTTTCAATCGTTTTGTAAAAGAACTAGAATATTGTTTAATTTAAAATCAAAATCACTAACAGCTTATTACCAAAGAGGTAATGTTGATAGATTGACAAATGGATATCACTTAGTTGCAGCTTTTCAAGAAAATAAGCACGATGTTAGTATGTTATCACCAATAAAGCCGTTTTATTTTCCGTTAGATCTAAAAATACTTCTCTTCAAGGCATTCTGCCACGAGTGGGCTGATACACCTGATTCTAGAAAGTATTGGGATAACTTTGTGTTTGCCGATAGATTTGTAGACTATCTCAAAAGATACTCTAAGAGTAACATCAGGGGGATCCTTGATACGACCGATAATGAGACACTTCGTTATCAAATCGATCACGGACGCATTCCAAATATAAAAGGTTTGACCTTAACTGAATTGAAGAAAATTAGTGATAGACAAAGGAGATTAAATTGTTAGATTCTAAACGTAACAATCAATCTGAATGGCTAAAAGTATATAAAAAAGAGTGCGTTCAACTGAACGCCTCTTTAAATAATCTTACAGAAAAACAGTTAAAGAAACTATCTAGACTCATACAAAATAGATGTAGGAAGTTAAGCTCATCTTATGGTTTGAAAGATGAGCGATCCAAGGCTGGTGGAGAAATCATTTCACTATCTGAAAATATTAAAGATGAATACAAAGATACCTTTTGGAAGTTAGTTTATTTATATTTAGTAGAAAAGAGAAGTTCTGATTCGTTTGATAACGAAAATTATCTGGGTTTGTTTAAATCTCAAAATTGCAAGGTTAAAGATAAGACGTTCGACGATTTTATTAAACGATTAATTAGAATCGGGATTTCTAACCCCGATTCTAACCCCTCTCTTTATATATCTTATTATTACAATATATATTATGATATCGATATGTCATTGCACGTTTTTAATAACTTATTGGAAATTTTAAGAATTTTCTTCGATTTGAAAACAAGCTCTTTTGTTGTAGACTGCAAATCATCTTCAGTAGGTGACAAGCAGCACTTAGTTGCCTTATTTGATGAAAGTAGCAACAGAAGCCAAGATAGAATTTTAACACCAGAATTTCCGACAAATTTAAAGATAATCATCTTTAAAGCTATAATTTACGAATTTGTGTTCCCTGAGCAGGCTGATAAAGTATGGGACGAACTTGTTAGCAACCAATGTTTCACAAACTATTTGAAATTTTTTTCACAAAAGAATATAAAAAACAATCTCACCACAACAGATGATTATGATTTTTTGGATCAAATAGACAACGGATATATTCCTATGATGAAAGAGCTGCCGGTTCTTGAATTGAGACGCAAATACAAAGATAATATCTAACAACTGAAAGAACAAAAAAAGGACTGGAACAAATCCAGTCCACTTTTTTCTGAAACAAATTCAGGATTTAACAGTTGAAAAATAATATTCATTTCAGAATATATATTTTCCTTTTGTAAAGTTTGCTAGAAAAAACCAACAGTGACTTTGCGTGGCGTACTGCACGCCTCTACCAAGTCAGAGAATATATTCCCGTTCCTGGCTTCTTTTTATATTTCAGTTGTTTCGTTTTTCATTATTAGTGTTTTGTTTTCAGCCAACAATATTTTTGTTTTGGGGATGTTGATGGTCTGTAAAACTAAGTAATTCACTAAATATTTAAATGATTTTAAGAAATAACCTTTAATACTACGTTATCTTTCCTACTTCAATTAGTCCCCTTAATACTATTATAACACAAAAATAAACAAAATAAAAGCCCAAAAAATTGAGCTTTTTATTTATTTGTTTTTTTGAAAAAAACAGTATTTAACACGTTTGAACCACGTATCTTACCAGAGGAAGTATCTTCCAACTTTGCAAAGCCTCCAGGTATCAACACACTTCTGGTTCAGGTCTCATCTGAACGCAGACAGTTGCTGATACAACAAATCTTCAAGCAGTCAGCAGACGTACTCCCTTCGTATAACAGAAAGAAAGAAAAATCACACCCAATTAGGGCCCATAACCTTTTCGATTACGGTTACTACAACCACCTCCTACTAGGCCTGTGAGAGCCCGGATCATCGGAGGGGGTCGGGGTTTAACCCCGTATTGTAGTAAGCAACCTTTCCTCTAACTGTTATAGAAGAGAGCAACATCTGCCAACTAGTTGAGGAAGTGTTGAATCAGTAACCTCCACGTCAGATGAGTCAACTAACCGAACGGCTAGCTGTAGTGTTAAAAGTTTATCGTAACTCGAAGAGAAAATACGATAGAACACAAAATCACATAATGTAATTCCAGTTCCTACGAATCGTAACTATACAGTTAACAACTCAGTAGATATACTGATTGTTCTATAGATTTTTATCTAAAAGTTTAAATAAATTTAACTTTGTAATAAGCTAAAACTTTTTACTTTCGTAAATTGTTTCAAACGTTATAACGAAATTTAAATTTAAACGTTACTCTAAGTAATATAAGGGTGGAAGTCAATCCAAAATTAAAATTCGAAACTCTAAGGAGGTTTCATAGTTTATATAACATAGCGTTAAAATTCAAACAGGTTCTTCTAAGGAGAGAACATAATCTAAAGTTTACCAATAACTAAAGCAAGATTTAGGAATCTTATATTGTTATAACAGCCTATTGCAGATAAAATCTGTGGTGTTTTATAGTTTACTTTTATGTGTTTGTTTTTTGATCGTATATATATTTTTTAATTTTTTCTCTTATAAAATAAGGTATTTTTTAAAAATTATATATTATATTTAAAAGAAAAGACAAAAAAAAGAGCGAAACACGAACGTTCACTCTTTTATTTTTTAGTTTCGTGGCAGGTGATACTGACCGTCACCCCCACGATAAAATTTCTTTAGACTGATACCCTTCTTGATACAGTCTTTTTCAACAAGATTAATGATCCGATTATTTGTGAAGTTTATATAAAGCTCAACTTCACTAAAAGTATCTTCTAAAAGATACACATCAAGTGCGTTTCGCACCTCACGATCCAGGTCATAACCAGACCATTCTGGCACGAGAGATTGAGTTACTCCAGCGACACGTGGTCGCTCGCACATAGATAGTTTTAACGTTTTCATTACAAATTCCTTCTTCCCGGCTTAAACAAGCCTTATTTTTTTAAATTTTAAAAATTATAATAAAAAATATTTTCTTAAAACTATTCTTGACAAGAATAAACTCTTTTGTTATACTAACTTTATAGGTATTTTGTGGCGATATTTTTCCTTACAAAAAAAGAACTTATAATTGGTTCGAAAAGATTTTTTTAGAGGGGATTTGAATGATTGTTACGAAATATTCAAATATTAATGAAATTAGAAGCTGGCTTGATTTTTACGGAGTTAGCTATAAGAAAAATGAAAGAAAGGTAAGTTTGGTCAAGAAAATGGAGAAAGTTCGAGAAATTTTTGAAGAAATGGGTGAGAAAGAATATAAAAATTCTCTCCTATCACCTGAAGATATTCGCCGATCTCAACATATTAATGAGTTGTTACAAATGTTAGCAATTCAAAGTGGGATGGCTGGTGAGTATCTTGATAGTGTTGAAAAAGAAATTCAACAAACTAAAACAATGAAAGACGTTACAGATTCTTTTGCAGTTCCAGTAACACCTTCAACTGAAACAATCGAAGAAGAAACTTTTACTGTTATCGATGACGAAAGTGTATCTGTGCCTGAAGTTGTCGCAGAAGATGAGTTGTCAAATTCTGAAGTAAAAGAAGATGATATCGATGGATCTTTAGTTGTTGAAGAAGAGAAGAGTAGCTCTGAAAAAGTTTTAGAAAAGGAAGTTTCCGCTGAGGAAGGTATGGGTAAAAAAGCACTATTTGTAGTTTTGTTTGCAATTGGTGTTATTGCTGCCTTGTCTTTAGCTGGTTATTTGTGGGGAATTTCATTTGGGTAAGGTGATTTGAATGTCTGTTTCGAAAAAAGAACGGGAACGATACCGAGATTTAAGGAGAGATGTCCTCTTGCAATTAAACTCGGTTCGTCTTGATCACCTAATAAGCAATCCAAGATTGATAAGTGATGAACCCGGTGTCTATATTATTTTCAGGGAAGATAATGGTCACCCGTATGTAGGCGAAAGCGTAAATTTATCTAGGCGACTAATTGAACACGCAACAGTTGAACGTCCAACGCAGTATGTTGATAGAGAAATACAAAAGTTGGGTGCTTTTCGTTTTTGGGTTGCGGAATTAGAAGTTGTAAAAAACTATGATAAACGTCGTGAACGTGAAGGTTACTACGTAGAATTATTCAATTCTTATTACAATGGATATAATGGAAGTAAAGATGGTGGTGCAATGACTCTTGGTCAGCGTTACTGGAGAAACGTTTTTAACAAACTTTTAAAAACTTTATTTCCAAAATTGGTTAAAAAAAGAAGGGAGAGAAACAAGTATTTGCGTTCAACAAGAGCGTTGCGTAAATATGGCAGAAAACTTAAGAAAATAAACAGGAGAAGCGTTTGGTAGTTAATGATAACAAAGGCTTTATCATCTCGAACCTTCGGGAACACACAAGCCTAATTGAAACCAAGGAAGAGGAGTATAGATTGGTCGAACTCGCCCAGAAGGGAGACGAGGAGGCTCGAGAGATACTTATAACAAGTAATCTTAGGTTGGTTGCAACAATTGCCACCAACTATTCAAAGTTTAATTCCATACCTTGGGAAGATTTCTATCAAGAGGGTACATTGGGGCTATTTAATGCAATTGATAAATTTGATCTTAAAAAAGGATTTCGATTTAGCACCTATTCCACTTATTGGATTCGAAATTATTGTCAAAAACTTTTGAAACGACAGGGTGTGGTGCGATTACCAGACAAAGCTCGAGAACTCTACAATAATTGGGTTCGTTTATCAACTGATTATATTAAAGAGTTTGGTGTTGAGCCGTCTGTTGCGGAAATTGCTGGCATTCTAGAGGTTTCAGAAGAGCGCCTGCGAATTGTAATTAATGCAGGACAATCTGCCGTTTCTCTTGACGCAGAAGTCGATGGTGATGGTAAGGACTCTGATATTCAAACATCATTCGTTGATCTTTTAGAGGATAAGGATCAAGTTGATCCGGTAGATGTTGTTGCTTCTGGACAGATTATGGATGAAATCAATAGAGCAAAAGAGACTTTATCCGATAATGAACTTTACGTATTTGAATCCTTATACGACGCACAAGGGTTTAGAAATAAAGTGAAGACTAAATTAATTAAGGAAGGTGTAGGAGATAATCCTTTAGAATGATTTTGTGGTATCTTTTTCTAACTTTATTTCTGAATTTATCTCAGGCACAAAACTATTCTCAAATTATTCCAGTTGAACATTACACTGGTGCCGTTTTAGAAGGTAAAATGCTGAATCAATTAAAGAAGCAAGAAATACTGTTAAACAAACAGGAGGTGATATCATACGTATCACCAAAAGATGGGAATCAGGACTTACAAGATTTATTGGACAAATATCCTGATGTTGGAGTACTGATAAAAAACAAGAATGGAACAAAACATTTTGCGGGACATCAAGAAGGTTCCTTTAATAAAATAACAAAATTAAAAAACGGAGATAAAATAGACGTTTCTGACGAGCTTGGATTGATAACAAGCTACACTGTTACTCGTGTAGAAGACTTTAAGTTGACAAGTTTAGGACGTGGTGGAGTTCCTAAAAATAAGAAAGATTCAAAACGATTAGTTGATGTACTAAATTCCAAAGATAGCGTAATTCTACAAACCTGCACGTATGTAACTGAAAACGGGTACGATGTGAGATTTGTAGTGGCTGAGAAGAACAAGAACTAAATTCTTGTTCTTTTTTTAATTTCAGAAATTTTTTTAAAAAAAATGTATTTTTTTGTTGACAAATTAAAACACTTCTGCTATACTAAAATTGTTTTAAAATTTACACAGAAAGAGATTAATAATTTGAATAAGAAAATGACAAAAATGACTAGTAAGATGACTAAAAAGAAAATTTATACCGGAATCCTGGTTGCTGGTGTTGCAGCCTTATCTGCTGTTATTGTTCTAGCTAAAACACCGACTGATACTGGTGCAGAAGTTTCTGAACTTCCTGTAACCACCGAGTTGGTGACGACTGCTACCACATCTACAACAGAAACTACAACCTCTACTACAACTGCACCGACAACAGAAGAGGTTCGTGTAACTGAACCAAAAGTAGAAGAGAAGACTCAGGCTGAAGTGAAAGCAGTGAAGCCACGAACTTTAACAATTAAAGGGATGGAAATCTCATACGAGGCTGAAATTGGCCAAGCCGGGATCAACGCAAACCATAATATTGCAACAACCTGGGGTGGTGATTTCAACCCTAATGGGCATACTCTAATCGCAGGTCACGATGATGGGCCGATGGGCGTTATCAAACAATTGGCGGACGGGGATATCGTTACTGTTACTGATTCAGAAGGTAATGAGTACCGCTACCGATTCCAAGAGAGTCGAATCGTTCGTATGGTGCACAGCGGTCGTGGAACTGGATTCGTGGAATCTCAAGCTGATGGTGATTACATCACAGCGCAATTTAACTCAAACAATCTAAACCTACAAACCTGTGTGGAAACACGTGCGGATGGTTACTCAATTGTATTTGCAACTTTAACAAAAATTTGATAAAATAAAAAGAGCGTAGGTCGATACGTTCTTTTATAATTTCCATAAATAATAGGAGGGGAATTTTAGAGATGGCAATTTCTAATAATGATTATTACAAGATCCTCGTACAAATTGCAAAGAAACAGGGAATCTCGAGACCATTCTGGAACTCAGTCCTATTTGGTGTCAAATTAGAGCTTAAGGCTCTTCCAAAGTATTTAAGCAAGGGGGAAAGAATTTACTCACTAGTTCCTTGTAAATATAAAGGTAGAAAGGCACTTGCGGTTGTAACAGATCTCAGAGTTCTTGTTCTGAATAGAGGTCTTCTTGGTGACTTTGGAAATACACAACGTGAGGATGTTTATTACAACAACGTTGCTGGTGGTAACCCACACGGAAGTTTAATCTCCAGCTATTCAATATCAGTTCCAGGATCAGGCAATGATTTCGAAATAGATGGTCTTTGGCTAAATGACGCAAAAACTTTCGATCAAACCTTCAGTCAAGCGAGACGAGACTTCCTTTCTGGAGTTAAAAAAGAAAAAGAGACTCCGAAGACTGAACCAAAATCAGAAGATGATCATTCTGAAACTATTGATCAGATTAGAACAATTCTGGAATTGAGACAGAACGGAGATATTACTCTTGAAGAATTTCAGGAGTTGGTTGAGGATGTAATAAATTAAGGAGAGAGAATTATCTCTCTTTTTTTGTTTAAGTTTTAGGGTTATGGTTTACAAGTTTCTGGAAATATGTTATTATTAATTAATAATATAAATAAAGGAAATTGTTTTTTTATGCAATTAAGGTATATTAGTCTTTTTATGTAATTAGAGTATTTTTTCTTAGGTTCATTCATAATCACTAGCATTATATTGGCATTTTTTTTTAAAAAAGAGAATATTTTAATAATGCTTGATTTGTTGGGGATGGGGAATCCTGATAAGTGGATGAGCAGTAAGTATTTTAAACCCATACTTATTTTGGTGTTGATAGCTACAGCATTTTGTATGCTATTCTTCTGGCGTTATGTTAAAAATAATGGAGGTTTGTAGAGGATGGATTTAGAGAGAAACTATTCGGGTATATTAATACCCATACTTATTCTTGCAATGTTATTTTCGTTTTTATTGGTTCAAAGTACAGACAATCAGACTATCGTTTACGTTGATGATTTCGAAATTGTAGATAAAAAAATACATCTTTCTAACAACGAACATAAGCTTGAGATTGTTGTTGATAAAAAAGATCATAATAACTATAAAGTTTTGATAAACAAAAAAGAAGTCAATTTAAATATCTCAAATACAGATGAGTTGCTAAAAAACTTACGATTAGTGAATAGCGGACTGATGGACGTTGGTATAGTATATCATTTCAAAGATAAATCTGATAATATTGAAAATATTAGTTTTTTCTTTATTAAAAATTATCACGATAGTGTTATTGGTTTTTATTGATTTTTTAAATAAATAAAAATAGGAGATTTCCTGTGGAAAAAAGAATTTTATTAAATAAAAATGGATCTTTAAATAAAAATAGAACGTTAAATAAAAAAAGTATGTTTGATAACAAAATTAAATATACAACACCTGAATTTTGTTTTAATTATGATTAAATAAAATATGAAGAGAGTTGAAAAGCTCTCTTTTGCTTTACAGGATAAATATAAAATGTTACACTAAAATGAGAATTTAATTAGAGAGGTAATAAATATGATTTGGGGTTTTTTATTTATTAATATCATTCTTTTTTTTGAGATTTATATCTCAGCTTATATGATTTCTTATTACAAAAAGCAAAAACGTGATTTTTTATTATTTTATTTTAAAATAGGGCTGAAGTCCTATCTGTTTGTAATGATTGCCGGTTTAATTCTAGCTGTCGTTAATACCTTTGTTTTTGATTTTGGTTTCTTCAGAGATCTATCGTCTTATGGTAGTAAAGATGTTCCGCCGTTTGCAATCTATATTGTTATTGCTAGTTTTATAATTGGATTATTTTCTTTGCTTTACACTGTTACAATTTCAGCAACGTCTCGATATATGTATGAAGCAGACGAAAATAAAGATAACTTTAGTTCAACACATCGTAAAATATTCTACTTATTTTAAAGTTTTAATTAAAGAGTGCTGAAACTGGGCACTCTTTTTATTTCAGGCTTTACAAGTGTAAGATAAAATGATATACTGAAATGAGATTAAAATTGAGGTGATACAAT
>QWCI01000101.1_pt1 | contig 33030 bp, 50 predicted proteins | sample 1972541 | NCBI WGS metagenome assembly QWCI01 (sample SAMN09866712, study PRJNA288562) | Human oral metagenome isolate term3_saliva, whole genome shotgun sequencing... | isolation source: mouth | host: Homo sapiens | place: USA: California | reverse complement strand
ACGATCTTTTGATTCTACCAAAGAAATATAGTTTCCATGGGTTAATTGAACTTCTTCGCCCTTGTCATCATGTACAGTTGGGAAAACAATATCTGCATTGTCCAAGATTTCAAAAGTTTCACCACCTGCCGCAAAGATCTCACCAGCTCCTGCAAGTAATTCCTCTTCTTTTTGAGACAAGACATGTTCTTTTTTCTCTAGCAACCGATCAAAATAATGACCATATTGTTCTAAGGCTGGGACCTCACTCACAAAGGCCTTGTATTGCTCATCCGTAATGGCCATGAATTCAGGCTCATAGAAGGCAAAGGTTTCACCCAACAAGCTATAAAGAGACATACCTTTTGATTGGTATTCTTGGTATTTAGCCACTCGTGTGTCTTGGTCATTTTTCATATGAGCATAGACATAGACCTTTTCCAAACGACGGCTCAATTCCAAATATGCATTGGTTGTATCCAACAGTGTTTGCGCTGAATCCAACAAATGGCCAGCATAGTGGCTTGCTGCTTTAATATCTGTAGCTAAGCTTGCTGCTTCTTCTTCCCAAGCTTGATCTGTCGCAAAAATTGTCGACAAATCCCATTGGTATTTTTCATCAATTTCATTACGTTGTTTTACCATTTCGATTAATCCTCCAATGGTACTATTTTAGCATATTTGAAAAATGCTTTCTATTAATTTCTATTAATACTTGAAAACTTGTTAAATAAGTCTTTCTGATTTTAATAGTTATCTATTAATTTTCAATAGTTTATAAAAACCGTATTCAAAACCGTATTCATTTTCTTGCCCGTATAGTTAAAAAAGCGAACTGAAACAGTTCTTTTTTTATTATTTCTATTGACATTCACGGCACTCCGTGATATAATATAATTAAGAAAGGAGGGGAAACCAATGAATAAAGAAGATTGGTTAAGGTTACTTGAAAAAGTTATAGACGATATACCTGAAACAGTGACCGCAATAGCTAGCCTAATAACTGCGATAACAGTTTACAGGCAAACAAAAAAGCGTAAACCAAAAACCCACAAAGGAAAAAGGTAAACGCTTGGAGAGTAGGAAAAAAGCCCTTTCCTACTTCTCCATTTTATCATACAGAAAGAAGTTATACAATGGTTTATATAATCGCTACTTTCATAATTATTATCAATGTTTATTTATGGTTTAAAAACGAAAAGGAAAAATAAAAAAATGCGTAAAGAAATTACAGATCTATTAAATAGCGGAATTAGCACCAGCGCTATTTCAAAAGGGGCGGGCGTTCCTTGGTCAACTGTATCGGATTTACGAAAAGGAAAAACTAGCTTAGATAAGATGGCGCTGTTGACTGCCGAAAAATTATTTTCATTCGCTCAATCAATTAATAAAGGATAAGAAAAGACGGTTTAAAGCTGTCTTTTTTTATTGTCTATTACAATAGAAAATTTTAATATTTTCCGTTATAACAGCAACAAAAAAAGCCCTCCCATTCCGGGAGGGTTTAAGTATTATTCCAGCATACCCCATAGATCGGTACGGTTGCCGGCTTCATCAGTCGGACCGATAGCCATATAGTTGCGATTTCCGGACGCCCCGATATAAGAGATCCAGCGATAACCTGCATTAGATCCTTTAGAATCGTAGCGAACCTTTTCGCCCGGTTGGTAAGTTGCCACAATTTCACCGGTTAAATCAGGATAACGGCGGACATTGATAGGGCTGTCACCGACTGTGAAAGTAGCTTCTTCAGGGAAGAAAGGTACTTCATGGCTTTCCATGACTTCAGTAACGATTTCTTTGAGTTCTTCTTTTGGAAGTGGTTCGCCCTTAGGTCGGAAGGCTGTAGGATATAAAGCAGAATAAGGGAAGGCCATAAGATTGAAAGCACCCCCGCCATTTGGCCCCGGCGCTCCGCCTTGGTTTTGACCAAGGAACCAGCCTTGGTTTCCGTCAATATCACTTACAAACATAGCGACGTGTGAAACCGGGGTCCATTCGTTTTCTGTAAAAATACAAACTTCACTGCCTTCAAGCTTTTCTACTTCATCAAAATAGTCAAGAATACCGTTATTGTAACGCTGTTCCCAAATGTCTTTCACATAGCCGGAATTAGTACAGTTTGCAAAGGGAACGCCTAGCCAAATACAATATTTAGCGTAACCGTCCCAACATTGCCACCCGTAAGATCCATCAATATCAAAGCCGTAGCCCAGCACCTCATTTTGAAATAGTTGAATTTTATCCATTTTTAAAACCCCTGTTATTTTTTCCAAGCGTCATTAGCTGTTTTTACCGCTGATTCAATAAATGTATTTAACTGATCATTGGTTAAATAAATGTTATAAGCTTCAAGGCCTTCAATAAGACTTGTTTTAGCGTGTTCTAGCTTGTCAGCGCCGTGAATGTCCAATTTATCGGCCACTTGTTCCGTAGCCTGTACGGCGTTTTTAGCTAGGATTTCAGCGGTTTCAAGTGCTTTCTTCCCGCCACGGGTAAGAAGGTACTGTTTAACGGAATTAACCACAATACCAACTAACACTACTAGAATACTCATAGCCCCGCTTACAACAATATCAGTAATTTGATTCATTTCTTTTCTCCTTTGTGTTTCTTAATTAATTCACTAGGCTGTTCTAGCCCTTCTTTAAGTTGAAATTTTTCATGGTCTATATTTTGTTTTACAAAACGATCAAGGCCCGGAATTTCTACGCCCAGCGCTGACAAACTAGCTAAAATGCTAGATCCATAGGCCGCCATCATGGCTATTATAAAAGCGTCCACTACGGGCGCTAAATTCATATATAAAGCGAACGGGTACCCAATCGCCGTTATCAGGATCATTGCCGTGTGACTAACTAAACCTTTCCGCCATTTACGGCTAGAAAAGTCATGGTAAGCCCACGCCCTTGATACTCCTAAAACGATATCAAGGGCCACGATCAGCATTAAAGCAAAAACGATAAAATGTTCATCAATCCCGTGGGCGTAGAAGTCCTTAACCACCTCAAAAATTCCAAAAATTCCATCCGGTTCAATTACTTCCACAAGTCACCCTTATTCCTTTCCAACAAAAGGCCATGCTGTCGCTGTTCCTAGTTCCAGCTTGCCACCTTTCATAAATTCGCTGATAGGTTCGCCGTTATAAGTGAAAGCTTTTTGGGCTTGAATTAAAATCTTAATTCCTTCCCCGTCCACTTCTTCATGGCTAGGGTCTTCCAAAACAAAGAGATCATCCGTCTTGAATGTATCGCCGGTTTTAGCGATAGGCAAAAGGTCCATATATTGTTTATAGATCGTTCCGTAAACAATATTTTTGGACATTACAGCATTTAGAATTGAAACCTGTGTCAATTTAGCATTGTTTTCCACTAATTTATTAATGGTTTCAAGCTGTTCTTTTTGCTCTTTAACTTTTTGATCTCGCTCTTTGGCTTTCACCTTCAAGTTATCAATTTCCTGTACGCTTTCAGACATTGCTTTTTCAGCGTATTCAGATTTAAAATAAGCGTCTTTAGCAAGTTCAATCGCTTCAGTGTCCGGCTTATTTCGGTGATCCCCTGCCACTCGCTGGGTGAAGCTATCAAAGCCCCCACTAGTTGCATTTAAAGAAATATCTGTGTGCGTGATTTTTCCATCTTCATCATAAACCGGGTATTTTCCTACTACTGCATAAGTTCGCATTATTCTGCTCCTTCTACTTTTAATTCATTGAGTTGGTTTTGAAGTTCTTCTTTTTCTTTTTGAAGTTCTTCAAAACTTGCCTGTAATTCATCTTTAGCTTTTTGAAGCTCTTGTTTTTCTTCTTCCAGCTTTTGAGTGTACTCACGATACCCCTTCACTTGTGTTTGAAGTGTCGCAATAATTACCGCTTTTTGTCCAATTTCTGAAGCTAGTTCAGAATGTACGCTATTATAAAAATCTTCGTTCATTGATTTTCCTTTCTATACTCCATAACTTTGAAGTTTTTGAAGTTCACTTCTCAAAGCGATTACTAACGAATCGTTTAAGGTGTGATTGTGCCTGTTGTTTCCGGTTCCTGAATGTGCTGTTGTATAGTTGACGTTCGCAAAATGTTGCCAACAATTAATAAGCGTCCGCAATACTTCCCGCAACCAAAAACCGTCTGTCCCTGTGCTTTTATTTAATAGTTTAAAATCACCGGAAAAAATTTTAGAACCCCGGCTATTAGTACCAAAAGGCAAAATAGTAGGATCTAACCAGGTATTAATCTGCCAACCGTAAGGCTGGGAATTAGTAACCGGGTCATATTCATAAGAGTGGGTAAACTTGATTCTATCGCCTACAATTGTTACTTTATCAGCGTTATCGTGATCCGCTGTAATAGTTCCCTTGATGGTGTCTACTATCATCCCATTAAATCCCCCGTGGTTCCAATTTCGGTTTATATCATTGTCCCGACGGTCTGCCCCTATGACCACACGGCTGTTTATCATGGTTCTACCGTTAACAAAAAGAGGGCTGTTTAGAAACATCATACCTTGACTCGAAGCGCCTGTTTCTTCCCGGAAAATACCGGTATTATTATCATGGAAAGACAAACGCCCGTCATTTAGGTTAAGCACGGTTTTATCATTTGTAGCGGAAATTTTCTTGCCACGTAACCAATCCACCAAAGCATATTCAATCTTAGCTTTAATAAATTCAGCATTTAAACCAGCGATGGCATTAACATTCAGATTGAAAATGTTAGCTTTTGAAGCGTCAATTTCCTTAATGTGCGCCGTGTCAATTTGGGCTTCTCCAATCATGGATTTTTTAATAACACCATCTTTAATATAGGTTTTTTCACCAATAGAAAGCAAACCTTCATTAATTCTTATTGAGCCGTCCGGGTTCAAATTTAATTGCCCCAGCACGTCACCGGCACTGTTAAGGTTCCGGAATGAATAACTATTATTTAGCTGTGTTACTTGTGTTTTGACGGCTTCAACCAAGGAATTTATTTTTAATTGATCATCAATAGAAGGTGAATAATCTGTCTTGTTATTCCCTTTTTCGACCTTCACTTCCCAAACGCTTTTTAATTTACTTGGATCCTTTCGATAGGTGTTCACACGCAAGTGATAAGTTCCTGTAGGCTTATTCCAAGTGATCTTGGTTCCTGTGGTACCTGTCTTGAGGCCCGATACAATTTGATAATTTCTGACATCCTTGCCCATAATCCAAAGAACTACATTATCGGATTCCTTGTTACCGTCGTGATGAGCCGTAAAGTTGCCGTCTGTTTTGGCACTGACAATATACTCTTGTCCTTGTTCCATGTAAATAGACGTGCTGTCCTTATACAAGATTTCATTATCAAAGTTAGCTGGCTTCCTGTCTGGTTTAAACGGACCTTTGGATCCGTTTAATAAGTTAATACCATTAACGTTTGAAAATTTACCAACTTCAGTTTGGAATAATTGGTTATTCAAAACCATCCGGGAAATATTGTTCGTGATCTGATCCCCTGTGGTTCCGAAAGCCTGAACGAATGTATCAGATGTATGCTTGAAATCACTGTAAGCTGTCTGATTATCGGAAAGTTGTTTGGTAATTGTCGCATACTGACCGTCTAGCCCGTTCTTATAAGTTGCAAACTGTGTTAATTGTCCATCCGTTTGATTAAATTTCTGTTCAATCTCACTAATTTTTTCATTATAAGTATTTTTAGCGACGTAGTTTTTTCCAAATTCAGCACGCTCCCGGCTGATACCTTCAGCGGTTTTATTTTCCAAAAAGCGGTTAAACTTTTCTGAAGTTGTCCCGTCCGGGTTGAAATTTGTAGAAATCGTGTCTAATTTAGTCTTCAGGCCTTGCGCTGTTTTTTCAAATTCAGCTTGTGCCTGTGTTACTAAATATTCTTGATCTTCCAGGGCGGGTATCCAATCAGTTTCATTAGTTCCAGCGGAAACAATCAAATTTTTAATCTGTACTTTTCCGCTACCTTCATCAAGGTTTAAATAAAACTCAATACTTTCAATATCTTCAGGGTTCCCCTTGGTGTAACCTTTCCAAATAAACGGCTCCGAATACTTCCCGGACTTTTCGCTAGAAACATCAATGAATTGTTTACCTGTGGTAAGCTTATTCATTGCATAATCCCATTGTGCCCGACCGTTTTTGTATCTTACTACCCGATTTATACGGAATTTCTGAACGCTATTTTCAGCCTGATAATCAAAAGAAAGTCTTAGCTTTTGATCTGTCCCCCAGCTGTGAGAATCTTTGGAAAACGTGTAAAGTTTTACATCATTACCAGCATTAACCGGGTTTTTGGTGCCTAAAACGTAGTTTCTTAAACCAATATTCGTAGTAAATTGTTCCTTCACCCCGTCAATTAGTTCGGTTACTTTTGAAAGGCTTGGTTTACCATCTAAATCAGCTTGGACCTTTTCTTTAAAGGTGTTCAGTTCATTCTTTTCAGCTTGGTTTTGTTGCTTGATCGTTTCAAGTTCGCTTTTAGCTTGTTCAGCGATCTTTTTTGCGTCGTCCGCAAGTTTTCCAAGCCCGGATTTACTCAAAGCGTCATTGATCTGTTGTTCAGTCTTTGCGCTTTGCTGGTCCATAGCCTGTTTTAGCTCATTAAATTTCTGATCAATCGCTTCCCTTAAACTCACTTCGTTGTAAGTTCTTAGGATTTCTTCCCAAACTTCCCCGGTCCATCGGTACATGATTTTATGGCCTTCATGTTCTGGATCGGGTTTGTACCAAATATCATTAATCATTACCTTTTTAGGGTATTTTTTTACCGGATCTTCAGTACTATACCAATTAGTATTAAAACCATCAGCGGTTTTAATGAAATCCGGTAAGTTTTCAATAAAGCTATTAAATTCATTATTGATAAATTCTTCTACTGCTTTATCTGCTACGGCCTGAACTTTGGAAGAAGCACTTTCACCGATCTGATCCCCTAACTTGATATCACTAGACTGATCGTTTAAACGGTTGAACGTAATTTCAAAAATCCGTGTATCATAGTCTAACTTTTTATCATGTCGGACAACTCGGATAGTGTCCCCGATCTTAACGCCTCTTAAATAAACGCTTGACGTTTTCAAGGTTAATTGTGGACGTGCTGAATTGATTAAGGTTTGATAAGTCAGTTTAATCAATTCATTCGGGTCTTCTTCTTCGCTAAATTCGGTAAAACCTACTTTAGGGCGCATGGATCCGTCTGAATTTTTGATCCCGTAAACCCGTGTCATTTCCGGAATTTCTAGGTATTTTTGGCCTTTTGGTTTATCCAGCGGGTCCCCTTTAGCTTTGGACCAAACCACATCTTCAAAGGTGATCTTCCGGCCGTAGCCGTCCCCACCTTTCCCACTTTCTTCAGCGCTTGAAACTTGTTCACCTTTACCGCGTCCAATCAAGGCCGTGAAAATATTGGTTCTTTCTACTTCTTTAAGGATTTCCAGGGCATTATGGCCATAGACTACCCTTTTTCCTACGGCTTCACCGATTTTCTTTTTAAAATCAATGTACCGGGCACCCAGGCCGTTGCTGTTCATTTCTACGAAAAACTGCATTTCAAGGCCCCAAACCTTACAGATTTTTTTCAAGGCGTCGAAAACTGACGTATAGTAGAAATTCGTGCTGTGGTTTGTGGTTTCTGCAATATAGCGGGCTTGCCAATTCGTCCCCTGTAAGAGTTCATTGATCACCGGTTTAGCCGGTGTATTTTTAGGGCGCTTATCAAATACCGGGGTTTTTCGTAGTTCTTCTATACCAGACTGAACACCGGTGAAGGTTGAAATTTCCCCTTTAGTTGATTTTTGGGCAATATAGAAATAATGAAAAAGGTGTGTATTTTCCATTGACTGAATGGCCATATACTCCACCTTTTCAAATTCATCATCATTTAACGCCTTCATCTCAACCGTCAAACGGTCAGAAACGTAGTTATCAGTAGTAAGCGCGTACTTTTGAAGTGCTGATTTAATAGCGTTTTTTCTTACTACTTTGATAAGCTGTTCTTCTTTATCAAATAAGTAGATCATGCTCTTTCATCCCTCCAAACTACTTTCTTAACTACTGCATTAACCGCGGTGATTGTGTCACCATTCTGGACTTTAAACAATTCCAGCGGACTGAAACGGTCTAATTCGCTTAGAATATTCCGGTTTCCATAAGTCGCCTTAACTTCATCCGGATCAAAAGAAATCGTAATATCTTGGCCGGGCGCATAGCTACCCGAAAAAGAAATAATCTTTGATCCGTTCACAATTTGGACCCGGTCAGTAACCTTTGATGGTGTGACTGTGATTGATTCCGGTAATACTTCCAGCGCGTCGATTAAAGAAATAGGCCCTGTTGACGTTTGGGGCCGTTTCTTCTTATATCCGTCGGGAATTAACAAACTGAACTTACTAACAATACTTAAGCTAGTTTCTTCAAAGCTATCTGCCCCGCTGAAATAACCATAGTAAATATATTCCGGCTCATCCTTAAAAGTAATTTCAAGAAACCCGCTTTGGGCGTGTGTCCTTAAAATTTTATTTAGTTTAGCGAACTTGTCCCGCATTTGGGCGCTGGTGTCCGCTGTAAGCTGGTATTTGATTTCTAGGGTGCGTTCTTCATCCGCAAGATCTTCCACCCAAACGCCACGGCGACCTGTTACTTTTGCAGTAGAAACATTTTGAGTTAGTAACCCCCGGCCTGAAACGGTTAAATGGCGGTACCCCTCAATTAAACTATTGAGGGGCTGGCCGTTAATAATTAGATTGTCGCTAGGCTCTAAAGCTGTAACGGCTTGATCTAATTTCTTTAGATTAGCGTAATTATACATACTTTTTTTACCTCCTAGTAACTATCTAAAATCAATTCCATTTGTTGCTCATTGGTGATATCGTTGGTAAAGGCTCTATAAGCTGTATTACCAAGTTTTAGCGTGATATCTGCCGGCTGTTGGTTCACCGTCAAAATTCCACCGTCAAAATTAACGTTTGGATCATAAGCGGTAAGGCTTCCTAGCGCTCCATCTACTGAACTCAATTCATCTTGGAATGTTCCCGATAAGTCTTTGTCAGTAAAGGCGTTAATAGCGCCTTGGGCCATGTTTCCTACTGATTTCGCTACTTGTTCGGCCTTGCTGTTTACCCCGTTAATATAACCTTGGTCGGTATATACCCCGAACTGTTTGAATACACGGGACGGCGATTTAATACCTAGCAAACCTTTGGCCCAATTTATGGCGCCTTTAACAGCTCCACCCACGGCGTCAATGAGTTTTCCAGCGAATCCGGTTACACCTTTAACAAAACCTAGAATCAAATCTTTACCTACGTTAATAGCTCCACTAATAAAGTTTTTAGCGCCGTTCACCGCATTAGTGAAGGCGTTTTTAACGGCGGAAACCAAACGGGAACCGGCGCTAGTAACCGTACTTACTACGGTATTCCAGCCGTTTGAAATAGTACTTCCAATATTAGACATAAAATTACTAATAGATGAAGTTATACCACTCCAAATACTTGAAATGGTTGAAGAAATGCCACTCATAATACTAGAAGTAAGTGAACTGATACCATTCCAAACACTTGAAAAAATGTTAGAAATAGCGTTTAAGGTATTAGAGAAGAAAGATTTGATCCCTTCCCAAACCGCTGTTGCTACGTTCTTAATTACATCCCAAACAGCTTTCAAGATATTCACAATCATATCCCAAATAGCTTTGGTTTGTTCGCTCACAATATTCCAAGCATTTACAATCGCTTGTTTAATTAAGTCAAAATTACCCGTAACAAGTCCTACGATAGTAAGCAAAATTCCAGCAAATACCGCTTTAATGCTTTCCCAAATATGGCCCCAAAATTCTGAAATTGTATTTAATACCGTTTGAATAACATTCCAAACATTAGTAAGGATTGTAGAAACTGTATTGTAAATAACATTCCAAATAGCGCCAAAAGAGCTTGAGATGGTATTCCAAATTGTGTTCCAAATATCAGAAATAACCGTCAATGTTGCATTGATGAAGTCACTAATAGCCTGCATTGAAGTAGTAACCAAGTTTGAAATAAATTCCCAAACCGGACCGATTACAGTTACTAAAGTGTTCCAAATTACTGTCCAAACTTCTTTCAGTAATTCCAGCCCTGCTTGAACTACTTGGGTAAGCCCCTGGATGGCGTTACTAACACCGGTCTTAATACCTTCCCAAATGCTCATAGCAATAGACTTGACGGTTTCCCACGCCCCGGACCAATCGCCATTGATAACCTGCATTACAAGCTTGATAATTCCAAGAATCACATTTAAAGCCGTTTCTACTACGTTCTTAATTTGATCCCAGGCTGTTTTAACAATAGGAACTATCGTATTCCATCCTGCTTGAATAACCGGCGCTATTGCATTAACGATTGTTTCAACTACGTTCTTAATAGCGTTCCAAACAGTTTGAGCTGTCTGAAGGATAAGTTGGTGATTTTCATTCCACCAAGAAATAAGAGATCCAAAGATCTGCTGTACAAAGGCCACTACTTCATTGATAGCGCTTGAAACAGCTTTATAAACAGCCTGAAAGGCTGAATTAACCTTGTCCCTAAATTCCTCACTAGATTTATACAAACCTACCAAACCAGCCACAAATAGCGCGATAACACCGATTACGGCCCAAACCGGGGCGGTAATGGAACCTATTGCGGTACCGATTGAACCAAACACGCCGGAAATCGCTGAACCCCCAGCGGTAGCACTTTGGAAACCAGCTATCAAGCTAGAAATAGCGCCTGAAACCTTACTAACTACCCCTACAATAGTCCCTACTACCTTAGTAACCGTTCCTACTACTGTCAGAATAGGCCCGATTGCCACGGTGAAGGCTCCCACCCATTTTTGAAGTGGTGATAGTGGTAAGTTATCCCAAATTGTACCTAAAACCCGTACGATGTTATTCTTAAAATTGATAATTGTATCTTTTAAGTTTTGCATTAGGCCCTTGATATCAGCGTTTTTCTGACCAAGGCCGGCCACAAGGTTTTGCGCTGAAGCTTTCATTGCTTCGAATGATCCGGAAACTGTTTCACTTGCTTCTTTAGCCGTGGTTCCGGTCACTCCTAGCCGTTCCTGTGTAACGTGGATCGCTTGGATCAATTTATCAAACGGAATATCTTTCACGTTTTTGGCCGTAGCCTTGAAGCTGTCACCCATTACACCCGATTCATTGACCAAGCGGGCCATTTCTTCCTGCGTACCACCATAACCAAGTTTCAAGTTATCCAGCATTGTATAGTTGTCTTTGGCAAACCCTTGATAAGCGTTTTGAATGTCTGAAATATTAGTACCAAACTTGTTCGCATTATCAGACATATCAACTATGGCCATGTCCGCGTATTTGGCGGCCTGTGCTGTGTCACCACCAAGCCCCTGAAGCAAGCTAGCACTGAATGACGTGACTTCCTCCATGTACTTCACACCGGAAACGCCGGCCCGCTTGTATGCTGTTTCTGAATTTTTGATAACAGTATCAGCGGAACCCTTAAACATGGTTTCAATACCGCCTACGGCCTGTTCTAAACTAGCAAAGGACTTGACAACTCCACCGATAGCGCCAACTACCGGCAAAGTGAAACCGGCTGTCATTCCGGCCCCTACTTTGATCATGGAATCACCGACGCCATGAAGTGTCCCGCTTAGCTTTTCAAGACTTGACCCGGTTTGATTCCGCAAGCTTTCCAAGGAACTTTGGGCCTCTTTTAAACCGCTTCTGAAGTCTGAAACATTCGCTTTTAATATGGCCGTTACGTCAAAATCTGCTCCCATTAAACCCCTCCTTTCCTTGCTTGATTAATTAATCTATTCCGTTCCGCCATGTCTAGTTTTTTAGGCGGTACGGCTTTTTCTTTAGGCTGATTTTTTTGGAAAATCCTATCAAATTCTTCCTTATGGTTATAAAATTCTTCAAAATTTCTAAACGCCGGACGGGCTGACTTGCCCCGGCCTTTTTGAGCTTTAACCAATTGATTAAACCAAGCCTGGATAGCGGAATTAAGGCGCTTGTCCTCTTGTTGAATAGCGTAGGCCATGTTGTAAATTTCAAATTCTTCTAGCATGGTCCGCATTGCTTCCGTAAATGTCATATTATGGCGGGCAATAAGGAGTGCTAGCGCTTCATCATAGCCAAAGTTAGAACTTGACGGGTCGGAGTTCCCTACTCTACTAGGTTCATTGCCTTTTTGAGTAGGGGCGACGCTTTTAACTCATTAACCAATTCTTCAATAACTTTGTCATACTGTTCATTTACAATCAATTCTTCAAGGTATTTTTCAATAGCTTCATTTGACGGTTTTTGTGCTTCCGTAACTGTTCCAGCTTTGATCACATCAATGAAGGCCAAAGGGTCATTTAAAGCTTTTCCGGCATTAAATAGCGTCATAGCGCCATAACCGGTTTTCATTCCTTCCAATTCCGCTGAATGAAGCTTGTTCATTTCACGCAAGAAACCAATTCCAAAATGTAAAGTATATTCTTTTCCACCGATAGTTAAAATCATGTCTTTTTTTCTCCTTTAAATCCAAAAAAATAAGGGGCTTTTAAAGCCCCTGAAAAATTAGGCTGGTAGTCCGCTACCTTCGCCCTCTTTAGCCAAAGTGTGGTATTCGTATTGCGCCTTGTTAATGGCTGATTTTTGGGTTTCTGTGAGTGTATCAGTGCTGATCACACCATTTCCATCAATCGCCATTTCATAAGTAAGCTCTACTTTATCGTCAGCGGGTGCGGAAATTTCAAAGTTCTTGAAGAATCCTTGGTAGTATTCCACATCATATTTTTCCTTTCCGCCTTCTTCAAACTTACTTGCTAGGTCCACAATCCAAACTTCAATTTTATCTGTATTGCGGAACCATGTGCGCATTTCTTTCCACATATTGACCGTATCTTTATCTTCACGGTAAGCTAGGGAAGTAAATTCCCCTGAAGTTTCACCATCTGAAACTGAGTTAACAACTCCATCCTTGGTTTTCGTTGTTTCTACTTCTTTTTCAGCGTTTAAAGTCAATTCCGTTTGGAATCTTACTTTTCCGGCGTCTTGTTTCTTTTGATCTTTGACGCGTCGGAAAAATGCAATATAGTCTTTTCCTTGCATTAATTCTGCCATTAGTTATTTTTCTCCTTCTTCGTATAGGTAAAAGAAAAGTCCAAGACCACATGAAGCAATGGTTGGACGTCTGTGTTATCGGGTATGATCTGTTTATTAGTGCTAGTGTGCTGTAAGTTATATTCCCACTTACCGGAAATATTCTTAGCAAACGTTTCTAAATAGGCTGAAATATCGTCCAAATAGGCCAGCTGTTCCCTTGTAGCGTAAATGTGGACCGTTTGGCCCACCGTTCCCCAAAGGTCGTTATTTTGGGCTTCCTGTGCCGTATTTTCACCTATGTAAATAAAGGGGTATTTTGTCCCAGCTTCCGGCAAAAAATCAAAAGTTGGTGCTTTTTCTTCAGCCAACTGATAAATTAATCTAAATAATTCATGGTTTGGCGTCATTTAAACACCCCCTTCATTACGTTTGTCATATCTTCCTGAAATTGTGGTTGAACTTCCTGGATCATTGGGCGCATGAATGGCGTCCCTGGTTGGTACCGGGTCCCAAATTCTTGGTAACCAGCGTAACCGGGTTCAGCATGAATATGTGCTTCCATTCCTTGGTAAGAAGTAGTAATATGATTTTTTAAAAAGCCCGTATCAACCGGGGCTTTTCTTTTTGCTACTGCTTTAGCACGTTCACCGTTATTCTTTAAGACCGCTATAGACAACTTAACAGCGTTTGGGTGAGCGTTTGAAATGGTCATAGTCAATTTCTCCAAGCCGTGCCACTTAACACTAACCATTGAAAGGACCTACCTTTTTCAATCGTACAGCCCCTTTTATTGGCGCGTCGATTGCTTCAATAGGTTCATAGGTATCACGGTTAAAAATGGCCTGTGTGAAAGGTGCTTGCTCTTTCTGAAACCGGCAAGAAATGACTGTATCTGTCCGGTTCCCGTAGTTTTCAAACACCTTTAATTGCGTGACTTTATTAACCAAACAAGGGACTGTTATAGTCTTCCTTGCTTCCATTTCATAACTATCCGTTTCCGGATTGTATTTCTTACGCCCCCCACAAATTAGAGTAATTCGGTCCGGTGTCTTCATAGGAAAAACACCTTTCCACGTTCCCGCTGTGATCCGTCTAGGCCAAAATCTTTGTTAAGAATGGCCATGTAAGGTTTAAATAGGTTATCCCATTCCTGGTAAGTAACAGAATAACCGTCAACCGTTTCAGACGTTACACCTTCCGAACCTTTCCGGCCGTATAGCTTATACACCACATTTTCAATCATGAAATTATACTTACTAGCGATTTCTGCCGTGCCTGTCAGGCCTTTGAAATAACTTTCAGCGTCTTCCACTAAATCAGTTAACAAATCATTTTCTAAATTGTCAGTCGGATCAATACCCAACCGACGTTTAATTTTTGCAAGTTGGGTCGCTTCCATCTGCTCTATTCCCCTTCGATAGTTTGGGCAAGTGCTACTAGATCCGCTTTTTTGGCGTCCGCTTCATATTCTACGCCTGCTTCATCTAGTAACGTTTTCAATTCTGCCACCTTCAATTTTTCAACCGGTTTTTCAGCTTCTTCAACTTCTTCAGCCGGTGCCACTTCCTCGGTTTGTGCTGGTGCTGGTTCTTTACCTTCAGCAACAATCACACCTTTTTCAATCAATTCGGCAATTCGTGCGCCTGATACTGTAAAATCAGGGCGCGGGTAAAAATCACCGACTTCATAAAAGCGGTTATTATCTTTTGTGTCGATAATGTTTTGGGTTACAATATAGGCCATTGGTTATCCCTTTCTAATTTGATTAGACGTTTTCAGCGCTAGCGGTCAACTTAGCAAACGCGTTTGCCTTAGTTACCATTACAGCAATATCCATAGTTACACGAATAGCTACCATTTCTTGCTCAAACAAGTTAATAGGTGTTCCGTCTGAGTTTTTCATAGTTGAAATTTGGCCTTCTTCAGAAATCTTGAAGTTAATGTTGTAAGGTACACCATAAATCAAGCTGTTAAAGTCACCGGCCAAAAGGTCGCCTTTCTTAAATTGTTTTGATTTCAAATCTACGGTAGTAATACCATCAATAGTATTGTTCGCTTTGTCGTAGATTGTTTTCTTGTCGCCGTCGCGTGATTCACGCAAAGCAGAACGGTTTTGGATCTTAGAAACAAAAGCATTAGGGTTGATATCAGCTTCATAAAGCTTATCTTCCAATTTAAGAAGGTTTTCATAGTTGATAGGACCAACCACTACCTGACTAGCGTCTTTTGCGGACTTAGCAACTGAGTTCGCAAAAGGTGTTTCATGTCCCAAAAGCCCAGCTTCATCAATCTTAGTATAGAAAGCTTCCACGATCTGCGGTTTCATATCTTCAAAGAATTTTTCCCATGTATAGTTAAGGGCTTCACGGGAAGCAACCAAGATAATACCCAATTTGTGAGCTTTCAAAACAACCGGTACGATTTCAGGTTTATCAGTCTTGATTTTTTCTGTTTCATTTACCCAGTAAGCAGAAACTCCATCCGTTTGGACGTAAACAGTTTTTTCTTGCAAACCGTCCATTTCATGATATTGGCCAAGTTGCATTACTACGGAATTTTCTGCGACATCTTTCATAATAATGTCGGTCATTTTCTTGTTAAAAGTACCGTCTTTCTTCTCGGAAACTAGGACTTTTTCAGGGTTAAAAGTTTGTACTGTCATATTTTAAAATTCTCCTTTAAGGCTTATTTGATAATTCGGGAATTTCTAAAGATATCCCCTTTGTTTGAGTTTTCGGACCCGTTAAATTCTGATGAAATTCTAGGGGGTTCCGATTGCGAATATTCAGCCTTGATCTCACTAATAATACTTTCAAGGTCTGAAATAGCTTGCAAAGTACCTTCAGCGGTATCTTTAACAACAAAAGAAATCACTTTATCGTTAACCGGTAGTTTCCGGCTAGAAAGTGTTTTAATAGCTTCGTCTGTCAATTCTCGCTTGGTTTGCTCTTTCTCTAAACCTGCGATCTTATCAAGTAAAGCTTGCTTTTCTGCTTCAGCTTTCTTACGTCGGTATTCTTCTAGTTCCTTGCCTGTAAGTTCGCTTTCTGCCTTGTATTTTTCCAAGGCTTTTGAAATTGCGTCCGCTGTATCTTTGGAGTGTTTTTCTTCCATAGACTTCAAACGGCGTTGCATTTCGGCCACTGATACCATCTTTTCCGGTTCCTGTGTCGGATTGCTAGCTTTTTCCTCAACTGTTTCCGGTGATTGTGATTCAACAACCTGTGTATTTTGATCTTCTGCCATTATTAGGCTCCTTTCTACGCTTTTACGGGCAACCCCCCCGAACTCATGCAACTTTTAACGTCTTTAGCACGGTTTGGACAAACAAAAAAACCGCATGGAATCCAGTACGGTTTATAGTGATTTATAGTGATTTATAGTGGTTTATTCAACTTTTTCGTAAGTTTCTTCAAAAATGTCAGGCTTACACGGATAAAGTTCGCCTTGTGCACCTCTAATAATGAAATCGCCTGTTTTTGCAACCATGACACCTTCAAGTGTTTTAATCTCACACCATGCTGGGTTTTTATTCCACTTGCCATTGTCGTGAACGATAATCTCATTCCTTGTCACCGCGTCCCAAAACCAATCTTCTCCAATCAAACAACGTTCATTGAGTTGGACCGCCTCGATTACTACGGGTTTCTTTCTATATTTCATTATTCCCCCCCTCGCTTAGATTAAAATCGTTTAAAGTGCTTCTACCGTCTTTATATTTTAGTTCAATATGTCCATAGCCCGAACACCTACAATTAGGGTGCATAGGGTACATATTCACGCCTTTTTCCAATTCATCAACCGGGAAGGCCTTGCCGTCCAAAGGGGCGCATATTTCACACGCCCCAGGTTCAGCCACAAATATAAAATGTGTAAACTCATTGGCCACTAACATTTCTTTTTGTGTGTCCGCATTGATCCGGGCTATTTCCGTTTTGATCAACCTTTCAGCACTTGACCGGCTAGCGCCGTATTTCTTAGCTAGTCGGTCCCGTTCCTGTTTATACCCCATCATATCCGTATAAATACGGTTCAGGGAAGCAAAGACATCCTTTTGTAAGGTTTGCTGTAAGCCTGTTTTCCCCCAAACTCTATTAGAAAAAGATTCACCGTAAAAATCAGCGTCTAAAATCGCTTCTAGGCGCTTTTTCACTCCCTTGGATGAATTGCCCAAAATCCCCGCTTGGCGCTCAAACTCGCTTAGTATTTCATCCCTACGGGCCTTATCAAACATTTCATAGATTTCCGCTGTAAGGTTTTGAATTTCCAAGTCTAATTCAGCTTTTAGAAGTTCCAACCGGCTTACTTTCATCTTCAAGTTGTAAACTCTTAACCATTCATTAGTAGCTGGGCTGAAATCTTTTTCTTTTACGGCTTTATAGGCTTTCTTATTGAACTTGGTAACGTCCATTTTGTCAGCCCGTTTCATGGCCTCTTGCTTGGTTAAACCCTCACGGCCTGCATAGTTGATATAAAAACGATCTATTTGAGCTTGTAGGCGTTCATAAGATTCCTGATAGATTTCAACCAAGATCCTTTCACGGTCTAGATCCCGTTTCATTAAAGCGGTTTGGGCCTTGCGTTCGGCGTTGTATTTCTTATTGTCCGCTATCTTCAGATTCATCCGCCACACCTACGCTTTTCGCTCTTTCAAAATCGCTTGCGCCTTCTTCTTTCTTGATCCGGTCAATTTCCGTTTCATAATCTGTAAAGCTTGCGTTATTAAGAAGGGTTTCTTGTGATACTTCCCCGCCCGCTTCGATATAAGCTTTTATTTCCGTCCAAACATCTTGCGGAATGTTAGGGTGAAAAGTAAAGGTTAGCTTGTTAGCTTCGATCACTGGGCCATTTACAGCTTTATGAATGTTACTGATCAATTCATAGCGACGGCGCAAAGCCTTTGTAAAGTATGTTTCTTTGTCTTTGCGTACCTGTTCCAGCCCGATCATCTTATAAAGTAAGGCTATTCCTGACTGTGTGGAATTGAAGCGATCATCATCTAGGTTAGGAATACGGCTAAAGCGGTGAATATCATTCGCCAAACGGTTCTTATAAGCTTCCGTTCCGCTTACGTCGTATTGTTTGTAAATATAGCCGGCGTCCGCTGTCGTTTGCTGACCTGTTGCGCTGATACCTGTTTGAAGTAATAGCGTGTTTGCGTCCTTCATTTTGGCCACGTTGTCAGCCGTTGCCCCGATAGCTTCCAAATCACCCTTGATCAATAACATGGCGTCATTGAGATCACTCATGTAGTTTGCTGTGTCTGATTCGCTAGCGTCGTAAGCGTCAATTAGGGAGATTTCACTTTCATAGTCACCCATTCTGTAGCGATTGTTCCACCACTCAACTACCGGGATATCGTTATAGTTGTGTTTGGTGATTTCATCCACTTCAAGGCTAGGTGAATGATGGACAAACGGTTTATAGGTGATAACCTGATCTTTAGTGTACACCGTCATATTCACCATACCGTTATAAATTGGAAGGTGAACGGCCCCGATTATATTTTGTTCCACGGTTAAATCACGGATCACAAACATTTCAAGCGGACTAATCAAGACAACCCGGTCCATATTATCCCGATCACGGAAATGATATTCATAAGCCCGGCCATAAACTGAAGCGTCAAAAGCTAGATCATTATTCAGGGCGTTAATGTCATTATTCCATTCAATTTCCTTGATAGCCTGAAGCTGGTCTTTATTCCCACCTTCCAGCACTCCCACGGTTACCGGATTTCCGATAACGTAAGAAGTAGCAAAGCTGGAAATATAACCACCCCAGCGGTGTCTTACCCGGTAATCGGCCTTTTCTTTATCCAGCCGGCGTTTCCCGTATAAAATACTATGATTTTCCCCTTTGGCGTATGAAGCTAAAATACGCAAACGCTTTTTCTGACTATCAAAGAACACTCCTAACATATCCTTTAAGGCTTTCTTCCCTTCAGGGGTTTCTAGCAAGGCTTCACTAGAAGAATATCTAAACGGTTCATTAGAAGCACTTTCAAAGCGCAAAGAATCGCTTCTAGTTCCTACCTCAATATCTAAACCGTGTTCAAATTTGTTTACATGATCCATTTCCTACCTACCTTCTAAACAAGCGATTTACTTTTGAAATCGTCTTATTAACGTCTAAATCTTTCTTAGCTTGGAAAATTCTATCTTGGATAGCGTAGCGCATAGCGTCTAAACAGTGGTTATAGCTGTCCACCGGTTCATTAATGTATTCATTAGTTGCCCGGTCCTTTTTCCAAGTGTAATTCTCTAATTCTTCAATAGTCTTTACACACCGTTCATCCACAATGATTTCATATTGTAGAATGTATTGTATTCCTTGCATAACTGATCCGGGGCCTTTCATAACATCAATTACCCGTGGAATGTCTAAATTCCTTAACTCCTGATTAGATTTCTTTTCAGCACTATCGGCCCGGATGATTTCTTTAGCATATCCAAGGGCCTTTATTGCTTCAGCGATCTTGTCATTAGTCAGGCCCTTTCTTACATATTCTTCCGCGATATACAAGCGTCTATTTTCATCATCAATTTTGATGTGCATGAAGGCGCTAGGGTCATTTATGAAACCATAGTCAAGACCAAAATAAGACGGGAATTGTTTTAATTCTTCCTTGTTTAAGAGTTGTTTCTTATATTTCGGAAATACAAGCTTGTCCAGCGTTGCGAACTCACCCAGCGCGTAAATCTTGTAATAGGCTTCATTTCTGTTAGCTAGTTCCTCAATATTTTCTTTTGTGAGATCATCTAAAAACCTGTTATCCCTGTATGTCGTTTGATAAATAACGGTATTTTTGGGCTTCTTCACAAAAAAGGCATTATATACCCAATTCACTTTAGAAACCGGGTTAAACATCAAATAGATCTGCTTCTTAGGGTGTTTCTTATCCCGTAGCCGTAGGGTCAACTGTGTATAATCATCTAAAGTAAATTCTGAAGCTTCCTCCATGATTACATCTGAAATCCCTTTGATTGACTTGATCTTTTCCGGGTTATCTAGCCCCTTGAAAATAAATTGGGCGCCGTTCGGTAGTTCGATCCGGTAAGCGGAATTATTAACCTTACAAGCACCAAGTAGGCCCCACGTTTCTAAACATTGTTTAACGTCTTCAAAGATTGAATCATAAACACTTGATCCAACTTTACGCAAAAAAAGAACCTTCCTTGGGTGCTTCCAAGGCTGAAGGCTCTTAAATACTATCTTTTGAATAACTCCATGACTTTTCCCGGATGAAGCACCGCCGTAGTGAATTTCCGTAAAGGTGTCATAGTCGGTCAAGTGGTCGTATATGTGCTTATTAAAAACACGGCTGGGGTTTTTAATTTTTATTTTAATCTGTGGTTTCTTCATCATCCCAGCTTCCCAGCTCAATTTCTACCACTCTTTGAGTGATTTCTTGCCTATCCACAAATAAGCCGTAACGCTTACCAAGGTCAACCGCTGAAGCCCGTCTAGTTGCTACTGATGGTTTTGCTTCGACAACTCTTTGATATCCTTCACCATCTAGGACCAAAAGCGGTTCAGTGACTTCACCACGCATTACAGAAGTAAGAAATTCTAGCACCTCTTGCTGATCTGCGATACGTTCCGACTTCAGTTTTTCAAGCTGTTCATCTATATAGGCTTTTACCTTATCATTTGATAGCAACCGGCTCCCATTTGCTTGTGCTGATCTTTCATTCTTAGTTTTCGGATAAGCCTTGAAATAAGCTTCCGTAGCATTTAATGAAATGATATAATGATCTGCAAAAATCTTTTGCCTTTCCGTCATTCCCAAATTCTTTTGGCTCCTTTCTGATAAAAGTACAATAAAAAAAGGATAAATCGCCTTTGATTTATCCCCATTACTTGACAAATACCATTGTAACACATTGCCTAAATCGTGCCTTAACAGTGAATGTCATTTGTTATCATTCAAGATTTTATCTAATTCACTAATAGCAGATCTTTTTAAACGGTAATAAGTAGGTAGTGAAATCCCGTCCAAGTCGTTACAAATATCCAAAACGTGTTTCTTGACTATGTAAGTAAGCCTTAGTACGGTCCTTTGTTTAGGGTCCTTTAACTTATTGATCATTCTACCAAGTTCTAGTTTTCTGTCAATAATTTCGGCCGTGTCTTGTTCTATAGCTTCTTTCATAACAATCAACTGTGTATAGACATCATCAACTTTCCGGCCTTTCCCGCCTGAAACTTTATCCGCTTGAAATTTAGGGCTTGATAGTAGCCCAGCTTCTAGTTCATTGATTTCATCCATTCGGCTTTTAATGTCAATGTCTAATTTCTGTAATTCATCAAGTAATTCTTGTGCCTTGATACTCAAACCCCTTTTACTCCTTTGAAACGTGATATAATAGATTTACTCCTATTTAAAAATTTCATTTCATGAAAAAAGTCGGTTTTGCAGTACGCCGGCTTTTTTTATTTTTGGGCGCGTGTATCAGACGCCCGGATAGATTTATATTTGATTAGGAGTTTTCAACCCCCTTTCTTAATAAAATTTTTGATACACTAACCACCCGGAAGCCTTTTACAACTCGCGGGCGTAAAAATCAAACTCCAAGCAATAAACACCTTTCTTTGATAAGGTTTCTATAGGCTTCTTTCCGGGCCTTTCTTCGATCTTTGACTATTTTAGTTTCTGCCTTGTGATATTTATCAATATACTCCATAGCGATATTATCGAACTTTCCACAGTTTTGAGTCTCATTACCATTTAGATAATCAGCCATGCAGTTAGTAATTAATACCGGATCCATGACTAACTCAAAAAGTTGAAGCACTGAAGGGGGCGGGAGTTGACCGGTCCTTTTATATTGATTAAGTCTTCCGAACAAAGTCGGTGGATTTTCGACACCTAAAGAAGAGAGGAATTTTTGAGTTGAACCATATTCAAACCGCAACCGGTCGTATTCTTTAAAGAAGTCTTCAAAGTTGTTCACAATGTCTTAACCCTTCATCATTTACAGTTAAATCAACGGGACGGCGCTTTTTTAAATTTTTGATATCCGCAAGAAAAATAGTAACGTAAGCCAATTCAACTTCATCACTAGCGTGATTTTTCCAAGATTCGTATTTTTCAATTAGTTCATCTAGTTTCATTTTTAACTCCCCCTTTTTTTAAGATAATCAGGTATAGGGTCCCCTACTTTCAGACTGTCGTATTGTTCTTTAGTCACTAGAAAATTCCCATAACCTTTTATAGTCACCGTATAGCGCCCTTCTAGGACGTTTTTAGCGCTTATTTTCCCGGCTTGGTCAATTATTCCCCCGGTATTATCAACCTTGTAAATGATCGTTTTAGGCTGGTTTTCAAGCCTTTTAATTTTGCCTTCAAGCTGGACCACTGACCAAGTAGCCATTAATACCATAAAGGCCCACGGGAAGAATAGAATAAACAGTATATTTTCTTTATTTCTCATCCTTCCCCTTTCTGTTAGCCCAGAAGGCCACAATACAGGCCCACGGGAAAACAAGCACCAACAAAAGAATAAATAGCAAACACAAGAAACTATGCAGATCCATTTTGAGTTACCCCGCGATCTAATTTTATTAAAAGGCTATAAAGTTGTTCCATGCTGTGGACATTTATAAATTCACCGTTATAGTAAATTTGATTAAAATTAAATCGTTTGCTATCTGTAAAATATCCCGTAAAAACGGTTTTTCTTTTAATCCCTGAAACCGTGGTTACTAATACCGGAATAGACTTAATATTTTTAGTATTGATAATAAAATCTTTTCCGGTTTGATCATCTTCTAACATTCTTAAATATACAAGCGCCATGATTATTCCCCCTTAATTCGGAAACCTACAAAATTCTGATCATATTCAGGGTTTTCGTAAATGTTCCCAATAATTTCAGCTTTATCTAGGATATCTGTTTCATAAGGCGAAATACAATCCGGGTCCATTACGTTTAAACATTCCAAGTAGAATCCGTTACCTGTTAAAACGTCTTTACCGGCGTTGTCATAGTAGCGGTATTGTCCAAAACGTACAATAGCTTTAATAAAGTCAATCTGAAGTACATCCCCTTCAAAGATTTCTTCACTATTTTTGTCCACTGTATTTGTAGAAAGCATAAGTTCCACTTCATCCGCCAAACGCTGGAAAGTGATAGCGTCCCCAATATAATCAAATTTCCCATTATCCCAATTAATTTCATCCACTAAATAAATTTCTTTATCTCGCTTGTCCCATGCTCTAAATTTTGGAATCATTCCGTTACCTCCTTTAGCTCACCCTCCCAATCACTAGCTGGGTGAACACATAATTCCGTTCCGTTGTAATAAACGAATTCCTTTTCTCCATAATTGTTTACCAAAACCCAGCCTTTTATGTTTTTTACACCATCAAAAGACTCGTGTGTATACTTTGCAAATTTCATTCTTCCACCTCCTTAACTTTCACGCCCGGACAATCAAACACCCAGGCAAGACCGGCGTCTTCCAATTGTTTTCTAGTAAATCTTTCAAGATCGCCATACACCTTTTCAAAATCAAGACGATCCTTACCCTGTCTGTACACAGTTTTCAACGACTGTCCATTGCTCAATATCACTTCATACCGCTTCTCTTTCTTGACCTCGTAGCCATTGATCCAGGCAAGAGCAAATGCATCTTGGTTTTCTTTTTTCTTGATCCATAATATTAATTCAAAACTTTGGTTATTTGCTTTCAAAAAACTTGCAGTCATAGCAAGATAGAGAGAACTTGTAAGATGTTCTTTACATACTTCAATCCAATCCGCCACAAACTGCGGTACTGTGACTTTCTGCGGTTCGTTTAGCGACTTAATAAATTCCAACACTGCTAATTTATTAATCATTGGTGATGGTCCGCTACAATCTGAAGGTAAATGAGAAATTCTCTCAAACAACTCTTGTTTATTCATTTTCTTGCTCCTTATAATATTCTTCCGCAAGCTCATCTAACCACGACCACTCATTGACATCATCAATCGATTCTACGTCCTTTTCTTGCAACCAAGCCGAGAAGTTCACCACGTTATCAATATAGATTGTGTCAAAATCACCCCAATTCCAAACAGTCAGATTAATCTCTGTTTTATTCCCGTTTTCGTCTTCAACAGTGATAGAACCGTTTTCAACCATCGCTGTTCCAAAACATAAATCACAAGTCCCTGTCTGTTCTTCCTGTATATCTGATACATAATCAATAACTTTATACTTCATTCTTCCACCTCCTCAACTTCAAACAGCGGGCTATCAAATACTTCCCCAAAGCCAGCTTCTTCCAGCTCTTTGCGGGTGTGGCTTTTTCTGAAAAACCCATCAATAAGTTTTCTCTTAAATAACCATGTTTTTGACCCCAATCCATAGTATAAATATTTAGTCTTTGAATCCACGCCCTTCATACTCACAAGATACCGCTTCTCTTTTTCGACCTCGTAGCCGTCAATCCAAGCGCGGGCAAAAGTTTCAATATTACCTTCGTAAAACCACTCTTGGACTCTCTTATCATAATGATCTTCAATCTCTCTCATCGCTCCATAAACATGAAAATCATATTTCTTTTTAAATTCTATATATTCCGCCACGAATTGTGGGATTGTGACTTTCTGCGGTTCGTCTAGTTGTTCTATTGATTGTAATATCCATTCTCTATTAACTGTCACCGTACAAGCAATAGGACCTTCAAAGCAAGGCAAATTTTCAATACGTTCAATCAATTCCTGTTTATTCATCTTCTAGATCCTGCTCTTTCACAAAACTACCATTAACCCAGCGCCCTTTTCTGTCTTTGATTTCTTCATAGGCTAGTTCAAAACATTCTACAAAATCATAGCCTAATTCTTTACAGATTAAATTCAAGTAAAGAATAATATTTGAAAGGTTGTATTTAATTGTATTTTCAATTCCTAAATCTTGCGCAACTTTAGCCTGAAAGGCGCTATCTGCCATCATCCAAATCCAAGCCGGAACCCCGCCAAAGTCTGGTAGGTAATCTTCTTTACGATCAAAGAAAATAAATTCAGGGCTTACGCCGGCCATCATTGCATAACCTATCACCACTACGGCCACATCACCGATTGAATCCTTAATAACGTCTTCTTTGTTTTTAAGATAGCCTGAAACCAGCTCCCCCATTTCTTCAATCAATTTCAAGCCTTGCTTATTTACGTCCCCTTGTTCGATACCACGAGCGATAAACCACATCTTGGTACTAAATACAAGATCACTTACTTTTTTACTCATCCGCATTTTTCAAATCCTCTTTTAAAGTTTTAATTCTTTTTCTGATCCATTCTTTCCGTTGCTGGATCGCTGTTCTAGGGAAGAAATTTCTTAACCGTTGAAAATATTCTTCATCATCTAGTAAATCTTGATATTTCTGAATCGTATCTTCAATTAGTTCCCGTTTCATTCTTCTCTTGCTCCAAATACTCAATTAACCAACCCAAATATTTTTGGGCTTTTTTTAGATCTTCCAAACCATTCTTTTTTGAATGTCGTAAAACATACTTAACGACATTTCCGAAAAAGAACCCTTCAGCATATTCCGGACAAGGTGCGAAATTCTTGATCACGTCAATTACTTCCATTCCGTTTTTACCCTTATAATGGTCCGGCTCATTTACCAAATCTTTTTCTACAAGTTCAGTCAAAACTTACTCAAAACTTTTTTCTTTTTCCATATTTATCCTTTCAAAAAGTTTGTGAAATTTTCCCGGTTACCGGGTTACCGTATTTTTAAAACTTTTTTAATTTTATTTTTAACAAACGTTGATATAATAGGATTTCTTATTTTTTATAAATATTTTTATACTTTTTTTATAAAATACGGTAACTCGGTAACTTTTATATAATTAGTACTAATAAAGTCAGTAATACCAAGGGTTTTCACGGTTACCGTAAGGTTACCGATCTCCCAAAAAGTTACCGATCTCCACCCCAAAAGTTACCGAAAGTTACCGTAGGTTACCGATCGGTTACCGTAAATTTTCTTCACAAAGTTATAATATTTTAGTTGATTTTGACAAAACCTTTTATAGTTTTTCCGTTTGCTTTATAAGCTTTTTTCTCCCAATTTGGGAGATGGTCAATAATTAAATTGATCTTTGCAGAAAGCTTCCGATCATTTGAGTTTTTCATAAACAAGTTATACATGATTTCACGGGTTGAAACTCTTTTGAGTTCTTCTGTTCCAAATTCAACTTCTGAAGAATTGTCAAACCATGAAGCGGTGTACTGATGTTGACGCTGTGCCGGCATACGTTCCCAATGCGAGGGAATAGGCATTTCAAGATAATCCATTACCTGAATTTCAACTTCATCCCTATACATGAATGTTTCTCGGTACGTTTCAAGCTCCGCTTCCGTTTCCTCGTCAAATTTCAATTCAAAGCCTTCTTTGAAAATTGAAACAGCTTCCCCCCAAATTTGATCTATTACCAGCTGTTCAATTTCCATAGGGTGTTTTTGCTGTTTTGAACCATCAACCAGCACGGGGAGAAAGCGCCGTTCACCGGTCTTATCCTTCAAATACTCCCGCTGGTTCGTGGTCCGGGCCAAAATAAAGTTTTTGGCAAATTCTTCCGTCTTGGACATATAAGGCCGGCGGTAACGTAAGCTAGTCTTTGAAATAAAAGCTTTAGTTTCAGCGAATGACATTCGGTTACTTGCCACCATTTCGTCATCATTAACAATTAGGCTTTTTAACATAATGTCAAAATTATCTTTATTGTTAAAGTCCGTTACAGCGTCGGTGTACCAAGGCCCACCGATTTTCTGAAGTAGGGACGTTTTACCCACGCCCTGACCACCCACCAAGTCTAAAACGTAGTCAAATTTTGTAAATGGTTCATAGACTTTTGCCACGGCTCCAACTAGCCACATTTCCGCAATTTTGGAAATTAAGGGGGTGTCTTCAGCACCTAGATAGTGCTGAAACATTTTCCCGATTCGTTTCCGGCCATCCCATTCTTTGGCCACGCGCTCCATGTATTCCAGAACCGGATTGTAAGACCGTTCAGAAAAGAAGGTTTCAAGGCCGGCTTTCATGGCGTTGGGCGAATAAACAACCCCTAAATTATTTTCAAAATAAACCGTAAGGACGCTTACAAAACTAGCAGGCAATTCACCAGCCTGAAACGTGGTATTTCCAAGCCTGATTTCTTGCGTAAGTTCATATTCTTGGGAGAAATCATTTCGCCTTAGATATTGCCCTAGCTGTTCATCTGCTTTTAGGGACATTACCACGTTCGCCGGGCTGGTGCTTTTTATATCCCCGCTAGCTGTTAAAACTAATTTAGGGTTTTTGTCTATGCTTATTACATTACCAATCTCTCTCACCCCCTTCTATCTTTCTTGATCATGCTTTCAACTGTCCGCCTTACCTCAATATCAGGTAAAGGGTTCATACTGTTTCCGTTTGCGATTTCTGCAAGTTTTAAAACATATTCTTCATCCACGGCCCGGAATAGTAAACCGCCTACAAACTTAGCTAGTTTGTCATTCCGTCCGCCTTCATCTCCAAAACCTACCGCGATAGTTTCAAATAAATCTGTTGTTTGGTTTTTCTCCCGGTATAAGCTTCTTTCTTTCAGGTCTTTTAAACCTTCCGATCTGTACCCGTGCGTTTCTTGATAAGTCTTTTTCAGGGCTTGAATCAGCTCCTTAGAAGGTGTTACCATTGTCCCGCCTTCACTTGACTTTTCTAGGTCCCATTCATATTGACCCTTTTCAGTCGCGGAAGGTGCCACCAAAACATAATTATTTTCATGTGCTTTTATATCCACACCGGGGAGAAAACCAATCATTTGAGTGATTGGGCTATCTTCCCTTTTGAAGTAGAATAAATGCTTCCCACCGCTTGCGGTTTTGGCTTGTAAGGTCGGTTCAATTAGGTTTAAATACTTCCAGCGTTTGAGTGATTCAAACCCGTTTTCTTTTCCATGCTTATCAATATCAATTACGAAAAAGTTAGTAGTTTTTAAGGCTATGTTAGCGTTGGGGTGCTGGTCCCAAAATTCCGCTATTTCTTCCGCTGTCATTTTGGGCTTGTCCGCAAACTCTATCATGGGCCTTTTATTTTTAGGGTTGATAGGAATGACGGCAAAGCCTAACTTTTGATATTGTAAAGCGTAGTGCTTCATGCTAGCCATTCCTATTTACTCCTAAATGTTAGAATGGTAGATCATCATCATTTACTTCTACGGCGCTTGTATTTGGTAGGCCTTCAGCTTCATCAAGATCATAGTTGCGGTATGTTTTACCTTTGCTTTCTGTTTCAATGATTTCCAATGTATAGTAGGTTCCTACCGCTTTACGGTTAAGAGCTTCTTCAAGGGCCTTACCATCATCAAAATCAGCTTTAAGGGGTGCGTCTTCCGCAAAGGCCAAGGCTTTTTGGAAAAACTTGATTGTACGTTGTACAGACCATCCAATATCTTTTCCGTTCCAAGTGTCAAGCGTACCGAATGAAACGTATTCGGTCCGGCCGTCGTAATCACCACCACGAATTTCAAAGCGGTATTGAAGGCTTTCCCATCCGCTTTCTGCTACATTAAACTGTACAGATTTTAGAATAGCTTGGTATTCACCGGCTGGAATTGGTGCCGGGCCGTTTGCGCTGTCTTTGCGTGGGTCAAACCCTTCTTTTTTGATTGATTGGGCAATGTCTAGTAAACTCATTGTTTAATTCTCCTTTTGTATTTAAATTATTTATTTAAAATTGTTGTATTAAAAAAATTAGAAAAGATCATCTTCAGAAATGTTTTCTGTTTTCTGTGGTTTAGTCGCCTTTGGTTTTTCTTCCTTGGCTTCTTCCTTCTTAGCTGGTGCCGGCTTGCTTGGTGCTTTTGCTGGTTCCAAGGCCCCGCGGATCGTTGATAAGATCTTCAAGATAGCCTTATCATCAACCTGATCCATGTAGTATTTTTTGCGTTTGCGGTCAATTTCGCGATTGTAATGATTTCCAACTTTTTCGGTCTTAATCATCAAATCGCAATTCCCGTTGAATTGGTTTAATTGCTTTTGTCCTAAAGAAGGACGTTCGCCAATTTTTCTTCCTTTTTCGTCGTAGACTTCATCAAGGCGGGAAATATAAATAACATTAAACGGCATGGCCTTTAAGTCTGAAATCATTTCTTTCAGTACTGATTTCAACATAGCATAACCTTTCCCATATCCTATTTCTGCCAAACTATCCACCCCGAATTGATCTTGGAGCGCAAAGGTGATCAGATCAATCACATCATCAATTACATCAATTACGATTGTTTGGTAATTGTGTTTTTGTGTCCGCAAAGCTAGCATAATTTCCGAAAGTTGTTCAATTACTGACTTTGTAATTCTACCTTGATCATCTTTGACATTCAATAATTGAATACTTGGTACGGTGTTAGCTTCAGCGTTGCCATCCGTATTTAAAATAATAGGGTTTGGAAATTCATTTGCTAGGTAACTTTTCCCGCTCATGGTATCACCATAGATAAAGAAGTTCCGGGGCGTGTCCTTTGGGATCTGTGGTTTGTTTTCAGGTAATTTAAAGGCCATTTTATTCACCTTCCTCGAAAGATTCTTTTCCTAACATTATTTTTAAAAATTCGCCAAAACTAAGAATATCATTAGAATCATCTTTTTCAATTTCACGAATTTCATCCCCGTTAGGGTAAGTTAATTCAAAAGTTGCGTTTACTTCAATGATTTCAGCGCCTAGCGCTTTAGCAAACATTTTCATTTGTTTCTTTTGCATTTCATAAGCTTCCGGGATCATTGTTAAAGCCTTGTGGATATCTTCCGTAGTTTCGGTATGGCAAGCAAGTGTGCCTTTATCGTGAAACTTCTTCAAAAAAGTGCCGTTTTCTTTGTTACGCAATACATAATATTTAGTTGTTACTTTAGTCATTGTTTTGTTCCTCATTATCTTTCTTTTCTTCTTTTGTTGCGCGTTCCCCTAGTAGAAACCCTACTAGGAAAATAAGTGTACTGAATACGATTGTTTCAATATTCATCTGTTATCCTTCCTTAAAATAAAACTCTATCACGTTCACATCATGCTGTTGCCTGCTTCCCGTGATCCGCCAAAGCAATTGCCTATAATCGTCATACTCCCCGGATTCTTCACTTACCGGGTCCAGCACTACGATAGTCTTGTATTTGTGTTGTAAGCCGTCCACTCCGACGCCTAGGACTTGGCTAGTAGCTACCACTACTTTTCTTTCTAGGCCTTCCTGTCGGTCCCCGGTCCATATTCCTATTTCCGGTTGTCTTTCATGGATCACATTTACAATCTGTTTGGACTTGCTGACTATAAGCGTATCTTCAGGAGTTCGATTTATTAAACCGTCAAGCGTGGTCAGTAGCGGGGTATCTTTATTTGTTGGTTTCAACTTTGGAAAGTCAACTTCTACCCCGGTTTGTTGTAAGTACCGTTCAAAGGTAGCCCGGCCAAAGGATTGTTTTGCTATGGCCGTTTTCCCGTTGACCGTTACTAAATTCAGCTTCCTGAATTTTTTCAAAAGTTCCGGATTCCCCACTTTTAAGGTGTTTTTGTAAAATCGGATCTTGTAACCGTTGTTTTCCGTTGCTTGCTCAATCTTTTCAATTTCTTCCCAGCGGAAGAAGTTAGGGAGATTACTAACATAGGCTTCATAGTTTTTAAAATCTTTCCATTTTTCTTTAGAGTAAGAAAACGGATCGTAAACCATTTGGCCATGTGTTTTCTGCCAATCAAATTTATTATTTGGATCAGCGCGCCCAAAGATTGTTTTTTCAAGCGGGTAGAAATTCAAGCCTTTCTTTCGGATTGGGGTAGCGGATAGCCCTATAGTGTATTTACGCTTTATTCTGCGATATAAGCCCCTTAATTTGTCACTGCTCATATTCTGCCATTCGTCTATTATTAAGACGTCACAAGCGATTTTAAAGCCCTTTTTAACCCTATTTTGTAAAGTTCTATCCGTGATAATTTCAAAATTGCAATTATCCGAATAACCGAACTTTTGAACCGTGTCTTTCCAGCCATCAAGAATGGATAAGCGGTTATTTAAGATTAAGACTTTCTTAGCTTTCTTGTGTTTGCAGATTTCAAGGGCGCAAATTGTTTTCCCACGGCCCCCAAGGGCTTCTAAAAAGATACCGTTTGTTAGTCTATCGCTACGCTTGACGGCTTCTTCTTGCCATTTTTTAAGCTGTATTACTATTCTCTATCACCGCCTTTCCAATGTCTGAAACAACTTCTTCAATGTCATTTCTTACGGCCCAAAATAAACCCAGCCGGACCGACGCCCTCACGTCTTGGTGATGGCTTTTGCTAAACTTCCAAAGATTTAGGGCCTTTAGTAGTTCATTTGGTATGTCTGACTGATACCCCGCGTTACGTTGTAAAATAGCGTCCGGGTAGTAAATTTGAAAATATGCGATAGTTTCCATTACTGAATTATCTTTAGATAAGTCATTGTCACGCACTTCAAATTTTTCAATTATTACCACGTCCGGGGACAAGTTAGATCCAAATTCTTCAAACCATTGTTTTATATTTTTGAATCCTTTAGGTACTACCCAATAATTTATTAAACGGGCATTATTAAGGTAGGCGATCCCTGAAGTGCTGTCTTCAGCCTTATTTGAAGAAGGGTCAATAGTTAAAATTTTCATTTTATCGAATCCTTAAACTACGATTTTCCTGAAGGCTTGCGCCTTTCACTTTTTTACCTTCGTTCAAAACTTCATAAAGTTTCTTTTTATTTGGGCTTTCAGTGATTTTCTTGGTCCAATATTTTTTAGGAAGACTTGCTTCATCCACAATAACACTAGCTTTTGAGTTTTGAACTGAAAGCGTGAATAGCTCACCTTTAATTTTTGTAACCCCAATAGCTTCCATAGCTGTTTGGGCGTTATATTTTAACCAATCAATTTTCTTTGTGTTGGTGTCACGTTTCTTTTTAAGGCGTTCTTCTTCAGTTTTGTAAGCTGTATTATCTGCTTCAAGGTTCCGGATCAATTTGGCGTAATTTTCCAGCTTGACTTCTATTTTTTCATCCAGCCCCAGCGCTTCGATAGTGTCCAGCTTGGTTTCTTCATCAATATCCATATTGTAGATATCTAGGTACTGCCCTACTAATTCATAAAGCATAGTTAAAACCTCACATTTCTTTCTTTATCTTGGTATTCCTTGATCATTAATTTATATTTCAAAATCAATTCTTTTTGGTTTCTGATTAGGACGTCTTGTTTATTTTTGATCCTTGTTAGCTTTCTTTCTCTTTCAAGTGTTACCCGTAGAAGGTCCCCTTGTTCAAGTATTCGGCTGTCTTGGATCTCTATAAGTTCTTCAAGTTCCTTGATCTTCCTAGACTTTTTAAAGAACATTTTCTAGGCTCCAATCATTATCAGAAATAGACTGTTTTCTTAAAATCGCCATTTGGTTATTATGTTCTTCAATAACTTTCCGGTCATGTTCAGCTATTTCTTGATCCCAAAACGCTTGTAATTCTGCGATCTTTTGGGCTTTCTTTTCGCGTTTCTTTGCTATTCTATGGTCAATCACTGAAGCAAGGAAACCAGCGGAAAAGAATAACGTCCCGGCCATTACTGTTCCTAAAAGTTGGCTTGTTTGGCTTGGTTCTAACATTGTTCAATCTCCTTTAATTGTTCGAAAATTTCATATACGTCCTTTAGGTCGTACATATTATCCCGGCCCTGTTTTCTGTATTTCAGGCCTTTCCGTCTTAAATATTTAATATAGCTGTGGTCAAATCCAAATTTTTTACATAAGGTTTTTTGATTTATTGGGAGTTGTTCAGCTTCCATTTCTTTTCTAACTTCTTCTTTAGCAAACTGAAGAAGCTCTTGTATAGCCATCTTTGCTATTTCATCATTTATTAAAGGCGGTAAATTTATATCTTCCATTTCCACCCCCTCAACTATGCGGGCAAGCTAGTTTGTGTTATAATGTAGGTAGTTAAATTTTTTTGAAGCGCT
>QWCI01000100.1_pt1 | contig 33038 bp, 18 predicted proteins | sample 1972541 | NCBI WGS metagenome assembly QWCI01 (sample SAMN09866712, study PRJNA288562) | Human oral metagenome isolate term3_saliva, whole genome shotgun sequencing... | isolation source: mouth | host: Homo sapiens | place: USA: California | reverse complement strand
AAAGGACAGCAGCACGTGGGAGAGTCGGAAAAGCCTGCGAAGTACTGCAATACGAACAATAGCGAGCATAGCTTCCTATGGGATTTCAACCAGTTACAACCGGGTTGGGATAGCTTTGATATCGACTATCCACTGTCTGTTCGTGTGATAGCCAATACCAAGGACGGTGAAGACAAGTGTTTTGAGGATGTTAAGCGATTCTATCCTGCTGCCAACAAGGCACAGCTCTGGCGTATGCTGACACAGCCACAAGACTTCTTCACACAGTACAGACAGAACGTAGTATTGATGTAATAACGAATTGGGAACATGAATAAGATAGTTAAGAATATCCTTTTATTATCATGCCTTGCCGTTGTCTTCGCCTCATGCGACGACTTTGTCTTTGGCAATGTACATGTTGATTATAACGAGAACCCTTTAGAGAGTAAGGGATTAGCACGTAGTGGCGCTGACAGATATGTAGATAGTCTGTCGAAGATAAAGGTCTCTGAACAGGTAAACAACCCTGATCCAGACGGAGCCTTCAATGGTTGGGCCACGTGTCTGGCCATGTTTAAGGAGGGACACTCCCACGGTGACGGTATGATGCACGGTAATTTCGTTTACCATAACGCCCCTTGGAAGCAGGAGGAGTTCGTTATCATTCGCAACAACACGGCTAAGTGGCCTACTGTTGAGGTGCAACGCCAGAGCACAGTGACGTATCTTGAACAGAGCGATGGCAAGACTGGCCCCGACTACATCCGCATCATCGGTGGAAAACTAAAGCGTTGGGGACTCTGCCTCTACTTCTTTAATAAGGAGGGAAAGCTGATGAACGACGATATCCTCGACCACTCTGATGAGTATCAGATATTCTTTACAGTCAGCGAGGTCGACGACAAGGGTAATCCTTACGAGGTGATGGACTGCCGTGGTACGTGGAAACCGAAGAAGAACAAGTTTGGCGACTGGAAGAAAGGCGGTACGATAGACACGACACCAGTACCTTCACCATTCTTCGCAAACACGACTACGTGGAAGGAAAGGGCCGAACGCACACCGAAGATATTTGAATATACCTACCGAGACACGTGGATTCATAACGCAATGGCCGATGGTGCGCGTGAGTTATTCAACCAACGTCTACTCCCGCCGTTGACCCGTGAGGATGCTGATTGGGCTGTTGCTCCCTACGACCAGGACCGTGTTGGACTGAAGGGGCACTTTAACTTCGACATTGAAGCCGACGAGAACGATGCTCTCCATGAGGAGTGGCCATTAGAGATAACACGCCGTTTGGACCCAGCTACGGGTGAGACAGGTCATTACACACGTCCGTCTTATCTCTTACCTAAGTTTTATCTATCGGTTAGGGTGATGAAGTGTCCAAAAGGAAAGAAGGCACTGATACCGAAGGACGAGTATCTTAGCCGCCACTCCACCTACGTCTTCCGTAGTCCCTACATCTGTTCAGAGGCTTACAATCCCGATGAACCGAAGGAGTATGGCGCTGACTCCGAATGGAAGGAGCTCTTCCGCTTTAATATTCCTATCAAAGTCTTCTGCAGTAGCTTTGATACTGACCCAACAACCATCGACCCGAACGACCCTCTCTACTTCTATTTAGGGCATGAGATAGGCCTGTCACCATTAGATGCATTAGAGGCTTCGCAGAATGTACAGACCCACGGCATTGGTGGTGGCTCTGGTTTCGGCAACTGGTTCCTGTAACATGGACAGCGGGAGTGGGTGGTCTCGACGATAAGGAAGTAACACGACGTCTGTAACTCACAATCTTTTCCCTTCGTGACAACCGTCCCTCCCACTGCTCATAATTATATAAACATATAAAGAAGAAAACAAATGATACAAAAGAAGATAGCTGCGTGCCTGCTCTTCGGCCTTATGCTTTTAGCGATGAGTAGCTGTACACGTAACGAGATGCCCGTCAAGCAATCCACATCTAAGACTAAGTTAGACCACTTAATCATAAAGGAAGTGTTCTATGTAGGCCACTATTGGTATCGTGACGTACGTGCTTGGGGTATGAAGAATCAGAACCAAATGTACAATGACGACCAATATATCGCCATATACAACCCTACCGACGAAGTGAAATACCTTGACGGTCTGGCCTTGTGTTCCAATGCCATTGACCCAAGCAGAGCCATTCAGTTCGCACCAAAAGACGATTTCGTCAATCGCTATTATGGGGCTTCTGGTATCTCTTACTTCCCTGGCAAGGGCAATGACTATCCTGTCAAACCGGGCCAGACCATCATCGTCGCAAAGTATGCCATCGACCATAAAGCTAAGTTCGAAGCCGAGTTAGAGGGCGAAGACCTAAGTATGTATGGCGGTCTGAATGCCTTTTTGGATTTGAGCAAAGCCGACTTTGAATGGACAAACATCAACTATGACCCCGGACAGAAGAACAATCCGAACGTTCCTGATATGTGTGCTATCCTCACATCTACCGATGCCAGCGGTAATATCGGACCTTCTTACGAGTTCTCTCATGTGTCTGAAAGCAATGGTATAGCCTTGATAAAACTCCCTTGGACGCCAGAGGAATTCAAGAAGAACTATACCGACACAAAGGATAGTAAAGGTTATATGCATTACATCACCGTTACCAGCAGTTCCTTCGGCGATTTCTATGCCATCGAAGTACCCTTCGAGTGTGTCATCGACTGCATCACCATCTGTCCACGTCGTATGTTCCAAATGCGTCCAAGCAAGTTAGACAGGGGCTACAATGCCGTTACCGACAACTCATTCTCTGGCCTTAAACAAAGCGACTACCCTATCTCTTCGGGTTTAGCCTTGGTGAGGAAGTGGGATGGAAAGAAGTTTGTTGACGACAACAACACCACTGCCGACTTTGAAGTCAAGGTTGCCTCACTATCAAGAAAGGATGAAAAAGGCAACCCAATAAAGTGATAACAAGGTGAGTAAACACCACTGCCGACTTTGAAGTCAAGGTTGCCTCGCTATCAAGAAAGGATGAGAAGGGCAACCCAATAAAGTGATAACAACATGAGTAAATAGTCAACAAGGTAAAAGAACAACACACAAAAAGGATAATAAGGCTGCAGCATCTTAGGTCCACCCTATCTTGCTGCAGCCTTTACCATTGTGTATATATAATGAAAAGGAGGCTAAGTAGTGCCAAGAAAGCGTATAACCTGCTGGCTCCTCAACAAACAACAGCTGGCCCCTCCCCCGTCCTCAGCTGGCCCCTCCCCCGTCCTCAGCTGGTTCCTCCCCCGTCCCCTCCCCCGCAGGGAGGGGCGTAATCACCGAGATACCCCCACACAAGTATCCTCGTAACTCACATTCGCTCCATTCGTGTAATTCGTAGTCTTCCATATCCAAGACTATATTCTTTCCTCCCATCCACCATTCGTGCAATTCGTGTAATTCGTAGTCTTACATTTTCAAGACTATGTGCTTTCCTCCCATCCACCATTAGAACAATTCGTGTAATTCGTAGTCTTACATTTTCAAGACTATGTGCTATCCTCATACCCAGCATTAGTACCATTCGTGTAATTCGTAGTCTTACATTTTCAAGACTATGTGCTTACATTCCATCCAGCATTAGTGCCATTCGAGTAATTCGTAGTCTTCCATTTTCAAGACTATGTGCTTTCCTCATACCCACCATTAGTGCCATTCGAGTAATTCGTAGTTTTTCGACAAATTAGCAATCTTTAGCGGTTTTGAAATTTCTTTACACCACCCTTGTAAAAGTCCACCTACAAACCACCATCTCACCGACAAGAATCAAGTCTATAACCCACACAAAACCAAACGGTTACAAACTCGGTAGAAGAAAGGCCTCTTCAAGCATCAAGAAGGGCGTCTTCTTGCCCCTTGAAGGGCATGTTCTCGACCCTTGAAGGGCGTCTTCTTGAACCATGAAGGGCCTTTCCTCGAAAAGAGAAGGGAGTGATTAGCGAAATATCCTTACAATTCCTATTTCTTTGATTACTGTTTCTTCCCTCGCAATAGATATTTCTTTCCCTCACGGAGGACGTTTCTTTCTCTCACAGAACACACAGATGAACAGAACACACAATGTTTCACAGAGACATTAAGTCAACCGATTTCACAGAACCTTACAGCCACCTTTAGCAGTAACGCTCTGTGAACTCTGTATGCCGGAGGCCTTCTGTGGGCTCGAAACAGTGCGCCAAAAAGCTCCGTGAACTCTGTGTGCTCTGTGAGAGAAAAAACTCCCCAGCAAGTTACATGCGTCTCATCTCATAGAGTGGGTGCATTCTATTTCTCACAGAAAAACACAGAAGAACAGAACACACAGCATTCAAAGCAAGTAGTGGCCCCTCCCCCGTCCCCTCCCCCGAAGGGAGGGGCGTGATCACCGAGATACCCCTATAAGAAGGACGTAGGCCTCATGTTGTCCCTTATTCGTGCCAACATTAGCAGTAACGCTCTGTGAACTCTGTATGCCGGAGGCCTTCTGTGGGCTCGAAATATGCGCCAAAAAGCTCCGTGAACTCTGTGTGCTCTGTGAGAGAAAGAACTACCCAAGAACTGTGTTAGCAGGCCAGTAGGGGTAACCTCACATACTTACTACCAGTTGGCCCCTCCCCCTTCCCCTCCCCCGAAGGGAAGGGGCGTAATCACCGAGATACCCCTATAGAGTGGATGTAGGCTTTTTGTCGTTCCTTATTGGCAGTTTTGTAGGGGTAACCTCACATACTACGCCCCTCCCTACGGGGGAGGGGAAGGGGGAGGGGCCACCTCCAATAGGGGTGAGGCTGCCCTCCCCTTGAATAAATTATAGTCCTAATGACACGAATATAAGAATTAATTTGTATATTTGCGGACATCTTTTGAGTGGCTTAATGTTTTCATACAGCAGCACGGGGGCATGTAAGCTACTCCCAATGACGATATTACCTAAACTATACATTGTCAATCAAATACTTATAAAAATGTAACATTCAAGGTGCTGCATAACTAATAAACCTAATATGAACAACCGATTTCTACACGGTGTGCTAACCGCACTTGCACTAACGGCAACGGCTACGAGCTATGCTCAGAACCCTACCGTTATGACGCTTCAGACGCAAGTTGCTCCGAACCCAGAGAACGAGCCGCGTCCAGTATTCCCTGTTCCTTCTGACAGACAATGGCAGTGGCAGCAGACAGAGTTCTATGCTTTCTTCCATTATGGCATGAATACCTACGTTAATGAGGAGTGGGGAAAGGGCAACGAGAGCCCTAACAGCTTTGCTCCGACTGAGAAACCTGACCCGAGACAATGGTTGGAGGCTGTGCAGGCAGCCGGCATGAAGGGTGGTATTGCAGTCGTTAAGCATCATGATGGCTTCTGTTTATGGCCCACAGCGTCTACCGATTATAATATATCACATTCGTCGAGTCCTAACGCACAAGGCGTTAACATTGCCGAACTCTTTGCCAAAGCAGCACAAGAACTACACATGAAATATGGCTTCTACGTGTCGCCTTGGGATAGAAACAACGGTCAGTACGGTACTGACAGCTATGTGAAGGACGTCTTCTTAAAGCAGTGTGCTGAGTTGGCAAAGTATGGGTCAGACCAGTTCGAGATGTGGTTTGACGGTGCTAACGGCGGTGATGGCTACTATGGAGGTAAGAATACTACCATCCACATAGACCGTTCTACCTACTATGACGTGCCTAACCTCCGTGACTCAATACACAAGCTTAGCCCAAACATCATCCTTTGGGGTGTCGGTGGCGAGGCCCGTTGGATTGGTAACGAAGACGGATGGGCAGGCGAGACCAACTGGTGTAACGAGAATCGCGGTGTTGCTCCTGAGCGTAATGGTATGTATGGTACGGAGAACGGATGGTTCTGGTTGCCTGGTGAGAGCGATGCTAAGTTTACGAACCCTGGCTGGTTTTGGAGTCAAAAAAGCAATCCGATGACGGCAGAACGCACGTTCCAGATGTACTTAGAGACGGTGGGTCGCAACTCAACACTCATCCTTAACTGTCCTCCCGACAGGAGTGGTAAACTCCCACAAGACCAAGTAAGCCGATTGAAAGAGTTCGGTAAGATGCTAAAGAGCCGTTTCCAGACCAACCTTGCCAAGTCGGCTACTATCGAGGCAAGCAGTACGCGTGCCCATGGCGCAACCCGTTCCTACGCTGCAAACAACCTTATTGACGAAAACCCAGACACTTACTGGGCCGCAGAAGACGACGTGAAGGATGTTACCCTTACCTTGAAATGGAACAATCCACAGACTGTTCGCTACGTGACACTACAAGAGTACGTTAGACTTGGGCAACGTGTCAAGAGCTTCTCAGTTGAGTACACCACCGATGGCAGCACATGGAAGCCACTTGCCAATAAGGTGAAGCAGACCACCATAGGCTATAAGCGCATCATTCCGCTCAATGGGAGCACCGCAAACAGCTATGGCTCGGGCTATGAAGCACGTGCTATTCGCATACACATCAAGGACGCCAAGGCTTGTCCTGTTATGAGTGAGATTGCCATTTATTAATCCTTTGACATGAGAAACAGTATGAAAAAGAATATATTAGCAGCTTGTGGCCTATTGTTCTGCAGCTCATTACTTCACGCACAGACCACAGATGAGGTTAGAATAGACTTCGAGAACCAAGACTATCAGGCTATTGGTGTCTACGACACATGGCTGAAGTCGCCTTTCCGTAGCCATGACGGACAGCCCGCAACACTGCAAGGTAACGTGCAGGTGGTGAGCAATATCGATAAAAACTATGATGATGTGTTGAAGTCTACACCGAATACTTCAGACAAGGTGTTGGGCTTCCAGCGTTCACGCTACGGTTCAAACACATTCGGTGCACGCATAGATCTTAAGCAGCCCTTCGCTTTGACCAAGGAAACAAAGTATGTTCATGTGATGATACATAAGCCGAAAGCGGGACGCACCATGCTCATCGGACTCGGAAAACGTACCGACCGCCCTGGTCAGAGTGCTGATACAGAGCAGTTCTGGGAGTTCTCTACAAAGGAGATAGAGCCTAACAAGTGGGTAGATGCGGTCTTCCCCGTCAAAGGGGCAGGTGGTATTGACATCCATAGTCTTGTAGTTGTAGTCGACTGTGAGGACTCCAACGGTCTTAAAGATGATTTCCTCGCTTATATCGATAATATCGTCGTGAACAACGAGGCCTTCACAACAACCAACCGTGAGGACTATCCGATGAATTATAACAAAGATCAGAAGTGCACACGAACCGATCGTGGACTCAAGGGTATCAGCCTCGGCAATCAAGCCATCGCTGTCTACGGCGACATCTCGTCGTCTACTCCAGCCTACACCTACCTCAGCAAGCGGGCTTTCTGGGCCAAACCGGGCGAGACACTCACCCCGGCTGTTCAGTACAAGGGCATCTGGATGCACAGCTATGTGTATGTTGACCTGAACAACAACGGGCGCTTTGAACCGAAGGTGGAGGCAGGGCAGATCGTTCCTGACGCTGGTAACGAGCTGATGGCCTACTCTTTCCTATCCGCATCTGACGAGAACAGCGGCTTTAACAGTGCTGGTACGGAGATTTCAGGCAATGGTCGTAACACGCTCTCCATGCCTGCGTTCACCCTTCCCGACACCCTTCAGCATGGTTTCTACCGCATGCGTTACAAGGTGGATTGGAACTCTTCGGATGCAGGAGGTAGTATCGAGGCTAATAACCACATTATTAATAATGGCGGAGGAGCCATGGACATTCGCCTTAATGTGCATGGTGACAATGTGACGATTACCCAAGGTGCACTCAACGGAAAGGTTGTTGCGGCTGATGACACCGAACTCAACAACCTCAGCATACCATTCGGACAACCCTTCACCATCAAGATGAAGCCCGAACACGGGTTCAACTTCAATGGATTAAGGGTACGTCATGGCTACAACCTCACAGGCGACAGCCTCAGCCACGGCACCTATCAGTATGTTGACGAGCTCGTTCCACGTGAGCGTTTCAATGAAGATGGCACCTTCACCCTGCCTGCTGAGATGGTTGATGGGGATGTTTCGCTTGAAGGTATATTCATAGATGCGAAAACGACCTTGACCTACGAGGTTTATTTCAACAATAAGTTTGTTTATTCAACGGCTGTCAATGGTGCCAAGACAGGGGCGGTGACGATTCCCGAAGGACTCAACAGAGATTTCGTTGAACTATCTTCTGAGACACAGACCGTTACCTCTCTCCCTGCCACCGTACGTATTAACGCCGTGTGGACGGGTCCGATGAAGGTTGAGACAGCTACTGATACGACTTGGTATAACCTAAAGGTTAGCTCACAGCCAAAGTGGGTCTCTTCACGAACCTACGCTCCGAATGTCTACTTCGTAGACCAGTCTGACACGGACACGGATGCTGCGCTCTGGGCATTGACAGGTGACCCTTACGGCGGATTCCACCTTATTAATAAGGCAGTAGGACCTACACACGTGCTTGCATCGGCTTCTCCAAAGGGCTCAGGTAATACTGGTGGCTACACCTTCGCTACCCTTGAGTCAGCAAGCGAACTTCCTATAGGCTACACAAGTGGCTGGTTCTTGAATGTTAGTCCTAATGATGAGGCAGGTTTCTACATCTGTAATCCAGAGGGCTACGGCCTTAACTATCGTGCTAATAACAACCTCGCTTATTGGACAGGGGGTAAGGATGGTGGCTCAACCTTCATCCCGACAGAAGTTAAAAAGACTTCTACGGGTATTAGTAGTCTGACTCTTCAACAAGACGCCACTACCACTTACGACCTAACAGGCCGCTCTGTTGGCAAGAACCACAGGGGTATTGTCATCCGTAATGGTAAGAAGTTGCTCATTAAATAAGACAGAGTAAGAGGGGGACAGGGCCGGCCTGCCGACAAGATACGTGCTCAGACAGGGTATTAGAAAGACAGAGTAACAGGAGGACAAGTACCCAGTTGATGAGTAGACGAGGTAACGAGTCGACAAGTTATGTGCTCTGACAGGGTATTAGAAAGACAGAGTAACAGATGAACTAAGAAAGAGTAGAGTAACAGATGAGTGTGTTACTCTACTTTTTTTAGTACTCTATGTATATGAAACTATAGTATTTACACAGGTTATAAAACTCTTATTACGAAACAGAAAAACGTCTGCTTCTCACGGAGGAACACAGAATAACAGAACACACAAAGGTTCACAGAGACATTAAGTCAACCGATAACACAGAACCTTACAGCCACCTTTAGCAGTAACGCTCTGTGAACTCTGTATGCCGGAGGCGTTCTGTGGGCTCGAAACTGTGCGCCAAAAAGCTCCGTGAACTCTGTGCGCTCTGTGAGAGAAAAACCTCACCAGCGTGAGAGATAGAATGTGCGTTTGCGAGATAGAATACTGAACTTACTCATAGAAAATGTCAAGAGTTTTCAGCAAACACTCCACTCTTCATTCGGCGAAACACCCTTCAAGCTCCAAGAACATGCCCTTCTTCGTTCGAGAAGAGGCCTTTCTTGCCACAAGAAGGGCATGTTCTGCATGCAAGAAAGGCATGTTCTCAAACGCTATACGTAACGTATTGACACTGTGAGGGTTATAGTATCGATTACAGAAGGTATCCTATTCCTATTATGAGGACGTTTAGATCGATAAGATGTAAGGATTTTTCGCAAGATTACTAATACTTTTGAAAGGCGGAGAGATTATTGGGATGGCACAATGAAGAGGAGATATTCTTCGATTAATGGGGAGAGGAAAGCGACAAGAAAGGGAGAGGTTGGCGACAAGGGATGGAAAGGTTGGCAATGAAGGAAGGGTAAGATGAGAAAGGAGATGAGCGAGAGAACTAAGCAAGCCGATGAACGATACTTTCGGAGAGGAGGCGGAGGAAGATTCTTACTTGTGTGCGAGAACAACACTTCTAACCAAAAAAAATGAACTAAATGCTTGTTTATTATTGTATAAACAACTATATTTGTAGCACAAAACCTAAATCAAAAGAATATATGTCTAATTTTATGAAAGTTAGTAAGAACCGTAGGAAGCACCCTCCCTTTGTAACGGGTAGCGTCGCTTTCTCCTTTGCTCTTGGGTTGATGGCCGTTGCTCCGTCCCCAGTATTAGCCAATGTAGATGCGAACACGAGCATGAGTGTTCAGCAGCAAAAGCAGAGTATTAATGGTGTAGTTAAAGATGTGAATGGCGAACCAGTCATTGGTGCATCCGTACTTGCCAATGGTACTCCCGTAGGAGTGACCGATGTGGATGGTCGCTTCTCAATCTCTGTCGCTCCCGGAACGGAGTTGAAGATTAGTTATGTTGGTTTCGCTACTCAGAGTCTGACGGTGAGAAGTGGCGTGACAAGCTATAACATTACGCTGAAGGACGAGAACAGCGCGCTGAGCGAGGTTGTTGTTGTCGGTTATGGTACTCAGAAGAAGGCCAATCTGTCTGGTTCTGTAGCACAACTCGACGGTAAGACGCTCGAAAACCGCCCTATCTCTAATGTGTCTTCAGGCTTGCAGGGCTTATTGCCAGGTATCACGGTGACTGGAGCCGACGGTGCGCCAGGTCTTGACAATGGCTCTATTCTTGTGCGTGGTGTGGGAACTTTGAACTCTGCATCACCTTATATCTTGATTGATGGTGTTGAGGCTGGAACGTTAAACTCGCTTGATCCGGAGGATATCGCAAGTATTTCTGTTCTGAAAGATGCTTCTTCAGCAGCCATCTATGGTTCTAAAGCATCTAATGGTGTGATACTGGTAACTACAAAATGAGGGCAGAATGGTGCGCCAAAGGTTAGTTATTCAGGTTATTTCGGTATTCAGAATGCAACTGCTCTGATGGATAGAATGAACTCAGCCGATGCCGCTTACTATTATAATAAGGCATTGGAACGCAGCGGTAAGGCGCCCCGCTTCTCTGAAGAAGCTATTCAGAAGTTCCGTGATGGGTCGGATCCTTACAACTATCCAAACACCGACTGGTATGGTCTTGCATTCAAGACAGCATGGCAAAACCGCCATAGTGTGAACATCACTGGCGGTAATGAGTTTGTGAAATACCTTGCTTCTGCAGGCTATCTAAAGCAGAGCAGTATCCTTCCTAATGCTGGTCGTGAGCAGTTTAATGGTCGTGCAAATCTCGACATGGTGTTATCTAAGCGCATCACTGCCCACCTCAACCTCGCTTATATCCAAAACAACTACCGCGACGCAAGTAGTGCTTACGCCGGAGGAAGTAGTGATCAGATTATTAGACAGCTTAATATCATTGCTCCATGGATAGTTTATAAGTATGAGGATGGCACTTACGGCACTGTTTCTGATGGTAACCCAATGGCGTGGTTGGAGTCGGGTATGACCGTGAACCGCAACAATCGCAACTTTACAGGTATGATTGGGCTTGACTATCAGATACTAAAAGACTTGAAGCTGACGCTCCAAGGTGCTTACGTTGACGCTTCACAGCGTTACTCTTATTTCCAGAAATTCATTCAGTATAACCCTAACAAGGCTTCTGACCCTAATAAGTTAGAGATCGCTCACTACGACTGGCATCGTACAACCTTTGATGCTTTCCTTAACTATGACAAGTCTTTTGCGAAGCACAACATCAAGGCTATGCTTGGATGGCATACTGAACGCTTTAAGTATCTACCTGACTGGATGTATCGAAAGAGCTTCCCTAACAACGACTTGACCGATATGAACGCTGGTGACGCATCGACCCAACAGAATGCTGGTAACACTCGTGAGCTGGCGATGGTGTCATATTTTGGAAGATTGAACTACGACTATGCGGGTCGTTACCTCTTTGAGGCTAACTTCCGTTCTGACGCTTCTTCACGCTTTGCCGATGGTCATCGTTGGGGCTTCTTCCCATCCTTCTCGGCTGCATGGAGGGTCTCTGAAGAGCCTTTCATGGAGGGTACAAAGTCATGGTTGAGCAACTTGAAGCTCCGTGCATCATGGGGTCAGCTCGGTAATCAGGACGCTCTGAGCGATTACTACCCATGGATGAACACCTACAACCTCAATGCCAGCTATCCTTTCGGGGGTCAACTCACACCGGGTTACTACCAAGGTAGCTATCACCTCGAGACGATCTCTTGGGAAAGGTCAACCACTTGGGGTATCGGAATGGACTTTACTCTCTTCGGTGGACTGACTGGTTCGTTGGACTACTACAACCGCAAGACCACAGGAATTATCATGGACGTGTCTGCTCCGGCTGAGTTTGCACTCGGCGCATACAAGGACAACATCGGTGCACTGCGTAATCAAGGTGTCGAACTGTCCTTGGCTTACGCAAAGCAGTTGAACAAAGACTGGTCTATCAACGTCGGTGCGAACTTCGCTTACAACAAGAATAAGATCTTGAACTTGGGTGATGGCACTGAATACATTGGTAGTGGCAACCGCAGAACGGCTGTGGGTCAGCAATACAATAGCTTCTTCATGTACAAAGCTACGGGTAAGTTCTTCAACTCACAACAGGAGGCTGACGACTACACAGCCAAGTATGGCAACCCATTCGGACGTAAGTTCATGGCAGGCGACCTTATCTATGAGGATGCTAACGGCGATGGTAAGCTCGACTCAAACGACCGTATTTATACCAAGCATACGGACATCCCTGCTATTACCTACGGTTTCAACCTTGGCGCAACATGGAAGAATATAGACTTATCTATGATTTGGCAGGGTGTTGGAGCAGTATCTCATATCTACAACCGTGAGGTTCTTGGCGAGTTCTCTGGCGATGCCAGCCACCCATCAACACTATGGAAAGACTCATGGACAGAGGACAATCACAATGCTAAACTCCCTCGTGTCTTCGAGACAGGAAACAGTCCAAGCGACATGACACGTGCTATGTCGACCTTCTGGTTGTGGAATACAGCATACTTGAGATTGAAGACCTTGCAGATAGGTTACACCCTTCCTAAGAGCACACTCAAAGCGATTGGACTCGAGAAGGTGCGTATCTACTATGCTGGAGAGAACCTCCTTACCTTCGATGCATTGCCATTTAATATTGACCCAGAGGTAACCAGCGAGCGTGGATCATCTTATCCACTGCTCCGTTCACACTCTATCGGTATCAATATCACATTCTAACCGTAAATACCCGATATACATTATGAAAACAGTAAGAACATATATATTGGCTGGTGTGGCTGCTTTTGCACTCACATCTTGTAATGACTACCTCACTACCGTACCTAAGGACGCTATGTCACCATCAACTACTTGGAAGACAAGTGACGATGCTGAGAAGTTCCTCGTGGGTTGTTACGATGGTTGGGAAGACGGTGGAGCATTGTTGTATTGGGACGCTGGCTCTGACTTTGCGTATAATAACTTCCCTTGGGAGGGCTTTACTAATATAGGTAATGGCTCGCTCTCGCCTTCTTCTCCGGGTTGGTCATTCTACGACTATACCATCATTGGACGATGCAACACCTTCCTTGAGAATGTTGAAAAGTGTGCTTTCAGTAGCGAGGCGGCTAAGAAAGACCTCATCGCACAGGTGAAGGCTATCCGTGCCTACAACTATTTCCGTATGGGATTCCTATATGGTGGTGTGCCAATCGTCAAGCCCTTCACCAGTGCACAGGAGGCTCGCGTACCAAGAAATACGGAGCAAGAGGTGAAGGACTTGGTTTTCAAAGACCTTGACGAGGCTATTGCCGACATCAACACGAGCCCTGCTGCACGCGGACGTATCGCTAAGGGCGCTACCTTAGCTATGAAGATGCGTGCTGCACTCTACTGGGGTGACTATCAGAAGGCCAAGGATGCCGCACAAGCTATCATCGATTTAGGCCTCTATGAACTCGACCCTGACTACACGAACTTGTTTAAGTTGGCTGGTAAAGACTCTAAGGAAATCATCCTTGCAGTACAGTATAAGAGCGGTACACGCCCTCTGGGTACTATCGGACAGCTTTATAACAATGGTGACGGAGGCTGGTCTTCGGTCGTTCCTACGCAGAAGTGTGTCGATAACTATGAGATGAGTAATGGTATGACCATCGACGAGGCGGGGTCTGGATACGATGCTACGCATCCTTTCCATGGCCGTGATCCACGTATGGCAATGACTATTCTCTATCCTGGTTGCGACTGGGATGGCACCGTCTTCAATACCCTTGACGAGAATGTCAACGGTAAGAAGAACCCTAACTACCCAACCAATGCGGCCAACTCATCCAAGACTGCGCTCACATGGCGTAAGTACTTAGACCCTAAGACGCAGTATGCTGACGTATGGGACACGGAGGCTTCGCCTATTGTCTTCCGTTATGCTGAGGTACTCTTGACGTGGGCTGAGGCCGAGAACGAGCTGAACGGTCCTTCTGCAAACGTCTATGCAATGCTTGATAAGGTGCGCACACGTGTGGGAATGCCGGCTGTCGACCAGTCTAAGTATAACACTAAGGACAAGCTTCGTGAGCTAATTCGCCGTGAGCGTGGCTCAGAGTTCGCTGGTGAAGGCCTTCGTCGTGCTGACATCTTACGCTGGACAAGCAACGGTAAGATGGTTGCTGAGACAGTATTGAACGGTCCACTAACCCGCGTCACAGGTACTATCGACAACACAGCTACCGACCCAACCATGCGTGCCGTAGTAAGTGGTACAAGCAAGGTCGAGGACCGCTCGTTCCAAACCTACAACCGTTACCTCCCTATACCACAATGGAATATCTCTGACAACCCTAAGTTGGAGCAGAATCCTGGGTATGCGAAGTAACAGAACGGAGCATGTAAGATAGGCCTCCGAAGGGTCTCTCCCTCTACTCCTCTCCTACGGGAAGGGACGTGAACACCGAGAGTTTCCTATCTCTCTACCGCAGTTTCTCATCCAACTCCTCTCCATTCCGATGGTCGCCGACCGAAGGGAAGGAATGAGGAGGGGGTGGATGACGAGCATGTTTTGTGCTCTGACAGGGTATTAGAAAGACAGAGTAACAGGAGGACAAGTACCCAGTTGATGAGTAGACGAGCTAACAAGTCGACAAGTTATGTGCTCTGGAAGGATGTTAGAAAGACAGAGTAACAGATGAACTAAGAAAGAGTAGAGTAACAGATGAGCGTGTTACTCTACTTTTTTTAGTACTCTATGTATATGAAACTATAGTATTTACACAAGTTATAAAACTCTTAGTATGAAACAGAAAAACGTCTGCTTCTCACGGAGGAACACAGAAGAAAGGTATAGGCCCCTCCTCCGTCCCCAACTGGTCCCTCCCCCGTCTCCTCCTCCAAAGGGCGAGGCATGACCACCGAGATACCCCTATAGGTTAGAGGCCCCTCCCCCGTCCCCTCCCCCGAAGGGAAGGGGAATAATCACCGAGATACCCCTATAGAGTGGATGTAGGCTTTTTGTTGTTCCTTATTCATATTTACAATGGCTGTAACGCTCTGTGAATTCTGTATGCCGGAGGCCTTCTGTGAGATCGAAACGGTGCGCCAAAAGGTTCTGTTACATCTGTGAGTTCTGTGAGAGAAAACCCTCTACAAAGTATGCAAGCAGGCCTATAGGGGTAACCTCACATATTACGCCCCTCCCTGCGGGGGAGGGGTTGGGGGAGGGGCCACTATCTTATGAGCTCGAAAAGACGATTGCCTATCCGCTACCGATGGTGAGAATGGGCACATAAACAGGCTAAACGATGTTGTTCATCAAGCCCTACACCCCTACTGTCGTACGCCTTCTTCCTGCGTTATCAGCTGATTTTAAGACGTTTATCTCGCCATTTCTTTTGCCTACCAATGCCCCTCACGCTCCGTACATCTTGTTAACAAGCAGACTGACGGACGTCTCCGACCACCCATGACAGGAAATATTCGGTCCAAAGAAAGGCTGTTGTCGATTTTTATTCGTACATTTGTCAAGTCGATGCTTAGCCTATCTCGCTTGTTTCCAACGCTTAACAAAGCAGGTTTCACTATTCGACAAGCCACCGAGCAGTCCTCTTTTGTACCGATTCATCTATGTGTTCTCCATTCTGGTCATTGAGGAATTCGGAGGTAAAAAAGTCTTATCAATCTCAGAAACGATGCTGTTTTTATATAGATTACCACGAAAGTTTCTTATCATTTCGTCGATAGTATGCACGCTCCTTATCGCTTTTCTTGTTTGGAAAACGACAAGACCAAAGTATGTATGCACGAACAGCATGGGTCCCGTAGTCGTCGATAGATGGTTGGATAGGGGCTATAAGATTATCGGGAAATATAAGCTCTTAAATCCACAACCCCTCCTACTCACAGAAAGCGACTGGTTGTTTATCCACAAGCAGCTCCCTGCATGGGTGCGTAAACACTACCCTAAATATCAGCACACGCCCACAATAAGCCAGCTGTCCATCGATTCCTTAAAGTCGAACACATCCTATCAATTCACCTTACTCCATGATGGCAAACTATTAGAAGAGGATGTCTACCTCCTTTCATTGCCTTCCTCTAACGTAGACCAACCGCTGAAGATTTACATCCCCAAGGCCTCTGTCGCTGACGAAAAGCAACTTACGAAGGACGGCAGATTGGTCAGCAAACCCGTCCTGGTCTATCCCTTCTTAACGGAAGCATGGGAGAGAAATATCAACGAAACAAAGCCGTATGGTATAGGAGACATGTGGTAGAGCACGATATATGAGCTTGATAGCCAACGAGTCCAATCCTCACTTGTCCCCGCCCCTGCCCCATCTTGCTACTACGCCAGCGTCAACTTGTCACTACGCCAGCACCTATCTGACACTATTCTCAACTCAACCTGCCACTACGCCAGCACCTATCTGTCACTACACCAGCACCTACTTGTAAACATCTTTCGCACTCCTTCTTTCCAACACACGCCTTTCAAGCTTCAAGACCATGCCTTTCTACGTTCGAGAACATGCTCTTCTTGCCAATAGAACACGCCCTTCTTGCCCCTTGAAGAGGCCCTTCTCCAACGCACCTCATAACCTTCTGATTTCATGTAGTTTACAAACTCCATAATAGAAGACTTTATACCCCTATTTTACGGATAATCAGCTCGCTTCCTTGTAGTGATTTTTCGCATACCTCTTCATCACTCTCTTCAGCAGTAACGCTCTGTGTCATCGGTTGACTTAATGTCTCTGTGGACCTTGGTGAGTTCCGTTATTCTGTGCAACTCTGTGAGAGAAAGAACGCAAGAGGCTCGCTGGGTGTTTCATCTCTCACAGATTTTCACAGATGAACAGAAGCCTTTTTGCGAACAGGGGAACCCACAAACGCCTGCAAGCAGACGACAGATGGCACAGAACGTTATAGCTACCTTTAGCTATAACGTTCTGTGAATTCTGTATGCCGGAGGCCTTCTGTGGAATCGAAACATGCGCCAAAAAGGTTCTGTTAGATCTGTGAGTTCTGTGAGAGAAAAAACTCCCCAGCGAGTCTCAAAAATGTTCTTTTTCTCACAGAGAACACAGAAGAACAGAATACACAGCATTCAAAGCAAGTAGTGGCCCCTCCCCCGTCCCCTCCCCCGAAGGGAAGGGGAGTGATCACCGAGATACCCCTATAAGAAGGATGTAAGCTACTTGTTGTCCCTTATTCGTGCCAACATTAGCAGAAACGCTCTGTGACCTCTGTATGCCGGAGGCGTTCTGTGGGCTCGAAACTGTGCGCCAAAAAGCTCCGTGAACTCTGTGCGCTCTGTGAGAGAAAAACCTCACCACGCCCCATGCAAGCAGCCCAATAGGGGTAACCTCACATACTACGCCCCTCCCTGCGGGGGAGGGGAAGGGGGAGGGGCCAGCTGGGGAAAAGAGCAAGGCCAGCTGGGGTCAGTGTTAGGCCACTACTTTCCTATCATCATGAATAAAACCTCCTTTCTCTTTGTACACTATAAAAAAAGTGTTATATTTGCACCTGTAAACCTAAATCAAAGCATTTATGTCTAAATCTACTACTGTCTTCTTGGGTATAAGGAAGCGTGCGCTATACCGCAACAAGTAGAGATAAACAACTTTATATATATGCAAACAAAAGTATTATACGGCTTGACAGGGGCACTGGCAATGGGTGCGGTCGTTCCTGCGCAGGCACAGAAGAAACCGATGAACATCGTTTTCATTATGAGCGATGACCATTCGTATCAGACGATCAGTGCGTATGACAAACGGTTTATCAGTACTCCTAACATCGATTGGCTGGCTGATAACGGTGTGAAGTTCCAAGAGAGTTTCGTCGCAAACTCGCTTAGTGGGCCTTCACGTGCTTGTATGCTCACTGGTAAACACAGCCATGCTAATGGCTTCACCGACAACACCAAGACCTTTGATGGTAGTCAGCAGACCTTCCCAAAGCTGCTTCAGAAGCAGGGCTACCAGACTGCCATGATTGGAAAATGGCATCTCACCTCACTCCCAACAGGCTTTAATTACTGGGACATCCTCATCGGACAGGGCGACTACTACAACCCTGACTTCCTTAGCAATGGGAAGAGAATACGCCGTTCGGGCTATGTCACGAATATTATTGCAGACATGGCGATAGACTGGATGGAGCATAAACGCGATAAGACAAAGCCTTTCTGTCTGCTAATGCACAATAAAGCGCCTCATAGAGTATGGAATCCTGACACTTGCGACTTGCGTCTTTATGACGACGTGACCTATCCGTTGCCTAAAACCTTCTATGATGACTATGCTGGAAGACTTGCTGCTCAGAAGCAGAAGATGAGCATCATAAAGGATATGGACCTTGTCTACGACAATAAGATGGCCGATAAAGAGAACGAGATCCATACTACTACAGGACTTGAACCATGGGGACGTGCGAACTACAACCGTATGTCGCCTTCACAACGTGCACAGTGGGATAGCTATTACGACCCTATCATCAAGAAGTTTAAGGAGGATAAACTCTCTGGTAAGGCACTGGCCGAATGGAAGTATCAACGCTATATGCACGACTACATGCGAGTAATTCATTCTGTCGACCGCAACGTTGGACGTGTCATTGAATACCTCCGTGAACATAACTTACTGGACAATACAATGATCGTCTACACCTCTGATCAGGGGTTCTATATGGGCGAACATGGATGGTTCGACAAGCGTTTTATGTATGAAGAGTCGTTCCGCACGCCGCTATTGATCTACTTCCCAGGGGGCAAGCATGGCGTTATCAACGAGATGGTTCAGAACATCGACTATGCTCCAACATTCCTCGATGTGGCTGGCGCAAAGATACCTTCCGATATACAGGGGCGTTCGTTCCTACCTCTGTTAGAGGGTAAGAAGCCATCAGACTGGCGTAAGTCGCTCTATTATCACTACTACGAATACCCTGCCGAGCACTCTGTTTGCCGCCACTATGGTATTCGTACGAAGCGATACTCGCTCATTCACTTCTACAATGACATCGACTCTTGGGAGCTATACGACCTGAAGAAAGACCCAGAACAGATGCATAATATCTACGGGAAACCCGGTACGGAGAAGCTAACAAAGAACTTGAAGAAGCAACTCTTGCAGCTTCAGGTGCAGTATAATGACCCTATTCGCAATAAGGGACTATAAGGCTTGAACGCTAACGCTACTGAGATACCCCTACAAAGAGGCTGACTTACAGTGCACAGCGTGTGTGCGTAAGTGCTCTTGTAGGGGTTTCTTTGTGTCTTTTCATGCCTGCCTATCTACATGAGAGACATGGAAATGGACGGTGTAGCAATTCTTCTTCCGTGAAAAATACGATGTTCTACTACGATGAAATATCATTACAAAAAACATTGAACGAACTACTTAAAAAAATCTATCATATCTATCTCTTAGACTATCATAACCTCCTTACTATCAAAGACTTGAACATGTGTCTCCAAGAAGGGCATGTTCAAGGGACAAGAAGGGCGTCTTCAAGGGGCAAGAAGGGCATGTTCTGCATGCTTGAAAGGCCTTGTCTTGGACAGAGTAAAGGCCCCTGTGGATAGGACAGGTAAACATTCTTTACACGACAGGGAGGGGGGGACAGGGTAAAAGGGAGACAGAGTAACAAAGGAACAAGGGGTAGTAACAGGGGATGAGGAGAGGGGAGACAGGGTAAGAGGAGACAGAGTAACAAAGGAACAGGGGGTAGTAACAGAGTATGAGGAGACAGAGTAACAAAGGAACAGAGGATAGTAACAGGGGATGAGGAGACAGGGTAACATGAGGACGGGGGGTAGTAACAGAGGGAGAAAGGGATGATAAATAAAGTAGAAAAAGGTTGGAGTGTGTAATGTAGATGAAGGAGAATAACAGAGAGAAGGGAGAAAACAAAAGGAGGGGGTGGGGTTTTGGTGGGATTAGTCAACTCATATCGTGGATTGAATCGCTGTGTTTTGTTCGCTAATCGGGTCTTAAAAGGATGGAGAAAATATAAGGATAATAGGTTGCCCATACACTACTCTACGCAGAGAAAGCATGAGAACAAATATACAGATTACTTTTGTAGAATATACTGAAAACTAAAACGTTACGCAGACTATGAGAGTATTTCAATAACAAAAGGCTAAAACATTTCGCAGACCATGAGACTCTCTCAATAACAAAAGGCTGAGACGTTTCGCAGACCGTGAGATTTTTTCAATAACAAAAGGCTGAAATATTTCGCAGACTATGAGAGTATATCGGTAACAAAAGGCTGAAACGTTACGCAAAGCATGAGATTTTCTCAATAACAAAAGGCTGAAACGTTTTGCAGACTATGAGACTCTCTCAATAACAAAAGGCTGAGACGTTGCGTAGACCATGAGATTTTCTCAATAACAAAAGGCTAAAATATTGCGCAGACCATGAGATTTTCTCAATAACAAAAGGCTGAAACGTTGCGCAGACCATGAAATTTTCTCAATAACAAAAGGCTGAAACGTTACGTAGTTCATGAGATTTTTTCTATAACAAAAGGCTAAAATATTTCGCAGAGCATGAGAGTATCTCAATAACAAAAGGCTGAAACGTTTCGCAGACCATGAGATTTTCTCAACAACAAAAGGCCGAAGCGTTTTGCAGACTATGGGGGTATCTCGGTGATCACGCCCCTCCCTTTGGGGGAGGGGATGGGGGAGGGGCCGACACCTGGGGCTGTTGAGTCCAGTATCTGGTGCTGTTTTGCTCCCTTCTCCCCTAAAACTCCACAGTGACCCTACCGTTTATTTGTCGGCCAGTGAGGTAGTTTGGCACCGCATACTGCTGTCCGGCGATGTCGGTAACCCAGTAGTATGAGTTGACGTTGTTTATCCCGAAGAGGTTTAAACAGTCTATTCCAAGCCAGATGTTCTTAAAGACTGTATTGCTGCGACCGTCATGGTTGTCTAATAGTCGGTAACTCATACCGATGTCGGCACGCTTATAAGCAGGTGCACGGAAGGTGTTGTTCTCCAGTTCCTTGTGTGGTGCAGAGAACGGCAGACCGTCGGCATAGGCCAATTTGAGCGACATACGCCATCGTGTAGTCCCTGGGAAGAAGTCTGTAAAGTATAGGTTTAGCGCATAGCGTTGGTCGGTTGGGAGTGGAATACGCTTACCATTCAACTTCATACTCGTGTTCATCACGCTGAGTGTCAGCCATGAGTCAGCCCCCGGAACAAACTCACCAAAGAGCTTGAGGTCAAGTCCTGTGGCATGACCCGAGGCCGTGTTCTCACCGTAATAAGTCACCTTCACATTGTCGACCGAGTAAGGAACGAGGTGAGAGAGTGCCTTGTAATAGGCCTCAGCAGTGAACTTAAACGGCCTTCCCATCATCTCGAAGCGATAAGTCATGCCTGCCAACGCATGGATAGACTGCTGTGCTCGTATCTTCTGGTTCAGTGTTGCGTAGGTGACACCATTGACGATTGACGTGTCGCGAAGCTCCTTATAGAACGGAGCCTGGTAGTAGATGCCCCCTGCAAGACGGAAACTTAGGTTGCGGTTCCTGCCCGGTGTGATTGTCAGCGAGGCTCGAGGAGAGAACAGACTCTCCCCATTAAAGTCCCAATGGGCAAAGCGTATGCCATAGTTCAGCGTGAACAACGTCGGAACAGAGTCACGTGTTTGAAAGTTCCACGTGTCTTGTAAGTAGCTTTCGAAGCGTTTCGCATTCAGTTCGTTACGAGCCCGAAGCGAATAGATCATCTTTAAGTCGCGCCCAGTATGCGGTACGTTATACCCTGCCGAGTCACGGTATTCATATTCAGCCGAGTTCTCCTTGATGCGTTCGAACTTATAGGTTACAGCCCCCTCGAGCCTATGTTTACCCATGCGGTGCTGCATCATCAGTTTCAAACTGCGCACACTCGCATTAAGATAGTCACGGGAATGTTGCATATACGTACCCACCCCGAGGTTTTCAGACGTCTCCGTCTGTGTGAGCCAGTACTGTCCTTGGATGTCATAACGCTCCTGCTCCTTCGTTGTGAAAGCCGATGCGAGGAGGGAAAGGTCGGTGTTTGCACCCAAATGGCGTGTGATAGCCAACGAACCAAAGAATGTTCTAAAGAGGTCTCGTTCCTTTCCATCGAAGTAGACACGGAACTTCTTGACGTTCTGAAGCGTTCCAAAGTTCGTTTCTCGGTCTTCTGGCTCAAAGTCATAACGGTTTTCTGATATATTACCGATAAAGTCCACCTGCCAACGCTTGTTGGGTTTCCATGAGAGATAAGTCTGATAATCGAGGAACGATGGCCGATATTCGCCCTTTGTCTGTAGTGATCCAAGGAGATAACGATTAGTTTTATAACGCACACCATTGGTCCACGTCAACTTCTTCGTAGCCAATCCGAGGTAGGCCGAAGCCCCTAAGAGAGATGCCGAAACCGTTGCCTCGGTCCTCTTCGGCCGTTTATAAGTGATGTCTAAGGCCGAACTCATCTTGTCACCATACTTTGCCTCGAAGCCACCCGTTGAGAATCCGATGCTCTCAACCATGTCGGGATTGATGATGGAGAGTCCCTCCTGCTGTCCACTTCGCACTAAGAAAGGGCGGAACACCTCTATGTTATTGATATAGACAGAGTTCTCGTCGAATGTACCTCCACGCACATTATACTGCGAGGAGAGTTCGGAGTGGGTAGAAACACCCGCCTGCGTCTGTACTAACTCTTCTACCGCGTTGCCCGAAGTAGAGGGTCCTTGCTTCGTCTTCTGAACGTCTAACTCCTCCGTCGTACCGTGCTGCTTGGTCTTTCCTTGCACTACCACCTCTTGCAGTTCGTTGTCGTCAGCAAGCTGAACGAGCATTGTCTGCTTCCCTTTTGGACGCACGAGAATCCTCGTCTTAGTCCTGTAGCCAATCATAGAAAAGCGCACCTTCACGGAGTCTTCACTCTGTAGTTGCATATTGAACTCACCTTTCAGGTTGGTCATCGACAGTTTTCCTTGCGTAACCACCATGACAGAAGCCAACTCGATAGGGTTCCCATCCTTGTCAGAAACCTTCCCTTGCAGCGTAAATGATTGTGCACCTGCTATCTGAGCAGCCACGATGAACAATAGTAGTAATATGTATTTCTGAATGTCCTTACGTCTCATACATTATATAACGATGGTGTTTTGGTTTTATTGTCCTACTCAGTCGCTTAGAAGAGAAAGACTTATTGCAAAGCTCCCCTCGCCCCTCACGATTCTTCGTCAGCCTAAACAAAAAAAGTGGATGCGCCCTATTCGACACATCCACATCTATCATTAATGTTTTGTTGTAGCCTTTCTTAGCCCAAGTACTTCATGAGTACGCGTGCATTACCGCTCTCACGAATCTTCTCGATAGCCTTCTCACGAATCTGGCGAACACGCTCACGGGTAAGACCCATCTCTGTTCCAATCTCTTCCAGACCCTTCTCTTGACAGCCAATACCGAAGCACTCGGTGACAATCTTTATCTCTCTATCCTTAAGAGTGTTCTGTAGAACGGCCCGAAGGTCGTCTGACATAGACTCGAAATCGACGCTGCGATCGGTGCGAGAGTCGTCACCTGACGAGAGCATATCACTCATTGAGTTATCGTCATCATCGCTGAAAGGAGCGTCGATACTCATGTGGTGGTTGTCAGCACTTTGACTTTGACGGATGCGAGCCTCGTCGATACCAGTCAACTCAGCCAACTCGTGGATAGAAGGACGACGGTTGTGTTGCTGCACAAACTCGTTCGTCACCTGATTAATCTTAGATATAGCACCCACCTGATTGAGCGGTAGTCGCACAATACGGCTCTGCTCAGCGATAGCTTGCAGAATACTTTGACGGATCCACCAGACAGCATACGAGATAAACTTAAAGCCACGAGTCTCATCGAACTTCTCGGCCGCTTTAACCAAGCCAATGTTTCCCTCGTCGATAAGGTCGGTCAGGGAGAGACCTTGGTGTTGGTATTGTTTAGCCACAGAGACGACGAAACGGAGGTTAGCCTTAATCAGTTTCTCCTTCGCGCGTTCGCCTTTTCGGCCGCCCTTATGGATTTCCTGTGCCAGTTCAATCTCCTCATCAACGGTAATCATCGGCTCACGTCCGATCTCAACAAGGTACTTATCGAGTGCCTCACTGGAACGGTTAGTGATACTTTTTGAAATCTTAAGTTGTCTCATGAATGGTTTACTATTTCCTCCTAAAACTATAGCTATATTCCGTTATCCTAAGTTGATACGGCTTGCAAAGGTACATATAAATATGTGAATAGCCAAATCTCCGTGCGTTTAGTTGTGCTTTTTTATGCTTTTTTATATGTTTCAAGGAGGGAGGAGGGCTATGAGGCAGTTCCTCGTAGAACCGAAGAGCAGGCGACGAGAGTAGGGACAGCAGGGGTCGGAGGCTACGAGGCAGTGCCTCGTAGAACTGAACAGCTGGGGAGGGAGGAGGGGTCATCACCAGCAGGTATGCTAATTATGCGAGCAGGAAATGTAAGTTTTTTTCGCTAACCAATCCCTTCTACAATCGAAGGGGAGCCGAGTTTGATACAAGAAGAGGCCCTTCTCCGTTCAAGAACATGCCTTTCAACGTTCAAGAAGGGCGTCTTCTTCATGCAAGAAGGGCATGTCCTCAAACGCAACACATAACTTTCTGATTTCTTGAAGGTTATAAAAATCGATACTATGGACCTTATTGCCCTCACGTGAGGGAGTTTAGCTTAGTTGGCTGTAATGATTATTTACCATCTTATTAACTCTCCTCTTTCACATACATCACCCCAACGAAAGCAGTAACGCTCTGTGAACTCTGTATGCCGAAGGCCTTCTGAAGCCTCACCCCCCAGCCCCTCTCCGAATGGAGAGGGGAGTAATCACCGAGATACCCCTATATGTCCTCCAGATGTTTAGCGGCCCATCTGCTATCAGTAGCAGGCCAAAAGGGGTAACCTCACATACTACTCCCCTCTCCATTCGGAGAGGGGCTGGGGGTGAGGCCTCTGTGTTCTCTGTATGCCGGAGGCGTTCTGTGGGCTCGAAACTGTGCGCAAAATTGCTCCGTGAACTCTGTGCGCTCTGTGAGAGAAAAAACTCACCAGCGTGAGAGATAAAACTCCCCAGCGAGTTGTTTATGTGTTGTATCATACAGTGGGTGCATTCTATTTCTCACAGAAAAACACAGATGAACAGAACACACAAAGGCCCACAGAGACATTAAGTCAACCGATTTCACAGAACCTTACAGCCACCTTTAGCTATAACGCTCTGTGGTATCTGTATGCCGGAGGCGTTCTGTGAGTTCGAAACTGTGCGCAAAAAGGTTCTGTTAATTCTGTGAGTTCTGTGAGAGAAAAAACTCCCCAGAAAGAGAGAAAGAACTAACCAAGAACCGTACAAGCTGCCCAGTAAGGGTAACCTCACATACAAAAAATAAAAGGATGTTCCCTTTTACAACACCACCTTATCCGCTGCTTTCTTCAACGTAGCCAAGAAGTGCACTGCCTCCTCGTGTTGATTTTCGTGAAAGACATTGTTTTCGCCCACTTTGAGGACGATGTCGTTACCCTCTTCCCGCTGTATATGTAGTCGTCCACGGCGGTCGAGAACTATTGCTTTCACGTCGTCCATGAGCAGATGTTCCATGTCCTTCGCATGGTGATCATTATGTCGGATGTTATAGAAAGGCGGGATAGCCAAGGCATGGATAGGTACGAGATGTAGTTCATGGCTGTTATAGACCACGAGCACAGGCACATGACGACTAATGATGTTATAGTCGACACGTGTTGACAGGTATCGTTTATCCCGTATGTCAATCTCTGGATAGTCCTTTTCGATAAAGCGCATTGCCGCAGCAGCATACCGTCCCCTACTCTTTCTACCCACATAACGTGCGTAGAGCACCATTAGACAAATGATAATAATTGCCACAACAGGGATTAGAAACATATATGTATCCATAATCATAAATGTGTTTATTTTATTAACAGGCGTACTACTTATTGCAATCCCCACAAGGACACCATAGTACGCCCTATCTGTTTATTATCCTGACTCATCGTTACTCCTCTCCAAGGCGCAACCCATAACAGTAGACGCAATAGCCGATACAACCCACAACAGGCCCTTGCAACATGCGTCCACCTTATTATATATATAGCCCCAAACCCACATCAGTTCACTATCTGAACATGAGTTGAAGGCCTATACCTTATTTTATATATAGCCACAAACCCACATCAGTTCACTATCTGAACATGAGCTACAGGCCTATACTTTATTATATATATAGCCATCCACCCACATCAGTTCACTACCCGACCGTAAGCTACAGGCATATACCTTATTATATATATAGTCACAAAGCCTATGCTTGTGCCATCACAACACCAGCCGCCTTCGTTCAATCACATCCCCACCGTTCACACCCACCCCTTCCAATCCTTAAGAGGACCTAAGGGGTATCTCGGTGATCACTCCCCTCCCTATGGGGGAGGGGACGGGGGAGGGGCCAGTTCTTGGGTGTTGGGGCACCCCCTTGGCTGTTGTCTCCTATTATTTCCCCCTCTTCTTCCACTCTACATACCCAGCGCCAGCGATGGCGAGGAGCAAGATGACGATAGCGATATAGGCGATTGTCTCAGTGGTAGAGATACTTGTTGGGTGGAAATCGAGCACCACAGTGTGTTTACCCGGCTTCACACTCACAGCACGGAGGATATAGTTTACACGGCCAATCTCGGCAGGCTGTCCATCGATAGTTGCCTTCCAACCAGGGTAGTAGACCTCAGAGAAGACTACCACACCGCCGTTGCGTGACGAAACAGTGTACTGCAGGTTGTTTGGTTCATACTTATCAAGCTTAACGAAGGCCGTTGAGTCGTTCGCCTTTGCCTGTCCTAACGCTGCTTCAAACTTCTTATCAGCAACCGCTGCATGGCGTACATCGATCTTACCAACCGCTGCATACTCCGCATTAGCATCGTCGACAAAGGTTAGTTTATCGACAAACCAGCCGTTACCCTGTGCGTATGGGTTCAGTAGCGGTGCTGTTTGACCACCTTGCAAAGGTAAGATAAAGTACTTCGTATTCAACATGTTCAGCACAGGGAAGGTCTTCACACCATCCACCGCACGCATGTTACCACCCGCAGCAGCAATGGCCTGCATCGCCTTCTGCATCTCCGGAGCGATGTAAGCATCGATCATCTCTTGATAACGACGGAGCTTAGCAGGGTGATAACCACCGATACTCTTGTGGAAATAAGAGGTCTCGTTCTCATTAAAAGTATTCGAAGCGAAATTCAATACACGATAGTCAAGGCTCTTGTCCTTATTTATCTCCGTGTCAGCAGCCGTTGGCTGTTGTGGCATATCACGTTCGCTCTTCGGTACAAACATCTCGTCATTGAGGTAGCGCTTGTCCACCTGCCACATATCCACAAGACAAAGCACCAACAGAGCGGCCACCATATAGTCGGCACGGAGCTTCTTCATCTTATAAACGAAGAGTAGGGCAAAGCCGATGAGGATGATGACAACCGAACGCCAAGCATCAGCGCTGACCATAGCTGCACGCATCGTTGAGATGTTAGAAAGGATAGTACCAGCCGTGTTAGCGTCCATTCCCTGCACACTACCAAGCATTTGGCGTTCCTGATCGCTCACAAACGGACCCATCATATCGGGGAACAAAGCCACTAAGAAGGCCACACCAGCTGTCAGAGCAAGGCTGATATAAGCATACTTCATCTTCTTTCCCAAGAGGTCGGGCTCGTCCACGAGGCGTTTCAACGTCAGGGCTGCCAAGAGAGGGATAGTAAATTCGGCAATGACAAGGATACTCGCCACCGTTCGGAACTTTGCATACATCGGTATGTAGTCAAGGAAGAAGTTCGTGAAGCCCATGAAGTTATGTCCCCATGAGAGTAGGATAGACAGTACGGTGGCTGCCACAAGGGCCCATTTCGTAGCCCCCTTCACCAAGAAGAGGCCTAAGATGAAGAGGAAGAGGACGAACGCACCGACATAGACAGGGCCGCTCGTACCCGGTTGTGTACCAAAGTATTGTGGGAAAGCATCGTAGATTTGCGGTATCATCGACTGCACCTGTGGGTCAGCCTTAGCCATTGCCGTCTCGCTCTTACTAAGAGGAACACTCGCACCGCCCTTTGCGTCGGGCACAAGTAAGGTCATTGTCTCATCAATACCGTAGCTCCATTGCGTGATATAGTCACGGTCTAAGCCCGAACTCGTCTGGTTGGCTCCATCGGCTTTCAGCAACTCGCTCTTGCCACGCATACTCTCTTTCTGATACTGCCAGGTGTGATAAAGGCTTGAGAGATTGATTAATACACCAATCAAAGCAGCCACTGCCAACACGCCCGTAGCCTTAAGGAAGCCCATGAGCTGCTTCTGTCGAACAGCTTGAACAAGGTAGGCAATGACCATAAAGAGTATGATGAACAGATAATAATAGGTCATCTGCACATGGTTAGCCTTCACCTCAAAGGCGGTGAAGATGGCTGTCACGATGAAACCAGACAGGTAACGCCCTCGATAAGCCAGTACTATACCCGCTATCATAGGCGGCAGATAGGCCAAAGCCATTACCTTCCAGAGGTGACCAGCAGCTATGATAATAAGGAAATAGGACGAGAAAGCCCACATGACACTGCCCAATGCGGCCAGAGACTGGCGGAAGTCGAAGGCTCTCAAGAGGATATAAAAACCCAAGAGATAGGCAAAGAGGAACCATACATTCTCTGGTAACCATAGGTGATAAGCGTTCATCACCTGCGACAAGCCGTCGGTCGACTGGTAAGAAGGCGACATCTGATAGGTAGGCATACCGCCGAAGATAGAGTTTGTCCAGCGTGTTGTCTCCCCTGTACGGTTCTGATACTCTGTCAATTCCTGCGCCGAGCCGACACCAGCTGAGGCGTCATGGCGATAGAGAATCTTACCCTGAGTGACGGGAACAAAGAAGTATGCGAACGAGATGAGCGCAAACACCACCACTACCACTACATCGGGTAGATATCTTTTCCAAGTTTTCATTCTTATTTATTTTACTTTTGTCGGATGTACAAGATAATGTTTGCAAAGATACAAAAAACTAATAACTTACAATATTCAGCTTATAACTTTTTCGTACCTTTGCACTATGAAAATAGGAATCATCGTTGCGATGGACAAAGAGTTCGAGCAACTTAAAGCTATTTTGGCTCATTCTCAGACGGAGCATTTCAATCATAAAGACTTCGTCTTAGGCCAGTTGGGAGAGAAGACTGTCATCCTTCAGCAGTGTGGTATTGGTAAGGTGAACGCAGCCATCGGTGCTGTCGAGATGATTAATCGCTTTCATCCCGACTTGATTATCTCCAGTGGCTGTGCTGGTGGGGCTGACCCATCGTTAGAGGTGACTGATGTTGTGGTGGCGAAGGAGTGTGCCTACCACGATGCCTACTGTGGCGACGAGGTTGCCTACGGTCAGATTATCGGTATGCCAGCACGCTTCAAGGCTCCTTCGAAGCTCATCGAACGGGCATTGTCACTAAACAGTCAGACCGACGGTGAGGGTCTTCACATCAAGGCCGGACTAACCGTAAGTGGCGAGTGGTTTGTCAACTCACGTGAGAAGATGCGTGAGATAATGGCGCATTTCCCTGAGGCAACGGCGGTCGACATGGAGAGTTGTGCCATTGCGCAGGTCTGCCATATCTATCAGACACCGTTCGTCTCCTTCCGTGTCATCAGTGATGTACCGCTCAAAGACCATAAAGCCAGCCAGTACTACGACTTCTGGGAGCGTATCGCTAACGGTAGCTTCGAGGTCACAAGGCGATTTGTTGAGGGGATTGAAGCAGGTGATGGGTGTTGAGTGATGGGGTGTTATTAGCCTTATTGGGCTTATTAGCTTTATTGGGTTATTGGCCCTATTTGCCCCATTGGCCCTATTAGCCTCATTAGCCTTATTGGCCCTATTGGCCCCATCGGCCTTATTAGCCCTATTGGCCCCATTGGCCTTATTGGCCCAATAGCCTTATTAGCCCAATAGCAACAATCAAATTAAGAATCAAAAAACAAAAGACAATGAATAAAATTCCTTCCTTCACCATCGACCACGAGCGACTGCTGCGTGGCATTTACGTAAGTCGTAAGGACGAGGTGGGCAACGAGACCGTTACTACCTTCGACATCCGAATGAAAGAACCAAACCGAGAACCAGTATTGCATGTCGGTGCTATCCATGCTATCGAACACTTGGTGGCCACCTTCCTACGCAACGATCCCGAGTGGAAAGACCGCGTTATCTACTGGGGACCAATGGGTTGCTTGACGGGTAACTACCTCATCCTACGTGGTGACTTGCCCTCAAAAGATATCGTAGACCTCATGCGTCGCACATTCCAGTTCGTTGCCGACTTCGAAGGCGACATCCCTGGTGCTGCGCCACGCGACTGTGGAAACTACCTCCTCCACGACCTCCCCATGGCTAAATGGGAGTCACGAAAATTCCTTACTGAGGTGCTCAATAATATAACTGACGCTAATCTCAATTATCCAGAGAAGGAGGAATGAGGATTGACAGGGACAGTTGACAAGCAGACAAGTTGACGAGTTGACGAGTTAACGGTATCAGTTGGCAGGTTAACAAGCAGACAAGTTGACGAGTTAATGGTGTCAGTTGACAAGTTAACAAGCGGACAAGTTAACGAGTTGATAGTATCAATTAGCGAGTTGACTGGGTAGTAGACGAGTTTACAAGTTAATTGTTCAAACAGGAAAGGAGTTTACAAGTAAACGAGTGAACAAGCTGTTTCTATGAAATAGCAGGCTATCAACACACCCACTTCCGCACATCTTCCAAGCCAAAGAACAGAGCATAAAAAGTAGTAGCGGACGAGGGGGAATGTAAATTCTTTTCACCTCCTCCTAACGAGCACATGCCCTTCATGCGTCAAGAACACGCCCTTCTCCTATGGAGAACACGCCCTTCTTGCTGCTTGAAGACGCCCTTCTTGCTGCTTATTAGGCCTCCTCTTCTTCCCCCATCACAACCCCCTGAATTCCTGTTAGTTGTAGATTCCATCCTTATTCATATCCCCCTCATCGATTAAGTATTCTTCCTCGGTATTTTGTCAGAGTTTTTCATAACAACAAGAAAAGCACATGGAGGGTCTCTACCGACACAGTTAACACACATGACAAGTCGTTAGGGGACATCTCTCACAGATGACACAGAACAGAGGGAACACGCAGATAAGATGCTGGCCCCTCCCCCGTCTCCTCCCCCGAAGGGAATGGGAGTGATCACCGAGATACCCCTATAGGTTAGAGGCCCCTCCCCCGTCCCCTCCCCAAAAGGGAGGGGCGTAATCACCGAGATACCCCTATAAAAAGGATGTAGGCTTCATTATGTTCTTTGTTGGCAGTCTTGTAGGGGTAACCTCACATACTACGCCCCTCCCTGCGGGGGAGGGGTTGGGGGAGGGGCCACCTCCTCATGGGCTCGAAACGTGCGCCAAAAGGCTCAGTGAACTCTGTGCGCTCTGTGAGAAAAAACCTCATCAGCGTGAGAGAAAGACCTCACCACGCCCCATACAAGCAGCCCAGTAGGGGTAACCTCGCATACTACTCCCCTCGCCATTCGGAGAGGGGTTGGGGGTGAGGCCACATTATCCCCCTACCCTCACCACGACCGCCTTACCTTCTAAGAAGAAAGGGCCATCGAGGAGGACGGTGTCGTGTCGGTGGATGGCAATGGCATTGACGCAGCAATCCTCAAGGGCGAAGAGTACCGTGCGACGGCTGTCAACGAAGGATTCGTCTGACAAGATACGAACATCGACAGTCACACCATGGCGCACAATAACATTGAAGTCCACTGCACCCCGTGTATTCTCCGAACAGACACGTTCGTGTCCTTCAAACTCATACAGAGCATTGTGGGACAGCACAATACGTTGATTATCTTTTATCAGTGTAATCTCACCTTCCAAAGGTAGGATATACCGTGTGAAACCAGAGAAGTCAGAGAACTCGCTCTCCACGTTGTCAATGATGGCCGAAGAGATACGCACGTCAAAACACCGTGCCGACAAATCACCATCAGAAGGTGATATAAACACCTGACGTGTGACTCCACCCTCCCACGTCGTAGTCTTGTAATTTGACTGAGTGATTATTTCCATAATATAATAAAAAGAGAACAACAAGCCACAACAAGCCTCAACTAACCACAACCGGCCCCTCCCCTGCCCCCTCCCCAGAAGGGAGCGGAACAGCATGCATGATACCCCTATTAGTCAGGACACGTCTTTCTGCTATTCATAAGCAAGTTGTTCCCAGTACTTCCCATCTATCAGTAAAGATTAGGTCGCTGAAGAATCACATACCTTATTATAGGGGTATCTCACATTTCACTCCCCTCCCTATGGGGGAGGGGCAAGGGGGAGGGTCCAGTCGTGGTTGCTTTTCTACTTCTTCACAACCTTCACAGTCTTGTAGACCTTACCATTCTTAAGTACCTGAACGAGGTACATACCCTTTGCTCCAGTGATAGCTACGTTAACGACCTGACCCTGTGCAGCCTCAAAGCTATTGCTCTGGAGGAGTGCGCCAGTAGTACCGAGTACGTTGATTGTGTAGCGA
>QWCI01000458.1_pt1 | contig 33700 bp, 24 predicted proteins | sample 1972541 | NCBI WGS metagenome assembly QWCI01 (sample SAMN09866712, study PRJNA288562) | Human oral metagenome isolate term3_saliva, whole genome shotgun sequencing... | isolation source: mouth | host: Homo sapiens | place: USA: California | reverse complement strand
GATCTCGCGTGCACCAATGCCTTCAATAACTGCCACGTCATTCTCCAATCGATGTTGTTGCGTGGAAGCGGTCAGTACAACGGTAATACGGACCGCCATGTGTGGTCACCCCCGATGAGGCGACGTCTTATTGTTTGGAGCGAAACGCTCCTATGCGCGACGCCGGACAAGCGACATTAGTCCCCCGCCTACTGTGAGCGAGCACTCACACGTGCGTCACTGCGTCTTAGGGCCATTCGTTCCCCCGCCCATCAGCGAGGACACGTCGGGGTCCTTCGGAGCGGCGACTGCGTCTCCGTACAATGGGACCTCCGGTCTGTTGGTTCCACCGAGGGAAGGCTGAACGAAGCGCGGGTTGAGGATGGCACCGGAATTCTTCTGGGCCTCATCCAGGGCGGCGGATGCGATCTTTCCAACCGTCGGATCGACCTGAACCTGCGCGTTGATAAGCTGGCTGATCGTTTCAGATTCGAAGACGGCGCGGGTCGCACGCCCCATCTTGGCGGGCACAGCACCTCCAGCCTGTGCGACATCCTGCGCGATCAGCGCGTCAACCTGTTCGTCGGTGACGGTAATGCCCACGCTGGCACCCGCGGCGGCCAGGGCTTCACTATTCATCAGACTCGTACGGATCCCATACTCGGTATCCACCGACTTCGTGAGCTTCATGTCGAACAGCTCCTGGGCGGCTTCCTTGATTTCCGCGTTGGAGTATGTGACTCCCGACGAGGTGATGACGGCAGCGCCGGGATGGGCGGAACACGCCCCCATTCCCAGTCCTGCGGCCACAATCAGGGCGGTGGATGCCAGCTGGCGTGTGTAGCGCACGAGTGTTCCTTCCTCAGATGTGTTGCGACGCAATAGGACCAGTGTATTCCACCACAGGCACTACTCGCCAAAAGGCACAAGAATCTTGGTCACCAGCGTCTCCACCCACTCCAGAAGCGGGCCATCGGTGAGCGGCGACCCGCCAACGCGCGAGGTGAGCGGTAGGGGCACGAGGACCTGGCGGACAGCGGCCTTGATGACCGTGCCCGGATGCAGGCGTTTGAGGCGCATAACCTGGGAGTCCCGCAGCTCGACGGGCGAGACGCGCAGGTACTTGCCCTGAGTGACAATCTCCGTGATCCCCGCGCGGCGCACGGTCTCGCGCAGGCGGGCGACCACGAAGAGCAGGTCGACCTGGGGAGGAATCGGGCCGTAGCGGTCGACGAGTTCCTCGCGCACGTCCTTTTCCTGCTCGGGGGTGGTCGTGGCCGCGATCTTGGCGTAGACCTCGAGGCGCAGGCGTTCGCCACGCACGTAGCCCTCAGGAATGTGCGCATCCACCTGCAAGTCCATACGCACGTCCGTCTTCTCCGCGGGTGCATCGCCACGGTAGGCGGCCACGGCGTCGGAGACCATGCGCACGTACAGGTCGAATCCGACGCCTTCGACGTGGCCGGACTGGGCGCCACCCAGGAGGTTACCGGCACCTCGGATCTCGAGGTCGCGCTGGGCCACGGCCAAGCCCGCGCCCAGCTCGGTGTTCGCCGCGATTGTTTTCAGGCGCTCGTGCGCGGTCTCGGTCAGGGCCTTATCACCCGGGTAGAAGAAGTACGCGTAGGCGCGTTCGCGGCCTCGTCCGACGCGCCCGCGCAGCTGGTGGAGCTGGGAGAGGCCGAAGGTGTCGGCGCGGTCAACGATGAGCGTGTTCGCGTTGGAGATATCCAGGCCGGTTTCGACGATGGTCGTGCACACGAGGACGTCGAACTCGTGGTTCCAGAAGTCCTGGATGACGGCCTCGAGCTGGTGTTCGTTCATCTTGCCGTGGGCGGTGCGCACGCGGGCCTCGGGGACCAGCTCGGAGATGTGAGCGGCGACCGAGGAGATCGAGTCGACACGGTTGTGCACGTAGAACACCTGCCCATCGCGCAGCAGCTCGCGCCGGATTGCGGCGCTGACCTGGGCGTCCGTGTAGGCACCGACGAAGGTCAGGACGGGCTGGCGTTCTTCGGGCGGGGTCTGGAGGATCGACATCTCGCGGATGCCTGAGATCGCCATCTCGAGGGTGCGTGGGATGGGGGTGGCGGACATGGACAAGACGTCCACGTCGGTGCGCAGGGCCTTGAGGGTTTCCTTGTGTTCGACGCCGAAGCGCTGCTCCTCGTCGATGATGACCAGGCCGAGCTTCTTGAAGGAGACGGTGCCGGTCAGCAGGGAGTGCGTGCCGATGACCAGGTCGATTTTGCCCGAGGCCAGCCCCGCCTTGACCTCTTCGGTTTCCTTCGGGGTGGAGAAGCGCGAGAGGGTGCCGATGTGCACGGGGAACCCAGCGTAGCGCTCGGCGAAGGTCTCCGCGTGCTGGGTGACCAGCAGGGTCGTGGGCACGAGGACCGCAACCTGGTAGCCGTCCTGGATGGCCTTAAAGGCGGCGCGCACGGCGATTTCGGTCTTTCCGTAGCCGACGTCGCCGGTGAGCAGACGGTCCATGGGAACGGGTTTTTCCATGTCGGCCTTGACCTCGTCGATGGTGACGAGCTGGTCGGGTGTCTCGACATAGGGGAAGGCGTCCTCGAGTTCGCGCTGCCAGGGCGTGTCGGGTCCGAAGGCGTGACCCTTGGTCTGCTGGCGCACGGCGTACAGGCGGATGAGTTCCTTGGCGACCTCGTTGACGGCCTTCTTCGCGCGGGCCTTGGTCTTCGCCCAGTCAGCCCCGCCCATCTTGGTGAGGGAGGGTTCGTCGGATCCCGTGTACTTGGAGATCTGGTCCAGCGCGTCGGTGGGCACGAAGAGCCGGTCGGCGGGCTGGCCACGCTTGGAGGGCGCGTATTCGATGACCAGGTAGTCGCGCGTGGAGGCCGCGTCCCCACGCCCGATCGTGCGGGAGACCAGCTCGATGAAACGCCCGATGCCGTGCTGGTCATGGACAATGTAGTCCCCGGGGTGCAGGGTCAGGGGGTCGACGCCCTTGCGCCTGCGCGAGGGCATGCGCCGCATGTCGCGCGTGGTGGCTCCGACGCGACCGGTCAGGTCGCCCTCGGTGAGGATCGCGAGTTTCAGGTGGGGCGCGACGAAGCCGACGCCGGCCTGCGCGGTCGTGATGGTGACGAGGCCGGGGTCGGGCTGCTCTTTCACGCTGTCCGCGAGCGCAGCCGGGCACGAGGCATCAGTGAGGATGGAGCGGATGCGCCTGCCCGGGCCGGGGCCTTCGGTGGTGACGACGATGCGCCAGCCGTCTCTGGCCAGGTCGGTCAGGTCGGCGGCGGCGCGGGCGAAGTCGCCGCGGTAGGGGTGCACGTCGCGGGCTCCCACGCGCATGAGGGTGGGTGAGACGACGACCGGGGCAGGGCCGTCCGCTGACGGGGAGTCGGCCTCGGCCTCGTCGATGGCGGAGGCAAGGTCGGCGGGCGGTAGATCGGTGAGCTCCCACCAGGGGCGCGTCCCGCTTCCCCACAGGTCTCCCAGGTCGAGGAACGAGGCCTTGGATGCCTCGAGGGGGGTGTCGGCTCCCCCGGCTGCGGCACTCCACGCGGCGGCGAGGAATTCCTCGGTCGTGGCCACGAGGTCGGCGGCGCGGGCGCGAATGCGCTCGGGGTCGGAGGCGAGGATCGGCGAGCCTGCGGGCAGTAGGTCGAGGAGGGATTCCATGCCGCTGACAAGGATGGGGGCCAGCGATTCGATGCCGGGAGCGGCGATTCCCTCGGCGGCGAGGCTGAGCATCTCGGCGGCACCGGGCAGGCGAGCGGCGGCCTCGCGGGCGCGGGCGCGCACGGCCTGCGTCAGGAGCAGTTCGCGGCAGGGTACGGCCCACACTCCGTCGGCGGCCTCGCCGAGGGTTCGCTGGTCGGAGACGGAGAAGGCACGGATGTCGTCGACTTCGTCGCCCCACAGCTCGACGCGCAGGGGGTGGGGTTCCTGGGGCGGGAACACGTCGAGGATGCCGCCGCGCACGCTCATCTGGCCGCGTCCTTCGACCATGTCGACACGCTCGTAGCCGAGCTCGGCCAGTCGGTTCGTGACGTCCGTGAGGTCCAGGATGTCGCCGGTGCGCACGCGCACGGGTTCGAGGTCTGCCAGGCCGGAGATAATCGGCTGGAGGAACGCGCGAATGGGGACGACGAGGACCGAGATCGGACCCGCACTCTCGTCTCCGGCCACCGGGTGAACGAGGCGGCGCAGGACGGCGATGCGGCGAGCCATCGTGTCAACCTGGGGTGAGAGACGCTCGTGGGGCAGGGTCTCCCACGCGGGCAGCATCGCGACACCCGGAATCCACGAGGCCAGGGCGTTGGTCAGCGTCTCGGCGTCGCGCCCGGTGGCGGTGAGGACCACGAGCGGCGTTGCCGCGCGCGTGGCGACGGCTGCGAGGAGGGGCGGTCGGATACCGACGGGGGCGACGATTGTGCCCGAGCGGCCCGCCTCGATGGAGTCGGTGGCCGTTTCGATCGCGGGATCGGTGGAGATGTCCGGGAGGAGTCCGGTAAGTAGCACGCGCTGCCTTTCGCGGTGAGGGTACACAGTAGTGCCCAACGTGGGGCACCACCTTGTTCAGGACCCGGTGTGCAGGATCATCTGGGTGGGGGCAAAACCCTTGGTCACGATGTCTTCGACGACGTCGGCGGCCTGCTCGAAGGTCACGTCCCAGTCGGGGCGTTCCTTGGAGGGCAGGGCGGCCAGCACATAGTCGGCGGGGTCCATGCGCCCCGGCGGGCGGCCCACGCCGATGCGCAGGCGCGCGTAATCACGGGTATGCAGGTGCTGGCTGAGGGACTTCAGGCCGTTGTGGCCGCCCTCTCCCCCGCCAATTTTGAGGCGCAGCGTGTGCGCGGGCAGATCCATGTCGTCGTGAATGACAAGAATACGAGCCGGGGGAACCTTCAGGAAGGAGGCGAGCGCGCTGATCGGGCCGCCCGAGGTGTTCATGTAGCTGTCCGAGCGCGCGAGAATCACGCGGGGGCCGGGCACGCCACCCGGGCCGATCCCAAGGCGCACGTCGGCAGTGTGCGTACGCGAGCGGTGCGATGTCAAGATCACACCGCCGCGCGCGGCCAGCACGTCGAGGGTCAAATATCCGACGTTGTGTCGAGTAGAGGCATACTGCGCGCCGGGGTTACCCAACCCGACGACGAGCCACGGTCCGTCAGTCGTCATACTCCGATTGTGCCACCCGCGCCGAGAGCATGTCCCACTGGGGAGCGTCCTCAACGACGGGGGCTGGCTCACGTCGGGACTCGGCCCACGCGTCGGCGAAGAGCTGCGCCCACTTGGCGTAGGCGGCCGAATTGGGGTGGAAGAAGTCCGCCGCGTGGTAGGCGAACGTGTACGTCGGCAGCGAGTATTCCTGTGTCAGGGAACGCAGGTCGACCAGGTGTGCGTCGGAGTCCTCGACAGCGGCGCGGATGCGGTCGGACATGTCCTGCGCGCGGCTCTCCTGCGGCATAATGCCAAACGACGGGATCGTGGAGACGAAGGCGTCGGACGGCAGCGCAGCCAGGATCCGACGCAAACGCTCCTCGAACTGGCCGGGGGCCATATCCTCGGCCATCACGTCGTTACCACCGATAGTCAGCGTCACCAGGTCGGGGCGGTAGGGGCCGTCCAGCAGACCCAAGCCACGCATCTGCGGGAGCTGGGTGAGTTCCACGGATTCGATGGTGGCACCCGACAGGGACAGGTTAAGCAGCAGAACCTCGCGATCCATCTGCTGCGTAATCGCCGAGGCCAGGCGCGCCGGGTAGGACTCGGTGACGCGCGAGGCACCCATACCCTGCACGGAAGAATCGCCGAGGGACACGATCAAGTAGGGGCGCTCCCCCTCGGGGTGCTCGTCAAGCTGACGCAGGCGCTCAAGCGTGGCCAGATTGTGGTTCTCCCAGGATCGGCGGTAGTCACCGCGCTGGGAATCGAGGCGCAGCAGACGCCCAATCGCCACACCGCCGCCGAAGAGACTCGCGCCGCCAGCCGCCGCGCCCGCCACCTGCCATGCTCGTTTGCCGATCCCCATGTTGCGTCCTTCCCGCGTTTTCGGTGCTGCCTCAAGTGTAACGAGGCCGGGGCCGGTGCTTCAAATGCTGAAGCACCGGCCCCTCGGATCGTCTCAGGATTCTTTAGCTCAGCCGCCCCGCTGGCGCACCCGGCAGAGCCCGGATGAAGTGAGGAGCCTGCCAACCACGCGCCTCATAGGCGTCCGCAACAGCCCGGGCCACGCCGAGCACAGCGTCCGCACTGACAAGCGCAATCGCACTGCCGCCAAAACCGCCGCCCGTCATACGAGCACCGTACGCGCCCGCAGCTCGCGCCGCCTCCACGGCCACATCCAACTCCTCGCACGACACCTCATAGTCGTCGCGCAGCGAGTCATGCGAATCATTCATGAGGGCACCCGCAACCGCCACGCGCACACCCTCCAGCGGCCCCTCATCGAGAAGCTCGATGAAGGCGCGCGTACGCGCAATCTCAGACACAACATGGCGGGTGCGCGCAGCCAAACGCTCACCGCCCAACGCAGCCGAGGCCTCGTCCACATCCTCCACCTCAACCAGCTGACCCACACCCAGGATCCGAGCCGACTCCTCACAATCCGCGCGACGCGACCCGTACTGACCATCCTGCAGCGAATGCTTCGCGCGCGTATCAATGACGAGCAGCTCCAGCCCGACCGCCCCCAAATCGAAAGGAACCTGACGCGTCGACATATCCCGGCAATCCAACGCCAACGCATGCCCCGCACGACAGCGCAGCGATGCCGTCTGATCCAGCCCACCCGTATTCGCCCCTGCAATCTGATTCTCCGCCGCCTGAGCAGCCTCAACCAACACCTTGCGTCCCTCATCGTTCGGAGCCTCAACCGTGCCCGCCAGACCCAGCGAGCACACCTCATCGAGAGCAACCGCCGTCGTACACTCCAACGCGGCACTCGACGACAGGCCAGCACCCAGCGGCACACACGACCACAAGGCCGCATCAAAGCCGCGCAACGGCCCATACCCAGCCCGATCCAGCGCCCACGCCACACCCGCCAGATACGCCGTCCAATGGTTCGTCACCTCACCCGGCGTACCCTTCGGACCCAACGTGTCCAAGTCCAACACGTCGACCGCCGCACGCGTCTGCGTCGACACGAGACGCACCATCCGATCCGAGCGCGGCGACAAGGCAACAAACGCACGATGCGGCAACGCAATCGGCAGACACGGCCCCCCGTTATAATCCACATGCTCGCCAATAATGTTGACGCGACCAGGCGCACTCCACACGCCCCTCGGCTCATAGTCAAACGTTTCACGAAACAGAGCCACAGCCTGCTCGGCACCCTCCTCCGAGGTAGCAGCATCGGCCCACACGAGAGCAGTCATCAGATCCTCCTTGGTCTCACTCACCACAAGACTACGTGAACGCCCTCACAGCCTTCAAGCGCTATCCAACCCCACCACACCGGTACAGTGGGAAGCCCACCCCGCGACACAGGCAGGCCACATGTTCCTCCCCCAACGACTCCCCGGCCAAGACTGGCTCGGCGTCGTCGTCGCCATCCCCGAACCCTGGGTCTCACACCTGACAGACCTGCGCCTACGCCTCGGAGACCTCGCCGGATCACGCATCCCCGCACACATCACCCTCATGCCACCCACACCCGTCGCCCGCGACGCACGCGCCGACGTCATCGACCACCTACGCGCCATCGCCGCCCGACACGCCCCCTTCCGCATCACCCTATCCGGCACCGACTCGTTCCGACCCATCTCCAACGTCGCCTTCATGACCCTCACCGAAGGAGCGAACGCCTGCACCGACATCGCCGAGGAAATCCGCTCCGGCCCCCTCGACCACGAAGCACGCTTCCCCTACCACCCACACGTCACACTCGCCCAGGACGTCGACGACGTCGCCCTCGACCTGGCCCTCGACATCGGTGCAACCGTCGAAGCCTCCTGGATCGTCCCCGGCTTCCGCTTGGACCGCATCTACCCATCCGGGATCTATTCGTCAATCGCCCTCTTCGACTTCGACGCCTCCGGACGCTGAACTCCTGCCTACCTCGCTCCCGCGCGGCACCTCCACCACCACACTTCCGGGCGGCGCGAGGCCTGCCCACTTGATCCGGCCGGTTGCGCCTGTGGGCGGCGGCCCGCCCGCGAGATCGCCACACACGAGCTTCGCTCGGAGTGATCGATCTCGAAGCCCGGCCAGGCCCTGCCGCCGCCCACAGGCACCGCAACCAGACCCCGCAGGCCTTGCGCCGCCCATAGGCACCACAACCTACCCAGTTGAGCCAAACCATTGTCCATGGGCAACCACCACCCTCAGTCCGCGCCGCCCTCTCGTCGCTGGGAGTGCCCCGGCCAGGCACAACCTCCACGCACATACGCGAAAGGCCGTGGCCACCCAGGAAACCTCTACTCCCAGGCCAGCCACGGCCTCGTCGATGAAACATCAGATGTCGTAGGTCACCGAAACGGGCGCGTGATCCGAGAAGCGCTCCGCATACTCGTCGGCGCGGCCAATCTCGAAGGAGCGCGCACGCTCACCCAGGGCCGGCGTCGCATACTGGTAGTCGATGCGCCAGCCCGCGTTATTGACGAAGGCCTGGCCGCGCCACGACCACCACGAGTAGGGTCCCTGCACGTCGCCAGCCAGGTCACGCACGGTGTCGTGCCACCCCTCGTCCACCCACTGGTTGAGGAAGGCGATCTCCTCATCGAGGACACCGGCACGCTTGTTGTGATTCGGCTTCCAGTTCTTGATGTCGGCCTGCGAGCGCACAACGTTGAAATCACCGCACACGAGCGACGACATGCCTCCGTCCGCCTCCTCGGCGAGCAGCTCGGCCATGCGCGCCCCGATGCGCGGCAGGTGCGCCATCTTCGCCTCCTGCTTGGGCGTATCCTTCTCACCTGAGTGGAAGTAAGCGGAGACGACACGAACCGGGGTCTCGCCGCCCTCGGGGCGCACGACAGCCTCGAGCCACCGGCCCGAATCCACGTCCGACTCAGCGTCATCGAGGATCAGGCGGGGATCGCCCTCCAGGAGCGCGTGCCCGCGTCGCACGGCCACACCCACGCCCGCGCGTCCCTTGATGCGGCATGGAACCCACACGCTGTCCCAGGCCTCGCCCACAATCTCGCGGGAGATCTCCTCGGGCGCTCGCACCTCCTGCATGAGCAACACATCCGTGTCGGACGCCCCCAGCCAGTCGAGGAAGCCGCGCTTGTGGGCGGCGCGAATGCCGTTAAGGTTCACGGTGGTCACCGTCAGGGTCATCGTTTTCTCCTTACGCGAGTTTTCTTCAGTTTAGAGGAACGAGGAGGCGCGGCGAAGAGTTGGATTCCCCGCCGCGCCTCCCGCGTGTTATCAGGTGTCTACCGATTGTCACCGGCAGGGTCCGCTTACTGGGGGCCGAGGCCCGCCTGGCGTTCCGCTGCCTCGACGACGTTCGTGACGAGCAGAGCACGCGTCATCGGCCCGACTCCACCCGGGTTCGGGCTGAGCCAGCTGGCGACCTGATCGACGCCGTCCGCGACGTCACCTTTGAGCCGGGCCTTACCGTCGGCGTCCGTCACGCGGCTCACGCCGACATCCAGGACAACCGCACCGGGGGCCACCATCTCGGGAGTAATGATTCCCGCAGAACCCGCCGCAGCCACGATCACGTCCGCCCGGCGCACGTGATCGGCAAGGTCGGTCGTGCCCGTGTGACACACATCGACCGTCGCGTTCACCTCCTTGCGCATGAGCAGCAGACCGATCGAACGCCCCACGGTCACGCCACGCCCAACCACGCACACGTTCTTACCAGCCAGGTCAATCCCGTGGCGCTCCACGAGCTCGATGACCGCGCGCGGCGTGCAGGGCAGCGGCGAGTCGATGGGACCCGAACCGCGCAGGACCAGGCGACCAAGGTTCATCGGGTGCAGCCCATCCGCGTCCTTGGCCGGATCGATGCGTTCCAGGACCGCGTTGGTGTCGATGCCACGAGGAAGCGGCAGCTGCACGATGTATCCCGTGCACGCCGGATCAGCGTTGAGCTGATCGATGGCAACCTCCACCTGCTCCTGCGTCGCATCCGCGGGCAGGTCGACGCGGATCGACTCCGCGCCGATCTGGGCACAGTCGCGGTGCTTGCCGGCGACGTAGGCAACGGACCCGGGGTCCTCGCCCACAAGAATTGTGCCGAGGCCCGGGACGACCCCGACCTCGCGCAAGCGATCCACGCGTTCCTTGAGTTCAGCCTTGATAGCTGCGGCGGTCGCCGTGCCATCAAGAACCCGCGCGGATCCCTCCCAGGGAGCCCTCACTGTTCGAGTCCCGCGTACAGGGGGTGCTTGTCCGTGAGCTTCTTGACGCGGGCACGCAGGGCATCCACCTCAACATTGCTGCCAGACGCGCCCTGCGCCAACGTCGTACCGATGATGTCTGCGACCTCCGCGAAGTCCTCGGCGTCAAAACCGCGCGTCGCGAGAGCGGGGGTACCGATGCGCAGGCCCGAAGTGACGGCCGGCGGACGCGGGTCAAAGGGCACCGCGTTGCGGTTGACGGTGATACCGACTTCGTGCAGCAGGTCTTCGGCCTGCTTGCCGTTGAGCTCGGACTCGACGAGGTCGACGAGGACCAGTCCTTGAACTCCTCGGTCTGCGCGACCTTCATGGCGATGGCCTTCGCGGCGATCACGTGCATGAGGGGGCCGCCCTGCTGGCCGGGGAACACGGCGGTGTTGAGCTTCTTACCCCACTGCTCGCCGCGCGAGGACAGGATCATGCCGGAACGAGGCCCACCCAGGGTCTTGTGAACCGTCGTCGTGACGACGTCGGCGAAGGGGACGGGGTTTGGATGCAGGCCTGCGGCCACGAGGCCAGCGAAGTGAGCCATATCCACCCAGAGGGCGGCACCGACCTCGTCCGCGATGTCGCGGAAGGCCTGGAAGTCGAGGTGACGCGGGTAGGCCGACCAGCCGGCGATGATCACGCGCGGGCGCTCGGCGAGGGCCGCCTCGCGAACCTTCTCGGGTTCAATGCGCATGGTCTCGCGGTCGACCTCATAGGCGACCGCCCTGTAGTGCTTGCCCGAGAAGTTCAGACGCATGCCGTGAGTCAGGTGGCCGCCGTGGGCCAGGGACAGGCCCAGGATCGGGTCACCAACGTTCGCCATCGCCATGAGGGCCGCAGCGTTGGCCTGCGCGCCTGCGTGGGGCTGAACGTTAACGTAGTCGCCACCGAAGACCTGCTTGGCACGCTCAATGGCGAGCGATTCAGCAACATCGACAAACTCGCAGCCGCCGTAGTAGCGACGACCCGGGTAGCCCTCTGCGTACTTGTTCGTCAGGACGGAGCCCTGGGCCTGAAGGACTGCACGCGGAACGAAATTCTCAGATGCGATCATCTCGAGGGTGTCTCGCTGACGTCCCAGTTCGGCGTCCAGCACTGCCTGGATTTCGGGGTCCAGCTGCGCCAGTGTCATGTCGTTGAGGGAGTCCATATGGTTCTCCTGTTGATCAGTCGAATGTGATGTCGGCAACTTCAAGCCCAGGCGGGCGGCTCTCGATGCAAGCACGCCGCTCCCCGGTGGTACCCCACCTATTTCGCCAGTCACGACGCATGTACAAGTCTATCTCTCCCCGTTAACCCGCGCATTCTGCCAAAATGTCAGGAATCGACCGATCGGTCACCCAACATGACACCACGACTCGTCAGACAGTCTCAATGCGTGAAATCACAGCCCATTTTCGCTTGTACTTAACCCTTTGGTTAGCAAATAAGTTAACCGTATGGATAGACTAGGGTTAACACCTAACGGTGACTGAGGCGCTCAGGAATTACTTACTCAGTAAACGTCCTGACCATCGAGGGATTCACTCCTCTAACCAACCTACAGTATTTGAGTTTGAAGAAGTAGAAGGAAGACGCACAGATGACAACTTTGACGAAGCCAACTGCACGCGCCGCCTCGACGGCTCTCGCATTCGAGCATGCGTCGGATTTCGCCGCGTCCGCCGACAACGCCATCAAGCGCATGTGTGACATTATCGCCTCGCTTATCGGCATCATCCTGCTGACACCTGTGTGGATCATCGTTGCAGTGATGGTGCGCCTACACGACGGCGGCCCTGCTTTCTTCAAGCAGGAGCGTGTGGGCCTTGACGGCACGACTTTTACCATGTTTAAGTTCCGCACCATGCACGTTGATGCGGAAGCCATGAAGGCCTCGCTCGCCGAGGCTAACGAGGCCGACGCCAGCGCCGGCAACTCCGTCATGTTCAAGATGGCGAACGACCCCCGCATCACCCGCATCGGCGCCCTCCTGCGTAAGACCTCGATCGACGAGCTCCCCCAGCTCTTCAACGTTCTTCGCGGCGATATGTCTCTCGTCGGCCCGCGCCCCCCGCTCCCCAGCGAGGTTGCGCAGTACGAGCCGCGCGTCATGGGCAAGTTCGCGGTCCGCCCGGGTATTACCGGCCTGTGGCAGATCTCCGGGCGCTCCAACCTTTCTTGGGACGAGACGGTCCACCTGGACCTGTCCTACGCCCAGCACCGTTCCCTCACGCTCGATGCGTGGATCATGCTGCAGACCATTCCCGCTCTGCTGCGCCATGAGGGAGCCTACTGATTCTTTCTGCGTGTGTGTGAAATAGGGTGAGGCCCGAGCCAAACGGCTCGGGCCTCACCCTTTGGCGCGCACAATGAGTCCTACCGCCCATAGATAGGGGCACGCTATAAAAAGGACGCCACAGCGCCTTGAGGACGCCTCAAACCCTCGGAACAACGGGCAGACGCTGGCGCAATCAGAGTCAGCCAGGAGCGCCAGCAGCACCCTTACAAACATCACATACGCCGACGGCACATAACTGACTCCACAATGACATACGCACTGACAGACTCGAGGGACCAGCAGGACAACCCAGCTCTCCTATCAGCACCATCACAGCAAGAGCGGTGGTAGCACATGCTAGATTGGAAACAGGTAACGCCCACGAGGGTTTGACACCGTCGCCACTGAACCCGTCACTGAAGCCATTTTATACCAGTGTCAAAACCTCGATAACGGTTGTTGCGCACCTAACAACTCACATATTCAACAGCTGTATGACCAACAATCATCTACCGGCTCACGAGACGTCATGACCACTTGGAATCACCTCTGAAGGCCGCATATTACGCTCGACACCCAACTTGACAGAAGTCGTCACAGTGTCGCACTTCGCATGTCGGACACCCTAGAGGCCCACAGACTTCGAACGCCTGGTAATCCTTTCCCGCATCACCTCACGCCTCAACCAGCCGACTCGCTATCCGGGGGCAAGGTTCGGCCCGCCTCAGCGAGCATCACTTACGCCGCGCGTATCACGCCCGCGACGCGTTCTTCTCCACGACGAGGCCCAGCTCGTCGAAGGTACCCATGGCCTCAAGGCGACGAATCAACTCAGGCCAGTGAGCAATGAAGTCCAGAGCCTCCACCGTGTAGCGCTTCGTCAGGCGCTTGGGTTCGTGCGCGATGCGCCACGCCCAGCCCAGGCGAGCGTTGTGGACCCAGTCGGGGAAGTAATCCTCCGCAGCCTTCGCGTACTGGTCGATCCAGCCGCCAGCAGTACACACAGACGCCTGGGAAACGAGGTCCCGCGCGACGGAAGCGACGACTTCCTGCAGACCAGCTCCGAGTCCGACAATTACCAGACGAGGATCGAAAGACGAGAGCAAACTCGGGTTCCCCTTGAAGTGGCGGAGGCCGTCGTATCCATCGATAACCTGGACGTCAAAGCGACTGAGGCGCTCAGCTGCAGCACGCCCGGCCTCAGGAACGGCACCGATCAGAGTGATGCGGGTCCCATCGTCAAGGCGGGAAAAGACGTGGGGCAGAACAAGGTCGGCGGAGGTGCGTTCGACCTCGTGCCCGGCACCGCGCAAACGCATTTGCAGGAGGGTCCCATCGAAGCCGACAGTGTCCATGCGCGCGAGCGCGCGGAAGTCAGCGTGTAGTAGGGACCAGTGATTGAGCCAGGTGGTCGCGTGCCCACGGCTGAGCACGCGCTGGGCCATAGCAATGAAAGCAGGGTCGGACGTGTTGGCACCGACCGCGCTGGCGGCCTCGTTCGTGTCGAGACCGCCAGCGACAAGCGACTTGTCAATCATAGTCCTACCTTAGCAGGCTTGCCTTCAGGTCGAAGGAAACTGAGACGGCACCAGCGTAGTTGGCGTGCTCTTCCACCGCGATGCGGTTGACACCGTCCTTGAGCACATCACGCGGAACAGACACAGTGGCAAGATTCTTCTTGGCTGCGCCGAGGGACACGTTGGACTTGGCGTTGGTGTTGTTCGTGACGGTACCTTCCGGCATGTTCACACGCTTTACTTCGGTTCCGTTGACGTAGATGACGGCGCCGTCGTCGACGCGAACGTCGAGGGTAAGCTCGAAGTCAGCGCTGATGGTGCCCAGGTTCACGTCACGGGCGAAGTAGGTCGTGATGGGTCGCTCGGAGGCGGCGAGCACGAAGGGGGTAGCGGCGTCTCGGTCGCCCCAGCCCAGCGGGCTGGCTCCGTGCTTCCACTGTGACAGGTCGGCAGTGGAGTTCCACGCGGCGTCAGGCGCGTCCTTGGAGTTCCAGTAGTTCCAGTACTGTCCGGTGGGCAGGAACTCACCGAAGTTCACGCCGGACACGTCGAGTACCTCGAGGGGTTGATCCGGATCCGGGGTGATCGGCTTGTCCGGATCGGGCTGCGGCGCGGGTTCCGGCTCGGGTTCGGGCTGCGGCTCGGGTTCGGGCACGTCGGCCTTGGCCACGACCTGCACCGTACCGTCGATAGTCATCGAGGCGGTGGAGCGGTAGTTGAGGTGCGTTTCGACGGCCAGGGTGTTGGTTCCGGCGACGAGCTGGGATGCGGGAATGAAGACCAGTTGGCGGTCGGCTCGCGCGGACGGGGTGGTCACGGCGGCAGTCGCGTAGGTTGCGGCGGTGACGGTGCCCTCGCTCATGCGCTGGCGTGCGATCTCGTTGCCGTTGAGGTAGACCACGGCGCCGTCGTCGGCTGTCACGGCGACGTTCACACCGCCGATGGCGGCGGGGTCAGCGACCGTGAAGGTGGTGCGCGCATAGGTGGTCAGCGGGCGGGTCTTGGGCGTGCCGGGCTTGAGCGTGGTGCCCAGGTCGGCTGCGCCGTAGCCGATGGGTGCGGTGCCGCGGCTCCACGAGGAGTCGTCGTACGAGGTCTGGGTCCAGTCTGCGGACACAGCATCGGTCGACCAGTGGTACGCCCAGGTGGCGTCGTCATCAACGAGGATAGTCGAGTCATCAGGCTGGGTCGGCTGGCCGTTGGCGTCGACCGTGTACGCGTGAGTCGAGGCACCTCGCAGGCCGTCAGACGCGACGGCGCGCACGAAGAAGCGGTTGTTGCCTCCCAGGGGCACGGTGATGGAGGTCGAGGTCGTAGTGGCGACCGTGCGATCATCGCGCAGAATGTCGTAGGACTCGGCACCAGGCACGGACGACCACTTGAGGGTCACTTCCTTCGCGTTGCCGTCGGCGGCGCGCAGGTTGGCGGGCACGGCGGGGGCGGTGGCGCTGCGTGCGGGCATGCGCACCCAGCCACCGGACCACTGGCCGTCCGTCTTGGACGTGAAGGAGAAGTTGAAGTCACCGCCGGCCCACAGGGCGCCATCGTCGCCCATTTCGAGGGCCCAGGCTCCGGTGGAGCGCAGAGAGGACAGACGGTAGGGGGTCCAGCCGATCTGGCGGCCAGTGGCCTGGTCCCATCCGCCGACCCACTGGATCTCGTCGGCGCGCGTCCAGGTGTTGCCGAGGGCGAGGTACTGGTAGGCGTCCTGGAAAGTGTAGTCGGAGCAGTGGCAGGAACCGTAGATGACGCCGGTCGCTGAGGCGGTGGTTGCCTGCAGGTCGCCGCCGTTCTGCATGGTGATGGACCCGGAGGTGCGGCTCATGTCGGAGGTGTTGTAGCCGAACAGCGAGTGCTGCGAGCCGCCGAAGTAGGCGCGCCCGTTACCAACGGTGACGGCCTGCTGGTACTTGCCGATGAAGTAGGAGTGGCGGAAGGACCAGGACTGGTCGAGCTCAGCTCCCGCACCGGTGCCCAGGCGGGCGGCATTTTCGGCAACGAGGTCGTGTGCGCGAGTGAAGTGGCCCGCGGCGTAGAGGTAGGAGTCGTTCTCGTCCACGTCAATGTCGATGACACTGCCGTTGAACTCGGGGTTCCACGAGCGATCGGGCTTGCCGGACAGGTCCAGGCGGGCACCGTTGCGGGCGTACACGGAGGAGGAGCCGTTACCCGTCAGGTGGGTGAAGGCACCGGCCAGGTAGATGTGTTCGCCGACAACCTTCGCGGCCTTAACGGTCACAACGGATGCATTGCCGTTGCGGATCTGCAGGTCCCACGAGGGATCAATCTGGCCGGTGGCAGCGTCGATCAGGACGGTTCCGACGTGGGTTTCACCGTTGACCTTGGTGAAGTCACCGACTGCCAGCAGCTTACCGCCGGGCAGCTCGACGAGGTCCTTCACCTGGTTGTTAAAATCGAAGGTCTGGCCGGTCCAGTCACCGGTGGTGGCATCGAAGGCTGCCAGGCCACGGCTGGTGGTCTCCGAGCCATTCTTGCCCTTCTGCACGCCGGTGAAGTTACCGCCGACGTACATGGTAGAGCCGACCTGTTCGAAGGCCTGGACCTGGATACTTCCCTCTTGGATCGAGCCGTTGAGGTTACCGGTCACGCCCCACGTCGTGGGGGTCGCAAATTCGGAGACCGATGCCTTCTGGGTCTCAGCGGCAGTGCCGCCGTCACCGATGGCGCGGAAAGAGGAGTCCGTGGAACTCAGCTCGGGACGGATGTAGACCTCCGCGTAGGGGTTGATGATGGAGCCGTTGCGGTGGAAGAACGACGTCGAGGAGGAGGTGTCGTACCAGGAGGACGCGAGGGGACCATAGCCGAAGCCTATCGTGTACTCGTTCTGAGGAGACGCATTCAGGTTGACGTAGCCCCAGCTGGTGTTCGTACCAAAGCCGGACCACACGATGCCGCCGTTGACCCACCACTCGCGGTTGAACTTAACGTTGACGGGATGGGCGCTCTTAAAGGGCCAGATGAAGTCGCGCATCTTGGGGAACTGCATGCGCACGGTCTGGTAGGCGCTGCCCCGGTGGTTCCAGGCACGCTGGACCATGACTCCGTCCGGGAGGTCAGAAACTTTGGTGCCCCCGAGCAGTCCGTTCACGGTCTCGTGGGACGCCTGGACGACCTCGAAGTCGCCGGGAGTGCGCGGACGGGTCTGGAGGCGAGTCTGGTCTCCCTTGCCCTGGCTCCAGGTTTCCCAGCCTTCACGGCCGCGACCGATCATGACCCAGCCACCACCGTCCGTCGTCTGGTCGCAGAAGAACTGGCCGGGGGCATCCATTGTGGCCGTCTGGAGCCAGTAGGTGCCGTCCGACGAGCGCGGGTTGTTCTGTTTAATCTCCCAGCATGAGGCCGCAGCAGTCGCTTCGGAGAGGCCATCGTGGAGGGGGTCAACCGCCGCCTGAGCTGCGACGGGGCTGAGTGCAAGCACTCCGAAACCGGTTATTGATGCCAGGCCGAGGGCCAAGCAGCGGCGGATAGTCTTCATCGGATCCTCACTGGTATCGCATTAATGGTTACCCCTATAGTGTCACGAAAACCCATCACGCTCAACCATGTGGTTAGCCAAAAACGAGAGTGTTCTACCACATACGAAGGAGCCCTCGCCAGAACGGCGAGGGCTCCCCCTGTCAACAGGAATATATGAGGTCGGTCAAACTGCCCAAACTGGTCATGACGTCACCTCAACCTGCACGAAACGACACGATGTTCGCTCTATTTGGCCATTGTTGCGGACAAATCGAAGGACATAGACGGCGTGCCCTTGTAGTTGATATGTTCCTCAACGCCGATGCGATTCACTCCAGATGTCAAGTAGCTGGCGGGAATCTTCACCTCGAGCAGATCGGAGGCCGCCTTGGGGGCAGTAACCGCCGCATTCGCGTACGTGTCATGGCTAATGTTGCCATGCGACATACGCTTCGTGTCCACGACCTGTCCGTTGATGCGCAGGACGACGCCGTCGTCCGCACGCACCTTGACGGTGAGGGTCGTATTGGGGGTGACGGTGCCCAGGTCGATGTCACGCGCGAAGTAGTACGTGACGGGGCGATCCTTCTTGGCGATGTCCAGGCGAGTGGCCGCGTCCGAGTCTCCCCATCCGATGGGGCCTGCACCGCGCGACCAGTCCGCCAGGGATGCGGTCGTTGCCCAGTCAGAGGCAGGAGCTGCCATGGCGGTCCAGTAGTTCCACTGGGTGGTTGCCGAGGGGATGATCTCGCCGTTCGTCATGGCGCTAACATCAATGGGCTTGGTGGCATCCTCGAGGTTTGTGGGCACCGAGGGCTCAGTGTAGGGAACCGAGTCCGGCTCGGGTGCGGGCTGCGGCTGCGGCTCCGGCTTCACATCGTCGTCCCCGGAAACCGGATCGGGTGTTCCGTCGACGCGGATCACGGAGGCCCACATGCCCACGGTCGCACTGCGCGTGTAGTTCACGTGCGTTTCGACTGCGATGACGTTGTCGCCGGTGGTGAGCAGGGAGGCCGGTACAAAGACCTCGGACGGGGAGCTCGTGGCCGCACTGTAGCTCGGCGCGGCGTTGGCTCGCGTCGTGTAGCTCACGGCACCTGCGTCAATGCGTGTACGGTCGACCTCGGTGCCATTGACATAGACCACTGCACCATCATCGGCCAGGTACTTCACGGTAACACCCTTGAGCGCCTTGGCGTCGACCACCGGGAAGTGCGTGCGGAAGTAGGAGGTCACGGGGCGCGCGACGTTCGACTGCAGGACGGTCGCGATGCGAGAGTCGCCGTAGCCGAGCGGGGCGGCACCGGTGGACCACTGGGAGTCGTCGAACGAGGCCTGGGTCCAGTTCTCGGGGGCGGCACTATTGAGCGCACGGTAGTTCCAGGTGGCACCAGCGTCCAGGAGGACAGGGTTGGTGGGGTCGACCTCGCCGTCGGCCGGAGGCACGTAGACGGCGGTGGTGGCGGAGCGGTTGCCCGCAGCGTCGACTGCGCGCACGAAGAAGCGGTTGTCGCCACCGCGCGGGACCTCAACGCTGGTCGAGGTCGTGGAGGCGATCGGGCGATCATCGCGCAGGATCTCGTAGGAGACGGCGTCGGAGACGCCTTCCCAGGCCAGGGTGACGGATGAGGCCGTGGAAGCGGTCGTGTGCACGAGCGTCGGGGTCTCGGGGGCTACGTTGTCGCGGTTGTCGTAGCGAGCGAAGCCACCGTTCCACTGAGTGCGCGAAGCGTCGATGTGCGACAAATCGAAGTCGCCGCCGACCCACAGGTTGCCGTTGGTATCGGTCGTGAGCGCCCATGCACCGGTCTTGCGCTTGGAGGAGAGCTCGAAGGGGGTCCAATGCAGGTTCTCGCCGGTGGTTGCGTCCCATGCGCCCACCCACTTGATCTCGTCGATACGAGACCAGCGGTCAGACACGGCCCAGTCGTACTTGTCCTGGTAGGCACCGTCAGAGCAGTGGCAGGAGCCATAAATGACGTTCTTGGAGGAGATGGTGCTGGCCTGCATGTCGCCACCCATGCTCATGGTGAGGGTGCCGGAGGTACGCAAGTTCGTGCCAGTGTCGTAGCCGAACAGGGAGTGCTCGGAGCCGCCGATGAAGACGCGGTTGCCTCCGGTGGCGATGGTCTGCTGATACTTGCCGGCGCTCACGGTGGAAGGTTCGAAATTGAATTCGAAGTCCTGGGCGGCACCGGGCTGGGTCGAGAACTTCGCCGCGTACCATGCACGCTCGGAGCCGTGCGCACGGGTGAAGTGTCCGCCAGCGTAGAAGGCACCGTTAGCCTCGCTGACGCCCACAGCCTGAACGGAACCGCTGAGTTCCGGGTTCCAGCTGCGGTCGGGGCGCCCGTCGAGAGACACGCGGGCAGCGTTGCGCCCGTAGACCTTTGAGGAGCCGCCGCCGCTCAGGTGTGTGAAGACACCACCCAGGTAGACGTTGCCGTCGTAGTAGTCAAGCGCGCGCACGCTCACCTGGCCGCCGTTCAGCGCGTTACTGATCGACAGGTCCCACGAGGGGTCGACCTGGCCGGTGGAGGGGTTGATGACGACGGTGCCGACATGAGTCTCGCCGTTGACGCGCGTGAAGTCGCCGGCCACGAGGAGGCGACCGTCGGGCAGGGGCAGGAGGGCCTTGACCTGATTATTGAAGTCGAAAGTCTGGCCGGTCCAATCGCCCGTATTGACGTCGAAGGCCGCCAGGCCGCGCGACGGGTTCTCGGAACCGTTCTCGCCCTGCTTGACGCCGGTGAAGTTACCGCCGACGTACATGGTGGAGCCGACCTGCTTGAGGGCCTGGACCTGAATGGATCCTTCCGCGTAGGAGCCGTTGATGTTACCGGTTACGCCCCACGAGGTTGTGGCCGCGTAGTTCGAGACGGCACGGGTCACGGTGGAGCCAGCCTCGCCCTCGTCCGGGATGCGGGTGAAGGCCGAGGAGTCGGAGGCGATGCGCGGACGCACGTAGGCCTCAGAGTAGGGGAAGACCGTCTGGCCGTTCTTGTGGAAGAAGGAAGAGGCAGAACTCAGGTCGCCACCCCAGTTTCCGGCACCGATGCCGTATCCCCAACCGACAGTCCAGCCGGTGCGTGCCGACGGGTAGAGCTGGAGGGCGTTCCAGCCCTGGTCGTAGCCGAGGGTATTCCACAGGAGGCCGGAGACGGGACTGGCACCGTCCATCGAGACGCTCACCGGGTGAGCCATCTTGAAGGGCCATACGAAGTCCGTCATCTTGGAGAACTTCAGGTCCAGCTTCTGGTAGGAGCGGCCCGAGGCGCTCCACGAGCGCAGGACGCGCACGCCGTCCGGCTGGTCCTTGATGTCTTCATTGTTGAGCAGGCCGTTGACAGCGTCGTTGGAGAGCTGAACGACGTCGAAGGCCGACTGGTTACGCTCGCGTGTTGTGAGCTTCGCCGGATCGCCCTTGCCGCCGCTCCACGGCTCCCAGCCTTCGCGGCCACGGCCGATCATGACCCAGCCGCCGCCATCTGTAGTCTGATCACAGAAGAACTGGGCGGGGGCGTCCATCGCGGGGGTCTGGAGCCAGTAGGTGCCGTCCTGAGAGTTGGGATCGCGCTGCTTGATGTCCCAGCACGAGGCCGCGGCGGTGGCGGCGCTCAAACCGTCATGAAGGACGGTTTGACCGGGGGAAACGGGAGGTGGATTGCCATCATCTGCGTGCGCCATCGGGGCGAACGCAAACGATGCACACGCGATAATCGGCGCAGATGCAAGGGTTACAAGGCGCGAAAGTGCGGAAGCCATGACACAGCCTTTCAGCGGGACAATAATCTTGTTGCACTAATGATTACACAACAAGGAAAAGTCCATCAACCGGCCGGTCAAGTCAAACCTTCACAGATGCCTCATACACCCCTCCCTTACCCCCGCTTTTTCTTCGCTAAGGACCCAAGTCCCGAGAGATGGAGCCGATCCCGAAAAGCCCAACAAACACAAGCGAAAACGAGGACCGAGAGGGCCGATCCAGCGACCATCCCAACGAAAGAATCGCGTCCGCACAACCATGCTATACAACCACCAGGAATTGCGGCAGATACGCCCACAACAAGGATTGGCTTGACCACTTCAGAGATTTTCGGTGTCACACCGATGAAGCGCGACACCTGAACGGTCGCCATCGCAGCGTCGAATACCATACACACCGCCCAAACCGTCGCAGCTGCGACCATACCTCCACGAGGAATGAAAATGACGTTGCCCACAACGTTCAGCGTCAGCACCACAACCTTGTTCACGGCCGCCCACCCCGAGCGCCCACTCATGATGAGCAGCGAGTGAATGTTGCCCGCCATGAAGGTCACGATAGAGCCGATGCACAGGACAACGAGCACGTTCGCGCCCGGCGCGAAACCATCACCGAGGATCCTCATGAGAGCCGGAGCGTAGATCGCCATGAGCGCGTAGATCGGCGCGGCGAAAAGCACCAGCCAGATGGAGGCCGTGCCGTAGAGGTCGCGCAGCTCCTTGATGCGCTCCTGGTGCAGGAGCTTGGAGAACTGCGGAGAGACGACGACGCGCAGGGCCGTATCGACGACCATGCCCGCCTGAATGAAACGGATCGCACCGCCGTAGATACCCGAGGCAGCATCGCCCGCGAGCAGGCCGACCAGCAGGACGTCCAGCCACTGCAGGGCCTGCTCGAGACCGGCAGTCAGGGTGCGAGGCAGGGCGAAGGAGACGACCTGGCGACGACGCTGCGCACTCGGCCAACGCCCCTCAGAGTCCGCCACCGACGGCATGTGCCGCAGCAGCAGCCACCAAGACGCCACCAGCACCACGACGAAGGGCAGTGCCCACGCGACTGAGACGAGCGCCAGAGAACCCGTCAGCGCAGCCGCCAGGGCCACCAGAAGGGGACGCAGGCCCGGCAGCAGCAGGTTCTGGACGAGCACGTACTCACGCATGTTACCCAGCGCCCGCAGCGCGGCGGACGCCACGAGCGTGAGTGCACCGATCGGGACGAACCAGAGGACAGCGCGGGTCGCACCCGACACCTCGGCATTCCAGATCAACGGGGCCACGGCCTCGAGAACGAGAACGCACACGGTGGACACACCCACCGTCATCGTCGCCATAAACGACAGGGTTGCGCGGATCTCCTGGGGCGCATCCAGGGAGAGGCGAGGCATCAGGTAGATGGCCGTGGAGTCCAGGCCAACCTTCGCCAAGGCCATGACGATGGCGAACACGCCTGTCGCCTGTGTGACGACGCCCGCGCCGGTCGCGCCCAACATGCGCGAGAGAATGATCGTGAAAGCGAAACCCAGGATGGCCGAGGCCACGGCTCCGACGAACCCGACGATGCCCCCGCGAGCGAGGGACCGCCTGGCTTGATTTGTCTCACTCATGAGTAACCTTCCCGCTACCACGTACCACGCGGTAGCCTTTCCCTATAATCGATCGATGGGAAACACATGAACTTCATCAACTCTCTCTCCCCCACCCGCAAGAAGGGCCTCGTGGCAGCAGCGATCCTCCTGGTCATCGCGCTCGTCATCGTCGTGGTACTGCGCCTGACGGGCTCTTCCGACACTGAGACCACTGCAGCCTCCGGCGTGCAGAGCGTGGGTCCCGGCCAATCCGACGCCCCGCAATCCATCGCCAAGACCATCACGCCGCAGTCGGCGGGTCCCGCCAACGCAACCGGCGCGATGGAGACGGCCACCGAAGCTGGCGACCAGGCCTCGTACATCCTGACAACCCTGTACGACGCGTACACCGATCCCGAGCAGGCCCAGGCAACCGACCTGTCGTCCGTGCTCACCGAGTCCGCGCTCGAAGAATTCGATGCGCAGGCTGTCGAATGGGCGAAGGAAGGCCTGCACTCCGAGGGCACGCCAACTGTCGAAAACCCGCAGGTCATCGCCGATGACGGTGCCGGAAACCTCACCGTGTCGGCCTGTGTGGACTCCTCCTCCGTGCGCGTCCTCAACGACGCGGGGACGTCTTTCACGGACGACACGACCATGACCCGCGCCCTCACATACTTTCAGTTTGTGAAGGATGGTCAGAACTGGAAGCTCTCCGGTGTCTCCTTCCCCGACGACCCGACCTGTTGAGTCGTTCGAGCATCCGAGTGGAGAAAGCCCCGTCGTTCGCGGCGGGGCTTCCCCATTCGCCCAGACGCACGGGGGCCGCGACGCGGACCGTACCAGCAACGGAACCGGGCGTAGGTGTACCGGCTTGGGCGGCGGCCAGGCGCTCTTCTTCCAGGTGACGCGACAGCAGAGCGGCGGCGACGACCGAGAGCATCAGGCCCGTGTTCATGCCGTAGTAGAACTGCTCGACCAGGGTGGCCAACATGATGCCGCCCAGGATCGAACCGTAGACATCCTTGGCCCGCCAGATGCGCGGGAACATGCGCAGGAAGAACAGGATGAACAGGAAAATGCCGACGAGGCCGTAGGAGAAGAGGACGGTCCAGAACTGGCCCTGGGTACCCAAAGCCGGCAGCCAGGACGACGCCGAGGGGCGAGGAGCACCAAATCCCAGGAACGGCGATTCGGCAAGCTCGTTGAGAGTTTCCAGGTAGTTCGACGCACGGTCTGCGGTTGAGGAGGATTCCTGGAGACGGTCGAACAGGGACTTCGAGGCGGGTGTGGACAGCCAGGCCACCACACTGACGATGAGGGCAGCGATGATGCCCAGAACGGTGCGCCACGCCCCGGCGCGCAGGCGCTGGAAACCGACCCACGTCACGATGACGATGAGGCCGATATACATGCCGCGGTTGAGCGTTGCCGCCGCCGGAATGATCGACAGCGCGCACACGCCGACAACGATGAAACGATATGTCGAGCGCTCACGCCACAGCACGTACGCAAAAATCAGCGCGAGCGGGAAGATCATCGAGTACACGTTGCCATACGTGTTCGAGTAGATGAACGGCGCGGAGGGACGCGGGTCGGACAGAATCCACGACGACGGGTTCCACTGGGTGGTGGCGCGCTTCGTGAAGTCCTTGACGAAGTCGTTGGCGTGCAGCGGCTTCGGCACCAGGTAGTACATGAGCGTCTTGAAGCGCAGCTCGGGCCACGCCATCGCGATGAAGCCACCAATCGTGGTCGACAGGAGAAAACCCCACATCGTGCCCACGATGACGCGCACGCTCAGCGTTTTACGCGCGTTGTACGCGTAGACCGCGAAGATACCGGGAGCGAGCTGGAGCAGGAAGCGGTAGAACGCGCCAATGACGCGCCCGCCCGAGTCGAGCATCGACATAGACGCCAACACCCACGCCAGGAAAAACATCCAGATGATCGTTCCGGGCGGGAAACGCAGACCGCTTCGGCCAAGCATCAGCACGAGCATGATGATTCCGAAGAACGGCCACATCAGGTCGCCGGAGCCCAGGACCCACCACAGTAGGTACATCGAGTAGGCCGCGACGAAGGGCCACGCCGGCAGGTCCTGCGCGTCCTCCCGCAGCGGCCCGATGCGTGCCGGTGGCGGCTTCCTCCAGATTCCGCGGCCCCAGCTCACGCGCTCGTGTTCCCTTCAGGAGTGCCACGTTCCTCGGACGAGGCCGGGGCTGCGTCAGCGCTGTTCTGCGCGGTAGCATCGGCCTCTGGTTCGTCAGCCGGGTGGAGCGGGGCGAGCCTGTTGCTCCTGCGCGAAGACAGGTAGAGGAAGGGCCCCTCCAGGAAGCCCTTGATTTCGGACCTGGTGAGCGAGCCGGGCGTATCGTCATCACGGCCGGCCACGCGGGCACCGCCGGGCTTGATGCGCTTGAGGATTCCGGGGATGCGTCCCACGAGGGTGCACAGGACCGAGGGCTTCGCGATGATGGCCTTCGTCAGCAGAGCGGCCATGCCGGAGCCGTTGCCGCGGATCTGCTTATCCAGGCCGGCCTCGTCGACGCGGTGACGATGGTGCACGAGGGCGTCAGGCGTGTGGATGATGACGTCGCCTGTGGCCAGGATGCGCGCGAACATGTCGAGGTCCTCGCCGCCTCGCGTCGAGGTGCCAGCGCCGAGCGCGGGGTCGAAGGGGCCGACCTCCATGAGGACGTCGCGACGCATGGCCATGCAGACGCCGGCCCCCACGCGAGCCGTCGTGATCGGGAAGAGCGGGCCGCCTTCGCCTTTCTCGCCAAGGGCCTCCAGGCCCTCGGGCACGTCGCCCGCGCACCACACGCGGGGCTTCATGTCCTTGGGGAAGCCACCGCGTGATTCGAACCAACGCTGAGGCTTGTAGCGTTCCTCCAGCGGCAAGGCGATGCCGGTGGTAGCAGCTACGTACGGCGAAGCCGTGAAGGGATCGATCATCGCGGTCAGCCAGTTGGGGTCGACGATCGCGTCGTCGTCGGTGAAGACGATGACCTCGCCACGGGCGGCCAGCACGCCGCGGTTGCGGGCGCGCGACAGGCCGGGACGCGAGGCGGCCACGATGGTCATGCGTGTGTCGTCGATACTCGCGAGCTTCTCACGTGTCTGGCCGGTCTCGGGGGCGTTATCCACGACGACCAGGGTGAAGCGATGATGCTTTTGGGCCAAAATCGCGCGCACCGCGGCCTCGAGCATGTCGCAGGAGCCGACCGTGCACATGATGACCGTGGCGTCGACCTTCGCGCCGGCACCTTCTTCCCATCCGCGCGGGGACGCAGCTTCGGCTGCTGCGACGCGCGCCGAGTACTCGGGGTGAGCCGTCCCCTCGATCTCGATGAAGTCGGAGTTACGCCCATTGTCGCGCACGAGAACGAGCGCGCGGGGGTCCGTCGGATCACCCGAAATCAGCTGGGTGACGCGGGCGGTGCGGTCAACGTGCCAGATGGACGCTGCCTGATCGTCGACCACCAGGGTCTCCTCGGCACTCATTTCTTATCCTTCGAATCGGTGGAGTCGTTCTTCTGGGACGCCTTGTTGTCCGACGTCTTCTTGGGGGTCGGCTCGGAGCTGACTTCTACCTTGGGCAGGATAGTCGTCTCCTCCGGGGACGGGCCCGCCACGACCTCGTCCCCGGGTTCGATCACCTGAGCGACGGGCGCAGGCTCAGCCAGGTCCTCGGCCCCGGCCGTCACCGTGCCATCCAGGTAGAGCATGCCGTTCACCTCGCGGTTGATGATGGCCAGCTCGTTGAGGAGAGCGTGCAGCTCCTTGAGGTTGTGGCCCTTACGCACGGCGATGAGCACGTGGCGGGAAGGACGGACCTCATCAAGCAGGGAGGCCAGGGGCTGGTAGATGTCGATCAGGCGAGGCGTCGGCACACGAGTCTCGGCGAGCGAACGCGACAGGACGCGGTGCAGCTGACGGGACTCTGCGTCGGAGGCGTCAGTAATGAGGTCGACCCAGTGGTCGCGATCAATCGCCATCGCGAGCATACGGGTGGGAGCGAGCCACGGCTCGGGCGCGCCTTCCTCGGCGCTCCACACGGGCAAAGCCGTCAAGTCAGCCAGCTGCGTGGGCGAATCGAGTGTACGAGCGCGCGTCTCGCGCAGAAGCATCAACACCAGGCCCGCGAACAGACCGACGACCGTGAAAATGAGGATCAGGCGGGACTTCGCAGGCTCAACCGTGTCAGTCGAAGCATCGGCACTCGTGATGACGAGGCCGGCGGTGGCGTGGTAGGGCTCCAGCGTCGCAGCCTGCTCCTTCAGCTTGTTGATGTCTTCGGTCAGCTCCTTGGCGCGCGGGTTAGTGCTCACGACGTCGCCGTCCTCATCCACGACGGGGTTCAGGCTTTTGAGCTCGGCCTCCAGGGTGGCAATCTGCTCGTTCACGGCGGAGGCCATCTCGTTCGCACGCTGCTCGACGAGGGCCGTACGCTCCTTGAGATAGGCGTCCGAGATCGCGTCAGCGGCCTTGACGGCCTCGGCGCGGGTAGGAGCGGAGTACTCGATCTTGACGATCGTGCCATTCGTGTCGCCCGACACCTCCATGTTCTCGCGCAGCTCGTCAGCGGTCGCCCCGCCGCCGATGGTCGCGGCCGCAGCGTCCAGGACGGCGGCTGACTTCGCGATTCCCTGCTCAGTCACCATGTCCGTCGTGTTCGACAGCGACGCACGAATCGCGGGTGCAGGCGTAAGCGTCGGCGACGTCACAGTCATCGACACCGTCGCGGAATGCGTGACGGGTATCACGAAGGCAGCGCCAACACCAAGAAGCATGCCAACCACAGTCCCCGCAGCGATCGTCCTCCAGCGACGCCCCAGGGCGTGACGCAGGATCTGCTGGCCGCCAGTCGGCGGAGGGGTGAGGATCATGAGTGTTCTCCTTGAAGGTTCGAGCGCACCCACGCGGCGCGCGCATTCAGCCGACGTTCGAGGACGCGGCGGGACGTTGCGGGTCGAGATGCAACCCCCTGAGTGTAGACCTGCACGAAGCGCTCAAGCTCACGCTCGGCCTTGTCACGAGGAAGAGAAACGAGGGAGACGAGGCGCGGCAGCTCCTGGCCCGTCAGATGCACCGACAGCTCGGCAAAAGCCTGGGCCTGATCCGGATTCTTCCACGAGTCCGAGCGCCACGCCTTATTACCCGTCACCTGCCCGGCATGGATCCGGTACAGCAAGCCCCAGGCGGCCAGGCGACGAATACGACCACCCGCGGACGCAACGCGTATCCACAGGTCATAGTCTTCAGCGGGAACAGCGCGGTAACCGCCGACACGGTCAATGATCTCACGCGTCGCCAGCATGGTCGGGTGGCACACAGGGTTGGTGAGCAGCAGATGCCAGCCCATGTCCTCGGGCGCGATCTCGTAGGGCATGCGCGGCACCGGACGCGAGCCACGCAATTCGATCATCTGTGTGAAGACCATGTCGTCGCCACGTTCAATGGCGCGCATCGTGCGCTTGAAGCGCCCCTTCAGGGAGACATCATCGGCGTCCATGCGGCCAACCAGGCGCGAATCGGTGCGATCCATCAGCTGAGTGAGGACGCGCGAGACGCCGCCCTCACCCGGGGTAATGTCTTCGACACGCAGTCGAGTATCGACCACTCCCCCGCGCGACGCGCCGCGGATGGCCTCGCCGACCGTCGAATCCGATGACGAATCATTGCCGACGACCAACTCCGAATCCGCCGGCATGGCCGCCAGGGTCGAAGCCACGGCGCGCGCAATCGTACCCGCAGCGTTACGCGCGGGCAGGATGACAGAGAGCTCAGGCATGACCATCCCCCTGCTTCGCCGCGGCATCCAGGGCACGCAGGTCGCGGTAACGGCGACGCAGCGACATCGACGAGTGCGCGACGGCAACCACAGCCAAGAAAGTGTAAAGCACCATGAAAGGCGCGCCGAGGCCCCACAGCGCGAACGTCCAGCACACGACGCCCGGGTCGGTGGGCAGCAGGATGAACGAACGCAGGTTGCCACCACGGGTCTGCTTGCGCCCGGCGGCACGCACGAACTGCTCGGCGAGGATCTGGCTCATGAACTGACCCGACGTCACCCACCCGTAAACGAGGGCGACAATAGCGAGCCACCAGGACTCGGGGCGGTACACCATAACGGCAGCCGCCGTGCAGAAGTGAATCGCCGGGGAACGGAACGCATCCGCCACGTGGTCCACCCACTCCCCCGTCTTCGACGACGCACCGGTCACGCGCGACACCTGGCCGTCCGCCGAATCAAACATGAAACCGACCGCCAGGGACGTGCCCACGATCAGACCCGTCCACCACGCAGGTTCGAGCGCGACAAGGACAATGAGACCGAGCGTCGAGAAGCACACGGAGATGAAACTGACGAAATTCGGAGTCCAGCCGAAAGCCGCGCACGCCGCAGCGGCCACGCGCGCAGCCCCACGGTTCACCCAGCGCATGTACGCAGGAACACCCGCACCCGGCTTCTGTGCAGCGGCCAGGGCCGCACGATACGTCGTGAAGCGAGTACCCCACGAAGCACCCGGTTCAAGCACCACGGGGAGGCTCACTGCTGCTCCCCTTCCGTCGCCTTGTCGGACTTCTCAGCCGAGGCCTCGTCACTAAAGTCCTCAGGCGCGATAAAGCGGCGCAGCTTCGTCGACGACGTCGACGGCGTGTACGGCAGATAAACGACGCGCGCGCCGACCTCCGCCATCTCCGCCTCAAGCTGAGCGCCCTTGGGAGTATCCTTCCAGTCGTCTCCCTTGAAGAGCACGTCGAAAGGCTGAAGGCGCCACGCCAGGCGCTTGTCCTGATCCAGGTCCACGACCACCGCATCCACGAAACGCAGCGACGACACGAGGTCACAGCGCTCCTTCAGCGGAATAACGGGTGCACGGCCCTTCATGCGGATCAGCGCCTCGTCAGAGGTCACGCCGACGACCAGACGATCGCAGCGCTCGCGGGCGGTGCTGAGTCGTTTCGTCCACGTAACAAGTGTGCCATTTATCAGACGGTCAACGCGACGCTTACCCGCTAAATGACCGAAAGATCACGTCTCAGCGTTGCAGGCAAAGTGACAAACACATTCGCGGAAGCGCATGATCATGGGCAAATATGACCGCCTGGCCGCACGTTTCCTTGTTACAGGACGCGACACGCCGGGAGGTCCTCACGCAGCACTTGCACGGCGCTGCGATTGACATTCGCGCGGATAGAGCAGATAGAGGGGCACCCACCGCGAGAGCCAGCCACGGCCTGGTCGGTGGACACAGCACCTCAGCGGAGCGTCGCACGAGCGTTTGACACCCCGCGCACCCGACGTCAGCGAGAGAAGACGACCGTGCGGTTGCCGTTTATGAGGACGCGGCGCTCCGCGTGGAAGCGGACGGCCTGGGCGAGGACGCGGCGCTCCACGTCCTGGCCGAGCGCCACCATGTCCGGCGTGGAGTCGGCATGGGAGACGCGAGTGACGTCCTGCTCGATGATCGGACCCTCGTCCAGGTCGGCGGTCACGTAGTGGGCGGTCGCGCCGATCAGCTTGACGCCGCGATCGTGGGCCTGCGCGTAGGGGCGCGCGCCCTTGAAGGACGGCAGGAACGAGTGGTGGATGTTGATGACGCGGCCCTGCATGGCGCGGCAGACCTGGTCGGAGAGGATCTGCATGTAGCGGGCCAGGACGACGAGTTCCACCTTTTCGGAGGCGATCAGGTCGAGGAGCTGGCGCTCCGCCTGGGCCTTCGTATCCTTCGTGACGGGGATATTCAGGAAGGGGACGCCGTAGAACTGGGCGACGGGCGCCAGGTCCGGATGATTGCCGACGACCGCGATCACGTCGATGGGCAGGCCCTGCGTCTGCTGACGGTAGAGGAGGTCGGTCAGGCAGTGGCCTTCGCGCGACACCATGATGATGGTGCGCAGCTTGCGGCCCAGGTCGTCGACCCGGTAGGTGGCACTGAATTCCTCGGCGACGGCAGCCAGGCCCTCGTCGATGGGCGCGCGACCCTTCGGGGAGTCCACCTCAACGCGCATGAAGAACGTGCCCGTGTCGGGGTCACCGAACTGCTGGGACTGGATGACGTTGCCGCCGGACTCGCCGATCACGCCCGTCACGGCGTGCACGATGCCGGGGCGGTCCGGGCAGGACAGGGTCACAACAAGCTGCGCGTTTTCAGTCATGGGAGCCAGTCTAGTCAGGTTCATACCCACGAACGAGGCCGGGGCAGGGTTTGCGGGGGACGCCACGGGGTTGCGGGGTGGGGTCGTGTTACTGCTGGGTGGGGTTGCGTCGCTGTGAGCGGGGTTGCGACGTTGCGAGCGAGCAGCGTTTTGGTTTCACGCACGTTTCACGGGCCGGCGATGCTAGCGACACAAGTTTCACGCGCGGATAGCCTGCCCCTCCCCTACACATTCCCGAGGATGCGCGCCCGAGCCGGAGCTGACCTGCGCCAACCGGCACAATGGCTGGCACGTCGAACCACTAGGTGGCACCCTTAGCCCTCCAGGCGGCAGCCTTAACCCCTCAATGCGCACGTTAACCCCATAGATGGCAGCCTAGGCGCGCCGCCAGCACTGCCCCCAAACGGGTTAGCTCTCCATCTCACGGACCCACGGCGCCACCCATCGGGCCCTACTGCCACACTCCGCGCGATAGAACTGAGACGTCAAGAAACCGCATGAACATTCGCTTGACACTGAAGCTACCCAAGCTTTCATGTCGGGACCAATTCCCTGGACAGGCTGCTACGATGCGAAGCAGTGAACCCAGAGCAAAGGAGCCAGCATGGTCCCCGCCGACGATGAACACACGACCACTACCGAGGCAACTAGCGATACGAACAAGAAAGAGCACAAACCCGGGCACCTGACGCCCATGCCCGATTGCCTGATGAAGTGGTGGATTCCGCTCGCATTAGCCGTCGCTTTGTTCTTAGGCAGCATGTTCATCACCTCCATCTGGGGCTCAGCGACTTTCGACGAGATCATGCGTGCGATACAAGACTGCCCCAAGCGCTGGCCATTCCACATGCGCACACCATCTCGCGAGGAAATCGAAGTATGCCTAACCATCACGGCGGCCGGCTTCGCATTCTCGGCTTGGCAGCAGAGAAACCATGACAACATAGCTAGAGAAGAGGACGCCCTAGCAAAGCAAGAAGCCAAGAAAACGGCACGAGAGACTGCTGAGAGAAACCGCCGCAAGGAGATTGAGCGAGACGAATACTGGAAACGCCGCGAGCAGATTTACCAGCTCCTCGGCTCAAAGAATCCTGGTCTCCGTCTCGGCGCAGTTGCATTGCTCGCAGAACTGGCAGATTCTGCGGCTCATAGCACTCTTCTAAACAAGAATGAAAAACAGCAGCTACAGCGCCACATCATCGACACACTCTGTCTACAAATCCGCCGCGAGGGTTACAATACCCCCGAGGAAGGCAGCGAAAAAGAACACGCTCACATCCAACAATCAATCATTGAAGCAATTCTGCATCGCACCAACCATCACTCCAGCAAAAGTCGGATATCAGACTGGTCACACGAAACAATCGAAATATCACACAGTGAGATAATCGCACCGATTACAATTAGCAGAATCAACACGGAAGCCAGTCTAATTCTTAACGAAACAACATTCCACCGCCCATTCGTAATAAAAGCCTCAAAGCTAGGTCCAATCAAGTGGAGTCGAGCAACGTTCAAAGAAAATGTCACCATCGGAGACTGGCAAAATCGCACAATACTTCAGATAGACACCACACCAAACCACATCAATTCAGTGAGCATACAAAATTCCACCATAATCACCGAACACAGATCTTTTTACATTGATCTCAAGAGCACCAACTCGGACCCAGACATAGAATTCACTCATCTCCTATCCAACTGCTCATTTTATACAAACTTTTGCTTATGTAACGAAAAGTGCCCCTGCAGAGGTACTAGCCTTGCAACCGCATGTACGTGTTGGGTCCAAAAAGAATGCAATTGCGAATCAGGATGCATCAACGCAAACATATTAGTAACCGACTTTGACAACAATTTAGACAATAAGTGTGCGCGACCTTCACGACTGAGCCTCAGCTCATGTCGCATCAATTTTCTAACGGTTTCACTCACGCACAATTTATCAACAATTGACATCATGGGTAATCACTTCCGCAAGGGACTACTACTCATTTTTCGCGAAGACGACAACAAGAATCACAACACGCTACATAGCGGTAGCATCTCAGTGACCCACAACAGATTCATAACCTACGGATACAGCAAGCCAATTCGAATCGAATTTCGAACCGAACACACTATCAACCCAAGAATCACCTTTAAAGCAAACACACTAATCTCACCCGACTATTTTAGACGACTTTCCCCTGAGGCACTCGACGATCCCTTCTCAAACGAAGCAGCACATGCGCTAAAATGCACACAAGTCGACAACCAACCAGAAGTATTTCACTTTGAAGACACATTCTTCGGCACAGACAACCATCAATTACTACAGCCTTGGACGACCGGAAGAAATCAATCCTGACGGATAGGCTTCATTCTCACAATCAGCACAGAGCAAGTCTAGACTCCGGCACAAACCTACCCAAAACAGATAATTTGCACAATTTTTGACACATTGATGCCTACAGAAATTAGACAACGCTTCTCCTCCGTGCACTGTAATAACATCATTACACAACAAGGCCAACTTACACTTATCACAAGATTTCGATACCACGGTGGTGTCAATGGGTGGTAGCAATGAGTTGGTTGAATGCTTCTGTGGGGGTGCGGTAGCCGAGGGTGGCTCTGGGGCAGTTGTTCAGTTCGTAGGCG
>QWCI01000459.1_pt1 | contig 34007 bp, 58 predicted proteins | sample 1972541 | NCBI WGS metagenome assembly QWCI01 (sample SAMN09866712, study PRJNA288562) | Human oral metagenome isolate term3_saliva, whole genome shotgun sequencing... | isolation source: mouth | host: Homo sapiens | place: USA: California | reverse complement strand
CCAATCCACGATACGCACCTTGCGCTCAAAATCCTCTCGTGAGTATACGTCCTTCTTGACAATGTCAAATGCGTTGCCAATGAAGAAGTATGACCCTACCGACATAATTACAGCGAAGAGGATTATCGCTGTAGACGACCCGAAGGTCTTAATCCATTCCTTGAACTTCATGTTATATTATAGAGCTTTAATCTTCGTCATCTACATCTACTTCTTCAGGAGTGTTATTGATGAGGATATTCACTCGGTCATTCGCCTGCATCATAAGACCGAAGCAAGGCACGCCAAGCTGTTCTGCGAGCTTCAGAAAGGCTCTTGCAATGATGAGTGACGCAATAGACCAGCTTCGGGTCTTCGCTTCATAGCAAGCGTTTGTGACGAGTTCCAAGAGGTAGTCGTCCATGCTGTCCGTTGCGGGGTTGAAGTTTCGCTTACAAACTACATCGCTGATGTACTTGTAGTCCTTTTCTTCAACTACTTCACCCTCCTTCTTTAGATGACCACGGAGCATTAGGAAGCTACCGATTATAAGAGTCGTCCAAGTGTCAATGGCGTTGTAGTTAAATTTATCATAGAACCCGATGAAGTCATCATCACTTGATGAGAGCATCGTTCTAAGAGCGTCTTCATATCCCATCTTTAGGTTACTCCCTCTACTCTTTACGAACTCACCAAACTCATCATATGCTTCCTTAGCGTTAGTGTGGTTTTCATACATGATGGAGAAGCTGGCAATACTTCGGAGTGCCGCCAACGTATTAACGTCAAACACGTCAATACCTACTTCCTTAGCTACATACTTCTCACGTTCGCATACGTATTCAGCGAGTTCCTCAATGCGAGAGAATGGGGAGGACGAGTTTACGTCTTCAAATGCGCTGTACTTGTTCTGAGTGATATTCATATCGTTCTTTATCTTTTAGAGTTGGAGATGTTGTTTTCTTTTCTCACCAGCAAAGATAGAAAGAGTTTTTCATTCTACCAAACTATGAGGAGATTTGTTTAGTACACGCTTAGGGATTTCGCTTATCCATAGGACTCTGTCATCTTCGTCTCTGAGGACGAGCTTGATGGGGCTGTAGTCGTTACGACCTCTGGCAAACGGAATGCAGGTGTAGTTACCTTCCTTATCTTCAATCTTGATATTGAAATATCCCTTCCCTTTCACACGATGCAGGCTAACTGACATCCCGTTTACATCACAACCCACCTTTTGTATATTATTAAAGGAGAGATGACTTCCGTTTATCTCAGGCTTGTTATAGTCACTTCGGTCGTAGACGAAACCAATCAAGCTCCCATAGTCACGTTCCTTCATTATCTCCCTTGCGTGCACCGATTCAAGACCGAGGACGTATTTGAGACCATATACATCAGTGAAGTGGACTCCTCCCATACCAAAAGAGTTCGTGTCTTCAAAGTCGTCAAGTTCCGCCATCTTAATCTCATCAGATTCAGATGCTATGATGTATCGTAGTTCTCTTATGGTGGCTTCAAGGAGACCCTTGAGACACTCGTGCTTTTTAGAAAGAATATCAACAAGGTCATTCTTCAACGGGAAGAGGCGATTGAGTTCGCTATTCACATCGTCAATCTTAGACTGAATAGCATTTCTCTCTTCTGCAAGACGCTCAATGCGTTCTTTAAGTTTCTCGTTCATTTCTGCTTCTTATTATTCGTTAGACTTTCCGTAGTACTTAATCAAGTCCATGCTCCCGATGTTCCCACTTATGTCCCATTCCTTGTAGTCAAAGCTACCATCCGTCTCCTCTGTGATGCGAGCAAGCACAAGGCTCATATCGTCATCGCTCCATTCATTGTCGTGGACATACCAAGGAATGAAGATAGGATGCCCGTTGTTTGGTTTAAGGCGGATGCCTTGGTCTTCAACGACCTCAACAGACTTAGACAAGTCATTCCCATCAAAGTCAAAGAGGAGACCATCAAAGTCACTCTCCTTGATGCCTTTCAGGTTTAGGTAGCTTAGACCTTCACGAAATGGGTCTTGGAATGAACGAAGGGATACCTTATTGCCATCCTTATCCTCAAAGTAGAACCCATTACCTTCAGTATCTTCAAGGAAGCCAACCATAGACATATCCTTGAAGACGGCATCTTCCATATAGGGCTTGGTAATCTTGATTTGTCTCTTGACGATTTTAAGAAGGGATTCAGTCAGTTTCAACTCTTCTACGTCAAGTCTATTAAGCTCGCTATTGTCTTCTTCCTTGATGAACGCCCTAAGCTCTTCAATACGAGCTATAAGCTCCTCCTTTCGGGCGAGTAGCCCGTTTATTCTTTCCTTATTCATAATGCTTAGGTTGGCAGTCTGTTATATCAATGTCGCCTAATGCTCCAAGCTCATAGCTGTAGAAGCAGAGTGACATATCATCTGAATAGCACCCATTGTTACTTGAATACCCAGGAACGAAGATGGGATGGTTGTCATTTGGCTTGAGCCTGATACCGCTACCATCTACTCGCTCTATGCTTCGTGACAAGTCCACAATGTCAAAGTCAAAGTGAACGTCAAAGAAGTCTTCCTTTTCAAAACCACTGATGTCAAGATAGTGCATTTCACAACACTCTATTTCGTGGTCTGAGCAGAGTACATACGTATTATCAAAGTCATCTTCAAGACGAAATCCCGTACTGAAATTGCTGTCTTCGTAGAAGTCTACTACCCTGAGATTTCTAACCAAGATTGAAGTCGTTATAGGGACTCCATAATACTCTGCTTTCCTTACAAGCGAACGGGTAAGCCTAATTGAGCTACTATACTCACTCTTTAGGATGTCCCTAAGGAGCGTGTCGCTTTCATTCGTGAGAGATGTGTAGAGGTCGTCTACTCGTCTTCCCATGAACTCAATGTAGCGTACGAGCTTGTTCTTCTCTTCTTCACTTATCATATCCGTACTGATATTTGTGGTTAGCACTCAGGCTGGCAATCTGTAACGTCAATCTGACAATACACATCGTCATCCCCATAACGGCAAAAGATAAGGGTGATGTTATCGGAGTAGTACCCATTATTGGATGAGTAACCAGGAATGAAAATGGGATGACCATTGTTTGGCTTCAGTCGGATGCCACTCCCCTCAACACGTTCTATTGAGTTGGAGAGGTCTTCCACATCAAAGTCAAAGAGGAGACCTTCAAACTCTGACAACTCAAGGTCATCAAAAGCGAGGTAGTGGACTTCACAGCAGGACTGATAGTGATGAGAGTAGAGGCGATAATCAACGCCATTCTCGTCTTCAAGGCAGAGTCCGTTTACCTCACTTTCGGGGTTGTAAAACCCTACTACCTTGAGGTTCTTGATGATGTGTTCCATAATCTTATTCTGTTTCTTCTTCTACTACTTGTAGGCACTCGGTGATGTCTAACTCCCCTACCTTATAACCAAATTGGTCTTTCAGCACGAGGATGGTCTTATCACCATACCAGCCATTACCATTACGGCAAGGAATGAAGACGGGATGCCCGTTGTCGGGCTTCAGGCGGATGCCACTTCCTTCAACTCGCTCAATGGTAGCACCAAGGTCGTCAAACTTGAAAGTGAACGTCATTCCATCAAACTCGGAGATATCCAAGTCAGACACATCCATCTTGTCTACTCCGAACCCACCCGTTGATGTTTCTACTGACTCAAGAGTTAATATGATACCATTGCTATTCTTGAATGCAATTACATCCCCGTTGTCGTCAGAGTACATAGTCGTAACACGCAGATTTCCCGCCATATTACTTTTCCTCATCTCTGAGACGCTGATTTGGAACTTCACGAGAGAGATACTTTCGTCTAACTGCTCAATCTCCTTGCTGGCTACTGCACGGGCATGTTCACTACTCCCGTGATTGGTCATCACCTTATTCAGCTCAGCCTTTCTCTTGACGAGCCGTTGGTACGTTCCGATGGACGACTTACTCTGTCCCATGATGTGTTGTACTACTTGAGCGTGAAAATTGTGATGCCGTCCTCCGTCTCTTCTACTGAAGCCACTTCAAGTCCACCGAGGAAGTCAGACAGAAGACCGAGAAAGCTATCCTCAGGTGCTTCTTCGGACTGCTTCTTGAGATGTTCCTTAGCCTTTTCAGCCTTATACTCTTCCTTGAGAGCTTCAAAGCGAGAACTGATTTCTGCAAACTTGGCATCGTGATACTCCAGCTCCCTCTTGAGAGCACGATAAAGGACACGAGAGAGACGACTGACGGAAGGATACTCCATCTCTCTCGTTATAACGTTTCTGTAGGGCTTGTGTCGTGCGGTGGAGATAGCCAGCTCTTCTCTCAGTTCGTTGAGGTATTCAGCTTCAATCGTGAGCTGTTCGATGTCCTTCTTTAGCTTGAGAGCCTTTCCCTTAATAGTTTCCATAATTGGATTTCCTTTTAGTTGTTCTTAGTTCAGTTCGCTGTGGAGGTTCTTTTGTTCCCTTCTCACACTACAAAGATAGGAAGAGTTTTTTATACTACCAAATAAAAACGAAAGAAGTCGGAAAGATTATCTCTCTCCGACTTCTTCGTCTTGTACTAAAAGGATTTCAACTCCTCCATACCTACTTCTCGCTACGGGTGTAAGTCCCTTCTTTGAGTTCCACGTACTCCCCATTAGAAACGGAGAAGTAGGTAGCCTTATTCACTCGGATGGTGCGATACATAGTGTTATCACTATTCTGAATGTTGTCACGAAGGTGAATGAGGAATGCCGTAGACCCATCAGCTTCCTGACGGATTTGCTTGCCATTGACATAGCCTGATTTGCTACGGCATGAAGCAAGACTGATTACGAGGAGCAGGCTCAAGCCTGCCTTTACGATTGATGAAGGTTTCATTTAGAAAATGAATTTAATCTGTGCATATATTAGTAGGTAGAAGAGTATTGATACTCCCTGGCTACAGAAGAACGTAACGAGTGAGATACGCCTAACATTCTTGTCTCTCAGTCCGTGGCACAAGCTCTCAAAGGAATGCTTCATCGCTACAATGTAGACGGAGATAGCGATTCCAATGATGATGTACTTCCAAGGGTTATCTACGTCCAATCTGAATGGGACGAGGGAGAGGGCTATAAGCAAAATCCAGCGGGAGGCTATGAAGGCGTTGATTCGGTCTTCAATGACACCGAAACGTTCGCTGTCTCCCTTCGCCTGCTTTAGCGTTCTGAATAGATGAGATAGGTAAGTCATTTGTTCACTTTACATCTGACCTATATTTAGCCGAAGACCTTACCCAAGTGATACATCAGACCGAGGCTATACGTGGAATACAAGCACAGAAACATAATCGGTATCACTGATATGAAAGCTCCAACGAGTATGTCATTTGATGCCAACATCCCAACTCTTTGGTCTTTGTAGTACTTGTTGCAATAGACGAGAAAAGCTATGCTAAATCCAAATCCAAGTGCAAGGAGAAGTAACGTCACCGAGAAGAGGATTAGGCTGAGTACGGGCTTCGTCATAAGTGTATCACAACATCCGACAAGTGGAAATCCCGTTATATAAGCCCATAAGACTAATCCGAGAAAGAAGGGAGGCTCAAGTGTAATCCTACTGCCATATTCATCGTGCGGATGAAGAATCTCATCTCTGATGTGTTCATCAAAGAGTTGCTTGATTATCTTCATAGCTTCTACTTGATACGTAGTGCTTCACAACCCGAGTCAATACGGTATTCTTCCACAGCACGCTTTGCTTCCTCAATGCTATTCCGTGTAGCAACATAAAGCTCATTACAACGCTTGTGTCGTCTATGGTTGTCAGTGAGAACTACTTCATATTTCAAATTGCCATCTTCAAAGAGAATCTCGTCTATGAGGTAGAAGAGATTGGTGTTATTGAAAATATCGTAATCCTCTACGATGATGTTATACTCATTCCCATATTGGTCATCAGCGGTGGTTTCCTCCCATTGAATGGGATGCTCTTTTACCCACTGCTCAATGACTTCACGAGTTAATGCTATTTGTTCCATATATTAAATGAATAATTCAATGATACATTCCAAGTGAGTGATTATGCCAAACACGAAAAATGCCAAGTGGAAGAAGGAATAGACGTAGACGTTGCTCATCATCCCATCTACCACGATGATATACTTCTTCTCGCCAATTCTCTTATACGCCTTACGGATAGCGACAACACGACACCAAGCCACTCCCAATAGAACAAGGCTGATGACAGACAAGATTAGGTAGATTGTAAATGGAGGGCAGATGCAACTCGCAAGGGCTATCCACGTTGCAGGGCAGAGCGTCCACGATACGGGGAGTGCGGAGTCATCGTCAGCCTGATACTCCAGCATATAGCCATCGTAGCCCTTATAGCAATCTTCAAAGTATTTCTTGTAATCCATATCTAACTGATTATACTTACAATGTAGTCCCACTTGAAGAATAGAGCTACAAAGAATGGGATGCTTAGGAGGATGTGTATTGCGTATATCGTGAGCAAGAGTCTCGTCAAACTCCACACTCCATAGTACACAAGCTCCACCAGCATCGTTGTTAAGTAGATGAAGAATGAAACGAACGCTACAACTCCAACGAGTACTAAGAGAAACTCAATGAGACCTGAGAAGAGGAATGATGTTGCCATTCCTAACGTAGCAACTATCAATGGCTTGTGGAAGTTTTCAAGGAGAGACATATAGGTCTCGTCTTTGATGCTCTTGTTGTAGATTACATCTCTCAGAATGTGCTCAAAGTTTTTTCTGTACATAGGAGTTATAGCGTTCGCTCAAGTCTATCGGACAAAGAAATACCAATAGATATAATCTGATTGGTGGGCGAGTAGGGAGAGTGGAAATACCAAGAAGAATGTATGCACCAACGATAAGAACCAAACACATCCCCAAACGTAGTGGCTAACCTTGTGAAGTTTGGCTTGGATGAGGAGTGTTGTAATCATTGATACGGACACCAGCACGAAGACTGCTGACACTATCCCGAATAGTATCCCAACGACCTCTGTAAAGAAAAGGGAGATAGCTCCGATAAGGAAAGAGAGGAAGGTGCAAGAACCAATCGTGAGGTTGATTTCTTCAATGCCCGCCCTCTCAAATTCCTTATCGGTATAGCCCCGTGAGATGCTGGAGAACATTGGCTAATTAAAAAGACAAGTCTTCGTCTTCGTAGTCAATGTCGTCACGGATGTCTGCCGTGGTCTTCATACCCTCCTTGAGCTTAGAGTACTTATCATAGCTCACAACGATGCGGTAGACACGCTGTCCGTCAAAGAAGAGGATGAGGTAGATGGGTGGATTGTCATTAGACGTTATGGTTGCCTTGCCTACTACAACACCCTTGTGGATGTACTGATTGGTCTGCTCAATGACGGGTTCGTCATTCTTGTTCGTACAGCTTGCTGTTGCGAAGGTCAGCCCAGCGATGAGGAGCATAGCCTTCAGGAGATTCTTGGTTTTCATAATCTGTTGTTGTTTAGTTAGTTAGTAGTTATTAGTCGATTGCCTCAAAGGCTTCGTAGTCGGCTTCGGGGATGTACGTGTCCCCGACATATTCATATCGGGTATCAAAGTCCCCAACGCTACCGACTACTGCTCGGTCGTAGATGTCCTTGATGACCATGATGAGGTGAGCCTTGTTGCCTGCGAGGTAGACAACGATGTGCTTCGCCATCTTGGGGTCATCATTGTGGAGGTAGAACTTGTTCACGATGACACCCGTCTTCATGTGTGCGGGGAGCGTGTAGGTAGGTTCTTCCGTGTGATTGCCACAGCTCGTGAGTGAGGTAGCCGTGAGTGAGACGCAACCTGCGAAGAGGAGGGTCGTGAGGAGCTTAATAGTCTTCATAATCGTTATTAGTTGAGTTAGTTGTTATTATAAGATGATTTTACTTTTTAATCTTCGTACAAATGGTCGAGGTCGTCATCATCATCGTCAGTACTATTGTTGTTCCAATAGTTTCTGAAACTGAGGTAGGCGAGCGCCAAGACCAGGAAGGTGAGAATGATATTCATAATACTCTTTGAGTTTCTTGTTGTTGTCTTATCTCACTACAAAGATATGAACTATTTCTTATTCCACCAAATCTTTCGTCAGATTTCTTTTTCTTATAGCTTGGCGATGAGTTCTGCCTCTTGGATAAGGCTGAGAAGAACACCAAGTTTAGCACCTTGGTAGCCCGTGAAGCGGAGAGCGGTTTGTGTGTCGCCACAAATGATGCTACTCTCAATCATGTCTTTGTAGTTCCCTACGCAGAGCAGTTCTTGCTCGATGTCATTAAGCTTCACTAACAGACGCTCGGATTTACTCTTTGTCATTTCTGTTTTCTTTTTTAGTTTAGTTCGCTGTGGAGGTCTTTATCTCCCTCTCACACTACAAAGGTAAGAAGAGTTTTTCATTCCACCAAATTTTTATAGCCATTGCTCAAAAAAATCTCGATGCGAGCTAAACCATCTTGTCGCAAGTACACACATATCTCGCGAATAGCGAGCTTGCACCACCCCATATCAGACCCTCATCAACAAGAGAAGCAGGAGAAAACGCTTCCCCTGCTTCACGTGAAGTTGGCATCCTTTAAGTTCCAGCTAAAAATTGGATTTCATCTGTTAGATGATGTTGAGGCGGATGAGTGTATCTTTTAGAACCTCACCGCTATTCATTTCAATCAAACGTTCACCTTCAATGGCGTTGCCCTTGTCAAGCCACTTCTCCCAATTATCCATCTGAACCTTGATGAACTCAGGAGTGTTGCCACGTCTCGTATAGCGTTCTCGGTAGAGTTCCTTGTCTGCTACATTGGGAACGATAGTGTACACGCCTTCAGTATCTCCTTCAAGCATACTCAGGATGCGCTCACGGATTTCCTTATGGCATGAGACAAGGACGAGATAACCCTGCTTATGGTAGTAGGTTGCGCACTTGGCATATCGTTCCCAATCCTTTTCAAATGGGGTAGACTCCAAGTCCATTACACCAACAAACTTTCTTGACAGCGTGCTTTTACCAACGCCTGCATAACCGCAAATAATCATATCTTTCTTTTCTGATTAGAGTTTGATGCTTCTACTTATTGTTTTCAGTAGAGGCTTTATATTGTCGTAATTAAGAGCCTTAGATTTGAGCCTTGTTGCTGTTCTGTGGTCTTTGACCTTATCTTCCTCTATATCTGCTAACCTCAAAGCCTCATCTATGTTTCTTTTGATTTGCCTTAACAACTCTTTGTCTTCATCCATTGAACATTTTTCTTGTTAGTTGATTTCTTCCAGCACGAAGTCAAAAGGAGAACAATACTCAGGAGCGTCAGGAGACAGCCCTTCGTTTTGTTCGTGGGTATATTCTTCAACCCACTTTCCAGCTTGACCCTTGGTAGGGAACTCACCGCAGATAGCATTGGTGAGCTTGTTTCTTACTTGGTACTTCATTTCTCTTTCTTGTTATATGGTTTATATTCTAAAGGCTATCAAGGTAGCCAATCAGTTCGTCTCTTCCGTGAACACGGGTGCACTCACCTCGCTCAATCTGAGCCATCGCTTCGTCAATCTCGGCAAGCTCTTCTTCTGTGAAATCTTCGGGTTTCATTTCTGTTGTGATTTGTCTTACGATACAAAAGTATAGCTAAAACATGGAACGACCAAGTCTTACCTATTCCTTCTCCTCGTATTCCTTTATTTTCTCCTTCATTGCCTCGTGATGCTTCTTTACTTGGGTGATGGTCTCGTACTGTCTATTCAGGATTCCGAGAATATCATTGAGAATATCACTTCCATCAAGTTGAACGTAGCTAAAAGCCTCATAGACGAGCGACATTATATCGCCATTGTCATTTTGGAGGCTATCTATCCTCAGAAGGGTGTTGTCGTTTATGTTGTTCAGAACAACGGCTTCATTCTTTTCCATATCTTATAGGTGATAAGAACAGCTCGGTAGAGTGTCCCTACTGAGCTGTTCGGTTGGTTATACTATGAATGATTAGAAGTAATCCTTAATCCCGAGTGGCTCGCCATATGCTTGATACTCCTTTCTCATATATGACTTTTCCTTGGCATTATGCTCAAAGAGGTTGCGAAGCTCTTCTGCGAACTCGACAGCGTCACACATTGTCTTAAAGGACATTCTCACGGGGATATTGTAATCCTTGAACATCACCTCATACACATCTTCACTGCGTCTCTTTTCAACATAAAGCTCAGGAGGAGTAAGGAAGTGGTAATTTTCTTCCAAATCCATCTTGAGGACTAAGAAGAGATACCTTATAGCATCATGCCTATTATTATGTCGTGTGACCTCAACTGAGTTCGTTTCTTCTTCCTCAGGTCTTACTCCATGACATACAACATTGCTTTCCAAGAAGAGCGAGTTTACACGATACGAGGCGTTAAACACGACTTTGCCTTCCTTATCAAGGAAGTCTATTGATGCGTATTCTTCATCCCTATATACCCAAGGAAGGTACTTGGTTATAGTTGAATCTCGGAGCGACCCATTATTGGTCTTGTATAGGCGAGAGTAGTCATAAATGAAGTTATACGCCTCACATGCCATCTTAGCCATTTCTTCCGAGCTGAACCAAGCGATAGCCCTTCCATTAATGCCTTGCGACACAAGCTGGTATAGCATAGTTTTATTCGTCTCTATCGGAGGGAGAACCATAGTAGAGCGTGCAACCACATTCGCATGGGAGTCCTGACAGAAGTATGCAATATATGACATTGTATCTCGCACTGCATCTTCGGGTGATGATGAAAAATACTCCTTCTTTTCATCCTCTTTTCCATTGACGACCAAGTCAATCTTGTAGTGTATAAACTTACCATCACCACGGGTGAAGGTATACCCATCAATACCGACCTCTGCCCCCGTCTCTGTTGGAGCGGTCACGTTGAAGATATGGGTTAAGTTCTTGATGTCTGATAATACTTCCTTGTCATAGCCTTGTATGCAATCGTAACAGCCACCTGCCTTCTCGTCTTTCATACTCATTGCTTGATATGTTTGATATTTTACTTATTATAGTTTCTCTTTCTATGGGATTCCACATACTTCTCTCCGCACCTCTTCTTGATAGCCTTATCAAGGTCACAAGCGAACAGCACTGCGTTGTGCTTGTACTTATAGCTGATTCGAAACTTGATTTCCACACCGCTCACCTTGACTTCGTATCTACCCGTCTCTTGATTCTTGTCTACGTACACAATAGGAGGCGTTACGAAGAACATATCTCCCAAGATTAGGTTCTTCACGTCAGAGGCGAACTTTCGGTATGCCTTCTTGTGAGAGTGCAGGATGCTTGCGAACTTTCTTTCGTCAATGTAATACCTGCCATTATATCCATGATGAATGACGTGGTACTCGCAGAAGTGAATGTTGTACCTAAGTTCGGTTGCCATTATGTAAGTCCCATCAGAACGCAATGCTTCAACCGATGCGAAGCAAAGGTCAGAGTAGCTATCCCGAACAACTCTTGGGAGTGAGATATGTTTTCTCTTTGCGTATGATAGTCCGCTATCAAAATCACGAATATAGGACAAGATGAAGTTGTAAGAACTAACCATCGCTTCTGCATCATAGCTGTTGTAAACTATAGCCACCTCTTCTCCATCCTGCGTAGAGAGTACATAAGCTCCTTTCTCCTCACTAAACTCGGATGATAATGTCGTGCGCCTATCTACGAGGTAGTAGTTCTTCTTGCAGTAACGGGCTATTTTAGCCATAGATACATCAAAGGTGTCATTGAAGTTGAACGTCTCAATCTCTTCCACCTTGTTCTTGCTCGTGACAATAACTCGGCAGGAGAGCTCGTTGTTATCAAACTTATGCTCACCACGGATGGAGAGTTCATTCCCTTTACGTGTTGGGACGTGTATGGTAAACCTTTCCGCCCATCCTGATTCGGATACCTTTTCTCTGCTGATTTCTTCTGACATACTATATCGGATTAGTAAGTGAAGGCAAGGGGATATCCCGAATGGAATGCCCCTTGCTCTTGTGGTTTAGTTGGGGAACTTCTCCCTGAGTCTATTGTAAAGCTGTTTTGCGAACATCACTGCATGTTCCTTCTCCTTGAACGAAGCCGCCTCAAAGCCAACTCCATTCACGATGACGTTGTACCCGCTATCTCCACCAACGTTCATCACGGAGACAGAGATTTCCCCGATGAGGGTATGGTGCACAGCGATTTTATTCGCTACTGCGAAGGAGAGTTCGATGATTGCCGTATTGACATTGTTGAATGGGATGACGTAGTCTTCTTCGCCTTCACCGCTTGGTCTGACAACGACATGGCAGTCATTAAGACCACGTACTCTGACGACATCATAGTCCGTTAGGCGATACGCTCTCGTATGCGAGCTTCCTACCTTGTTCTCTCTGTCGTATACCAAGTCGCAGTAAGGCATCTTCTTCGGAGTATTCGAATACCTACCAGCGTGGTTTGTATTCTTGAGATACTCCTGAATGAATCGCAAAGCACCGAGGATTTGTTCAGCTTCGTAATGACCTCTTGCGCATGCAATGTCAATGTCTTCTCCATTGGTGTTGATAGTGATGTAGTACGCTTTAAGTTCCTTTTCGTAATTCATCTTGATTGGTGCATCAAGATTAATGTCAGAGCGGTTCTTGGCGACTTCTTGGAAGAGCATATCCACAGCTGACTCAATCGCAATGTGGCATAGTCTGTGGTCATATGTCTGTCCTCCTACTACCACGTGGCAATCACTGAATGCATTCTCATCATCCTTGTAGACTGAAATACCAATACCTCCCTTCTTGTTCCTGACGGGAATGTAGATATAAGCAATCTTTCCACTCAGGTGTTCGCAAGAGAAGTTTTCCCCAAAGATAGCTTCATCAGAGAAATCTTCATCGGTGAGGAAGTCTTCATCAATCTCGGATTCCAAGCCTAAAGAAGATGGCTCTTGGATGTTCTCTTCGTTAGGAGAGACCTCTTTCTTTTCTTCGTTGTTCATAGCGTATGGCATATTAAACTTCTTATCAAGTTCTGAACAGATAGCCTTAGCGTGGCTGATGCTTTTTTCTCCATAGAAGTGTACAAGGTCGTAGTACTTCCCCGTCTTCTTATCCTTCATGAAGACCTTCTCCTCAAGCGTGCCTTCACCCACACTCATTGAAGCGAACAGCTCAGGTACGACCAAGTTCCGCTCTACCGCAACGTGAACGAATGTGTCTACTTCCTCAGCTATATTGCGCATTGTACTCTTTTCGTCTTCGTAGTCACAAGCGAGTTCCACTTTGTTCCCTACTACTTCACAGAACTCGTACCACGTATTGACCTCATCGTTTTCCATCAAGCGTCTCTCAAGAACCAAATTCTCAGGGAGGCTTGGATAGATGTCGTTACGAACGTAGGCTAACTTGCTCGCACTTGCCTTCACACGGGGCTGGTATTTGTTGCAACACGGGAAGGTTAAGTTGTACTCAGACTCCATGTATTCGCTCAGCTTGTACAACACACGATAGGCAAGGTAGTCATTGTACGTAGAGCAGATATTATACGAGACTTTGAAGTCGGTTCTTCCGTTCAAGGAGACTGAATAATACTCAATATAATCCTCAGCCAATAGGTATCCTGATTTCAGCCCTTCAAGCAAAGGATACACCTTGTCAGCCAAAGACTTAATGAAATGGCTTATAGCAGCCTCCTCCGTATTGTGTTTGGTGCAGACACCTTCATCACCGAAGTTCTCCTTGTTCACGCATATCCAAGTACTCTTGTCAATCCTACGAACGTATGCAATAAGCTCTCCTGACGTAGGGTCAAAGAAGTTCGCTATCGTGCAGGTCGGCATAAGGCGCAAGAGACTATTGCTAAGTGGAGACCCATCAGGGTTCTTGATTAGCTCAATTTGCTTAGCAAACGCTTTGTTCTCCTTCTCTCCTAACAAGATGCTTTGGATTTCCATGTAGAGTTTGCTATAGAAGATAGTGGAGTCAGCGACACAATTCACGTCATCAAGATTGACGAATGTAGCTATATCTACTTCCTTGCCATCTACTTCTGCCACCACCTTAGACTCTAATAACTTTGTGCCAAGTGTCTTATCCTTTACACTAATCGTGCTAAAGTTGATACGTGGAGAGATAACGGAGCTAAGGCATTTCTCAACCAAAGCAGGGAAACCTTCGCTTTCGGCAACAACTGAAATGTTTTTCGTCTTGGATATGCTTTTTAGGATATACCTTGACCCTATTCGTGTGAAGTAGAAGGAAATACGATTGTCTTCATCAGGACAACGCACATACCCGTAGAATCCCAAAACACACCTGAGCTGTTCATCAAGAGGGAGACGTGTAAACCGCTCCTCTTTGGATGTAGGCAGTGTTTCTTTCTCTCCCTCAAAAGAAGGTGTTGTCTTTTTCACTATATCAATAGGAGGGAAAAGTACCACCTTCCCTTCAAATGGAGATTCTGTTTTAGGGTTTTCATCACCCCAAAACTCCTTGTCGTAGTCAGAGCCGTCATCCTCAGCCTCGTTCTCTCCGATTAGGATGTCAAGGTGCTTAACAACGTTGTCATAATCCTTTCGGACAAGGGTCACGAGTGTTCTACTCATTTCCGATGGAATGACTTGCTCCGTTGTTGTGACAAATTCAAGCACCCTGCGGAAGGCTTCTGCGTCTTCTACCTTTTCCTTTCTTCCCTGATTGTACAGCTCATCCGCAACGAGACGTGCTGACTTTAGAGCGTCTTTTGATAGCGTCTCGTTGTAGTACGATAAGTGCTTAACTATCTCGTACTCCTTTTCATCAAGACCGAGCGTCTCACGAGCACCCATATAGTCTCATGAACATCTTTCCATAATGTGTTCGATATTTGTTGTTTATAAAGTTTCTTGTTCGGTAGTCGGAGGTTCTTCTTTGTGAATATCCACCTGCTTGCGATAGCCGTAGAACTCCGCTCTCTTATTCCAAAAGGAATCCTTGCACTTCGTACAGCAGAACGCTTGCTGGTAGCTCTTCTTTACGAAAGTATTGCTACATCCGTGACCTGGACATCTCAGTTCAGTCCCTACCTTAGCCAGCTTGTTTTCTATGTATCGTTCTTCTTTCTTACGTATTGTCTTACGTCTTTGCTTCCGCAAACGTTCTCTATATTTGCTTACGCCTGCATCTCTGTGAAGACCAGCCATAAAGCGTTTGGTGTCGTAGTACTCCTTGTACATGAAGTTGCCACACTCGTCAGACCACGAGTCGAAGAACGCTGTGTCATCGTTCCAATCTGATACTACTTCTGCTTCCTCTCCCATAACGGATTCTTTTTAAGTTGTTAGTGATTACACCAACAAAAGTACGAACTAAAAATCACTTATGCAAATCTCCGATGAAATAAAACGAAAAATCACGTAGAACTTGGTTAGAACTACGTACTTCTTCGGAGACTTGATACTATCGTGCATCAATGATGCGGTCGCTAATTGGATTTTGTTCTTCACAGAACTCATCTAAAGCCCACAATGCGCATCCACGTTCGCCTTCCATGAATAGTCTCAGTGCGACTATAAGTCTATCATCAACACCCGAGGTCAATAGGTTGCGAAGTAACTTTGTCTTGTGGAAATCGTCTTCTATTAAAGTCGTATTGTATTCGACTAAAGAACTATTCATAAAGGATAGTGCTTTATGGATATACTTCATGTCGCCCGTTGTAAAATACTCTAAGATAAGGCTAAGTAACTGAATCGTGGAACAACGAAATTTCGTTTTCCAAGCATTAGTTAGAATCTTCTCTTTTAACTCTTCATTCATAACCTATAATAACCATTACTATAGACTATTATAGATACTCTATCTCAAAGTCTTCCTTGGGTAAACGTACGCATTGCTTTATGTGACCACTCCAACGTAACTCGGGATGAGTCCCATCCTTTAGGAGTATTCCTTTTAGCTCTTCGTACTGCTTTAGCGTAATGTCAACTAAGACTTCCTCGTCCCACTTGGAGTAGGTCAAGAAATTCCCATGAGAGATATACACCTTCCCTTCCCTTGAAAGGTTCGTCCCTCTCGTGGATGGCTTGTAGTACAGCCCCGTAGGCTTATGCTTGATGCGATATGGTTTCATATTCATATGTCACTCTTTGATACCGAGAAGCCGCTTTGCCATTGAAAGACGCACTTCCTCAGCCTTGGCTTTCAGTTCATCAATAGGGATGTTATATCCACGTGAATTGATGATGTTGTAATAACCAATCTCCCATTTGCCTGATACGTGAACATCAAGAGTGCAAAAGCCTATCTTCTTGTTTGAGTCTATTTGGAACTCAATAGTGAGGGCATGGTCTTCATCTTCGTCATCCTCATCTATCAGAACGATTCTTGCTTCAAGGTCACATTTTGTATCATCCTCTTCTCCTTCCCACTCCAACGGAGTTACTTTCGAGATTAGGCTTTCGGCTTGCGCAGGAGTATGGTCTTCCTCCACCTCTTTCTCCTCAAAGGCTGGTGCAGTTATACCAACCTCCTTAGCACTCTCCACGATGCGATTATAGAAGTCTTGTTCTGCCATTTCCTTGAGTTCGCCATCTGACATACAATTACCCGATAGCATTTCACCTAATACCAACGTCCCTGAACGACTGATTAGTTTAATGGAGATGTGAAGCGAGACTGCGTCATAGCGTTCCATCCCGAGGAGACCATCAAGCCTCCACTCAAGAGGCTTTGCTCCTAACACCTTTAGTTTTTCTTCTCTTGTCATATCTCGTTATCGTTCTTATTTGTTAGTTGTTTCTGATAGTAGGATTTCGAATAGTTTGGACATATGTGGAGTTATTTCTGAAAGTAGTCTTTTAGCAAATTCAAGCGTACGGCGTTCCTCTTCTTCTTTTTCATCCTTAAGGATTTGAGCTCTCCTATCAGATTCCTCCGCACCCCTCACGATGTGGTTATAAAAGTCATCTTCAGCCTTTTCCTTCAGCTCTTTAACTGCGGAAGCATCAAGTGATAACACCTTACCTAATAGATATGTTCCTGCTCTTGATTCACGTCCCTAACACCTTTAGTTTTTCTTCTCTTGTCATACCTTGTTGTTATTTCCTCTTATTGAAGTCTATATCAATCTCTTTGATGTACGATATGGCATCCTTCCATTCACCTCGGAAGATGTAGCTGATAGCGGAGATGATGGTTGTGCTAAGTGGCACTTGCTTGGATAGCTCATCCAGCTCCTTGGACAGCTCATCGTAGTCCTTCGTGCGGATACGGACGTTCCGACTCTCAGCGTCCTGACAATAACAAAGTGCTTCTTGGTGCGTCCAAGGACTTTTGCGTGCAAAGGCATGAACAGCTGAACGAAGGGCACTCCCACGAAAATAGTCTAACTGATGTTCAATAATTAAGTTGATGCTCCATTCCATGAGCATATCATACTGCTCTTCTGTCATAGTCTTTGATGTTGATTAGAATTGATGTTTTACGCCTTCTTCTATCGCTCTTACAAGCGTGTTCTTGAAGTGTTCGGTACAAGCATTCATTGCGCTGTTGATGTCGTTGTACACGCCTTGAGGGTACTCCTCATCAGGTGTTAAGATGGAATACGCCCCACCTGAATACTCAATCTCGTACTCACCTATTTCCGTGTGGGCTTGTAGGACGCTCCCGTCACCATAGTGCGACTTAGAGAAGCTGAGCGTTACGCAGTTGGCTATATACTCCTTGACGAATTGCAGTTCAAACTTATTGTGGTAGCGAACATCTTCAAGGTTGGCGAAGTCAAGTTCAGCCATAGCCACAAGCTCTTCTCTTGTATATTCCTCGCAAGGAGGTTCTACAAGGTAGTCTACCTTGATAGGTGGTTCTCCGTAGACATAGTGTGTCTCTCGGCATAGAACGGCTCTTCGGTCTTTTCCTTCGCCTACATTAAAGATGTAATACCTCACAGAACTCTGTGCTGATAGAAACTCTTTGCCTACATATCTGTCGCCATCTTCCTCCCATACGAGGGACAGCTTTCTCTGCTTGCACATAGCCAATCAAACGTCTTTTGTTGTTATTGTGATTTGAATAGTCTTATCTGCTGGAACTTCAATACAAATAGCACTATCATCCTGCTCGTTTGTTACCGCATCAACCTTGATGTTGGAGCTGGAGGTGGAGTTCTTGTATCGCTCTACTTCATCGTAGAAGTGTTCCTCTGCTATCCTAATCAGGTCAGCTGTAGCCATATGGAGGTCTTGAGCCTTGTATTCGTGAATTACTTCCGATACAATCTTATCCATCCTATGTATGTAACAACTACGAAACACTCTGCCCAATACTCCATCTTCAGAAATCCGTCTCTTTACGATTACTCCATACTCATACTCGAACTTTGTGAAATGGTTTATGACACTTGCCATATAAGAACATCCCACCTCACATTCACTCCCTACCCATTCAAGTTTTATTCGCACCTTCTCTTTGGCTAAAGGGTCAAGTGGCTTTATACTCAAAACATCATACATTTCCATATCTTATGGATATTAGTTGTTAGATAGGATGCTATATGGAGCTATCCGAAGACAATCTTCTACGTGCTTGATTTCGTGTTCACGAAGTTTCTTCATAAACTCTGACTTCCTCTCCAAGGCGGAGATGTAGTCGGCTTCAGCGACCTTGATTAGCTCCTCTACCGACATCGGAACACTACCAACTTCATTCTTGCAGAGGATTTCCATCTGATAGCCCTGATAGTGAGGAGAGAAATAGGTGAAGCGTACGTAAGAAGACACTTTCTTTGGGTTCTTATTGACAATCACAGCGTATTCTCCGTCCTGATTGCCGAAAGGAGTTTTAACCTTAGCCGAGTAGATAATTCTATTCTCGTCTTCACATGCATTCCACTGAAGATTGATATGCCCCGCACTGATTGATGTTCCTGAGAGTTCCATTGTCGTTTGCCAATTATCCGTTAGTATCCATCGTTCTCCACCACATCACCGATATTGGTCTGCATATACTTTACTGCATCCACCTTTTTCTTTACGACCGAGCCGTCACCAAGGCGAACCTTTAGGTAATATCTGTCAGGCATATACTCAGACCTGCCAAGCCAAAAGTTGTATCGGTATCCTGATGGGTCTACTTCCTTTTCTATTACAGACCCCTCGGAGCGGAGTATACGTTCAACCTGACGCTCCTGTGGCGTTTTCTCCATTATTAACAGCCCAAAAATAAGCGGGATTGGCAAAGCCATTAAGAGGAGAAAGATTCCTTTAAGTACGAGGAGTGCTATATTCTCCATATAACGCTTTATCGTATCTTTCATTGTCGTTTACTTATTATCGGTTGAAGTGTTCGTTCACTCGGTTGAGGTAGTCTTCCTCTGCGATGACGATAAGCTCTTCGGGAGAGGAGATAACGTCAATCTCTTGGCGGATGTTGATGTCCCCCGTATTGTCCCATCCGTTGGATAGGAGACCAATGGAAGTCCAGCGTTCGTACGGAGTATCGCATACGAGGATAACATACTCTTCATATCCGATAGTCTCGTTCAGCTTGTTAGCTCTTCCCTTGAAGAACGTAATCTTACCGAACTCTACACGTTCCCAGCTGATAGGGTTTTCACTTACGTGATTCTTTGCTTCTATGCGTACCATAGTCTTTTAACTTTTGAATTAGTTTAGTTTGCCGTGCGAGGTTCTTTTGTTCCCTCTCACACTGCAAAGATAGGAAGAGTTTTCTACTCCGCCAAATCTTCCGATTTTTTCTCCTAACAAGTCAAGGTCGTAGCGATTTGCTCATCTACAAGCCTGATGAACTCCTTTGCAAATAGAATGGCATCTTTCTTTGACCTGAAGATAGCGAGAGGGGTTTCCATCCCAAGGATACGAATTTGGTATCCTTTTGAATCGCCTTCGTATATCGTCTCTTCGCAGACATACGAAGGGATGTTTAGGAAATTGAAATGTCTCATTATCGTCATATTGACAAACCTATCAAAAGCCATCATTTCAATCGCCCTCTTCTTCGTATCATAACAAACTACAACAGCCTTGGCTTTTCTTTTATCGAACCACTCAAGATGGTAGCAGTCTAAGTACAACGGCTTTAATAGTGCTGGATATACGCCACCATTCTCATGCAATGTCTTTCCTATTCTATGCCCATAAGCAAGCGAATAGAAATCGTGGAAGGAAGGAATATCAGGATAGGGGTAGCTCCCATCTGTGTCGCTAAGATAGTCAGCTAATACGCATAGATTGTCGTATATCACAGCTGTATCATAGTTCATATGAGCAACAGCAACGACCTTAGCCTCGGATGAATCCTCCTTGACATAATGCGTATTAGACACATTATCATAGGACTTCACCAGCTGAGTGCTCAGAACGACATCTGAGCGTCTTTCTAAGACAACCTTAAAGAGACCTTCAAGAGCGAGGTTAATCGCCTCCACAGCGTTCTCTGCGTTCTTGGTCGTTACTCCATCGTAGATGATATGCTTGTATGCGATGGTAGACTTCTCTGCATAGATAGAAAACCCAATGGGCTCTGAGCCTACCTTTACGGGGATAGTCACCCTGCACACGAAGTCCCAATCACGTTCAAGGTTGAGAACGATGGATGGGTCGTTGGTGATGTTCGTATCCATTTTCTTTAGCGTATGGTTAAAAGAAGAGAACACGCCCCGCTCTCCCGAAAGGAGGTGTGTGAAAGGGAGCTTGACCAGCGGGGCGTGTTCGTGATTTCTTTGTTGTTTTAGAGATTGGCGATTCGGCTGCGGTAGTCCTCCTCGGCAATCTCGTAGAACGTTCGAATGGAGCATTACATATAACGATAACATAATACTCAGCCCCAAGAGCCTCGCTGAGCAATGAAGACACACCATGAAGGAAGGTCATAAAACCTGAGGTTGTCCTCTCCCAGGTAAGAGGGTCTTCCTTTAAGATTTCCTCTACTTCTACAGAGTTCATAGTCTTTCCTTTGTTTGTTGTTGATTGAATGTCATCGTGGAGGGGCTGTCTTCTCTCCTCTCACACCACAAAGGTAGGAATACTATTCCAATTCACCAAATCTCATCAAAAGAAAAATCCCCAACGAAGTTTATCGCTGGGGAATTTCCTTTGTTTAATAGTCTTCTACATAGCAGAAGGACTGAGGTGGAACAAGGTGCGGGTACTTATCTTTCAGCTTGACCTGCTCCTCGTATGGATGGAAAGACTTCACCTCAATAGCGTGCGCTTTATCCCTTCCCGAGAAGTATGTAAAGAAGAACTGCTCGGAGATACCTGCCTTATCCTTTGTCTTCTCCCATAGGCTCTCAGGAGTGTCGGTGAGGAGTGATGCTACTTCTATCTCTCCTACGATGCGACATACGGGGCTGGAAGCATATACGACGATACGACTAATATCGTTCCTCTTGTATAGTACTCTCCTGAACTCGTAGGACTTCTCTCCTGAGATAATCCTTTCCACGAACTCAGGCTTTATTGACATCAAGACTTTCATTGGTTAGTCATATTACTCATGATTGCTACTAAAATCCGTGCCTCTCAAGAATTTCATCTACAAGAGCGTTTATGTAGGCTAAGGCTTCCTTGACGTGAATATCACGAATGTCGTTACTTTCGTTCTTGGCATCAGTCGATGATACCTCCTCGTGCGATTTTTCTGTCATAATACAAATTCCCTCGTGTTGAGTAATAGTAGAGCGTATTAAGCTCATCATACTTCTTTTCTGCGAACTGATAGTACTCTCCGTTGATATACTTCAGTCTATCGTTCTTGTCATAGAACTCATTGAAGAGTTCTCGGTACGTGATGTCGGAATAGCTGGTAGCGTCTCTCAGCTCAGAGTTCACAATACGTAAGACCACGACACTCTCCGATAGCACATCGTCATAGCTGGATATACCATAAGACCGAAGGAGTGCGTTATTGACATCCGTACTAAGGGCGATTGCGATACTACTAATCGCATTCCTCAGCTTTTCTCTTTCAGCATCATCCTTAACGATGCTGTCAATAGCAATGCTGAAGCTGTTCACCTCAAAGTAGGAGTCCTTATACTTCATTCTGAGAATGAACTTGAAGAGTACCTGCTCCCCAAAACGAACCTGAACTCCAAAGCCTATAGACTCGCTCAGATGTGATATAAGGATGTTGTCAATAGGTATCTGCACTTTCTCCGATAGGTAGGTGCACAGCTTGTTCTTTACAAATGTAATTGAAAGACCAGCTTCCTTCTGCGTACGAGGAGAGAAGAGTTTGTTTGTGATACTACGTCTAAGGTAGTATTCACTCCCTCCTTCTGCAACTCGGTATGATGCTTTAATCTTTGGTCTTGCCATACTATTACTTGTTGATTAAGTGACTTAGGATATGCTTGATAACATCAATCGTCCAACCATTACCAAGCATCTTGTATGCTTGTGAATCAGGACACTTCCACTGATACCACTCAGGGATGGTCTGCAAGCGTGCGCATTCAATAGGCGTTAGCCGTCTTATAAGACAACCTATCTTAGCCACGGGCTGACCGCTCCCGTCATTCCTTGCACGTGCGGGGAGACAAGGAGCTTTATCACCTGCCATAGGTCTGAAGCCTCTATCTTCAATGTGGGTTCTCCAAAGACCTGGTGTGACTTCCTTGTCGCTCTTTATAGCGAGCAAGTCCATATCGGAGTGGTTGCCTCCACTATTAGCACCGCCTGAAAGGCAGGAAGCCTTGTTCTGAGTTCCCTTAGGCTTCAGGTCTTTCCCTATCTTGATTATATCTTGCTTGACATCAAAGAATGGAAGTTTACCTTCACTCTCCATCGTCTTATCGCACGTTCTTACAATATCGTTTCCGAAGGAAGAGCTACCGATGTAGTACTTGTCGTCCACATCATAATCAAGGATGTCAGTCAGGTTGATGCCCTTGTCCTCAGGTTGTTCTATATCCGTATGAACTTCACCGAACAGACCATCCTCACGAACTCTGATATTGCTCCAATACAAACGTACTCTATTTTGAGCGGAGACGAGAGCTGAATTGATTTCAACAGGGAAGATGCCAAGGCTTTCGTTGATGTAGTGTTCATCATCACCTCTCATACGAACATTCTCCAAGAGGAACTTGACATTCGGATTGGCACTCTGAACGTGATGGAGAATATCAAGGAAGACCCAATACAGCTTACTGCGAGGGTCTTCATGACCAAGCATCTTTCCCGCAACGCTAAACCCCTGACAAGGAGACCCTGCAAGGATGAGGTCAATGGATGACCAATCTATATCCCAAGTCTTCCATTCTTCTACGTCTCCGAGTTGGATGGTGTTAGGGAAATTGAGTTGGGTCTGAGCAATGGCGTGCTTGTCAATCTCGCTGGCGTAGTAGGTGTCTACCTTGATACCAAGTTCATTGAGAGCAATCTGTCCACAGCTCATTCCGTCAAAGAGGGATAAGACATTCATCTCTTCTTTCCTTTCTCTATATCCAACTCCACAAAGTCGCCAAACTTTATATTATCATACGACTCCTTTGGCACAACAGCCGAGTAGTACCTTGCTGTGAAAACACCATGATACGTAAAGACAATGACATAAGCCAAGCTGTCTCCCTCTTGCCGAGTATGCTTGCCGATGACGCTTCCTTTCGCATACGGGTAGTTCACCTCAGGATTCCCGCAAGAGGTGAACACACAAGATACGATAAGCGTTAATATAACTAAGTATTTCTTCATTTCTCGTTTAGTCTTACCTTTTTTATTTGCTCCCTTACGAGACGCTCTATGTCAAGGCATTTTGCCTCTGACTCCTCTTCACATCCATAACAAGGGTCTACCCCCAGGACTTTGATGGTCTCTCCATTGATAGTCAGCGGCAGGTTTGAGATGCCATATTCAATCATAGGAGTTGTTGCATATTCAAAGACGTGGTTTGGATAGTAGCCGTATATCTTGACAAGCGACAGCTCTTCTCCTGATATTTCATCGCTTGTGCACGTGTCAGGTACGAACTTCCTTACCAAGATGGATTCGCTGAAACGAGATACTCCGAGAATACGCATATACAACTTATTCGGGACTACCTCTATGATGAGTTTACTTCCACTTGCAACAAGCTCTTGCACCGATTTGGTGAGTCTATTTGGTTCAGATAAGATAAACTTCTTCAAATCATCAAGGAACTTCATCTTCTTCTGACTATCCTTGTCATCTTCAATAACGAAGTTCAGGAAGAAAAGAGTTGGCAGTCCCTTTTTTATTAGGATGTCATCATAATCCCGAACACTCTTCTCTGTATTTTTCTGAGCTTTCATAGTCGTTATCGTGGGTTATACATAATGATGTACGGAACGGAAGAGGCAATGATACCAGCAACAACAATCCCTATCATATAATAGTGCACGTACCTACTATTCTTGACAGCCAAGAAGCATATGGCTATCAACCAATAGATGAATGACGAGAAGGCTACAAGACAAAGCATCAGGATGAAGCCACGCAATGGCTCAGTGAAGTCACCAAGCCAATAGGCACAGAAGGTCGCAACGAATGTAATGCTTAGTGCTATATGGAATAGAACCTCTTTAATTGCCTGCGCTTTCATACTTGACCAGCTGTTCTTTAAGTTTGATAATTTCATTCTCCAATTCTTTGACCTTTGTCTCGTATTCTTTCTTCTGCTTCGTTAGCTTTACGTTGTGAGACTTGAGGGTATAAACCGAAGCACTCAGCTCGGAAATATGCTTATCCCCATCTTCAAGATAGAACATCAGTGTAGCGACTTCATGTTCCTTCTCTGCCATACGTACCTTCTCACGAGAGTGACGGATTAAGATTGCGCCTATCGCAATGGCGAAGAATGCGGTAAGGATGGAGAGTACGAGGATGCTGAATAATAAGCTCATACTACTTTATTTTCGTGAGGTTGAAGTTCTGCAAGAGGTCATTCTTGTAATGCTCGTTACAGAATTTTTGTGCTTCTTTTAGTGTCTCAAAGTACTCATCTTCGTTGATGGGTAAGGTCTTTGCAGTTTCAATGTATTCGTAGCACTCTTCGTTCTGCATATATGTCCCCGTCTCAACAAAGCAATCGTATCCTTCTCCCTCTTCATTGTAAACGATATAGTACGTTACAAAGAGGTCTTGGAAGATATTTGCAAAACCTGCATACCCGCTGTCGTCCCATTCAAGAGGAAGAACGAGGTCTCTTAGGTTCTTACTTGTCAGTTCCATACACGTCCCAATTATCCTCCTCTTCGGAGCAATCAATGCTGTTTACGAAGTCTTCAAATTCTCCGATGACTCTGTCCATATCTTCCAGCCCTTCGGAGACGCTGTAAACGTCTTCTTCCAACTCGCATCGTGTAGCATCAAACATAATGGAAGATGGGTCGTCAAGTCTCATGACGTTGGTGACAACCTTGTTTGAGATGTTGGAGGACGCTCCTGCGCAGTGAGACCTGATTTGAGCGATGTAGCTCAGAATTGAGCTTCTTTCTTCTTGTGTCATAGCTGTCTGTTGCTTTTAGCTTAGTCGTTGCTTTATCTGTTATGTGTAGGTTCTTTGTTTCTTTCCCACACCACAAAAGTAAGGATAGTTTTTCATTCCACCAAACATCAAACAAAAAAAATCTCCCGAGGCGTTTGCCTTAGGAGATTTCTCTTTTGCTATAATTGCATGATGTTAGTAGCTGTCTTGCTTCTCTCAAGCAAATCCTTCAGTTCATTCTCGCAGACAAGTTTTGCTTCATCTTCGGTGGTTTGCCCTTCACCTATATCAATAGCATCGTCAAACCCAACCTCGTTTATATCTTCATCAGCCCGAAGGATGATACGGAAGCAAGGTCCATACCCGAAGTCGTGGTTTAAGACCATATATTCAGCACGATACTCATCGTTGATAGGGTATGAGCCAAATAACTTGTTCCAGCTACGCTCCCATTCTATTTTTGAAGCATTCGTTTCCATATTGTTATTGCTTAGTGTAAAACATACTACAAACCTTGATGACCTGGTACTCTCGTGCTATTTCCTTCGCACGTTCAAGCGTTCCTGCAAACCCAATGGTCACTCCACTATAAAGACTGCCAGCCTGAGCTTCAATGCACCAAGACTCATTAGGCATCGGATACAAGTACAAATCATAGGTTAAACCTACATTGGCTTTGTATCCGCCATCATCAGTTCTCTCCCAAGAGATGGGGTAGAGCGATGTTTCTATCTCTTTTTGTGTCATAGCTCTAATGTCGGTAGTGAGACAACTGCTCTCTTAGCATCTCTATGTTGTTAGAGAGACTCGTACGTAGCCTATCTTTACTCTTGTAGGCTTCGTCCAACTCTCGCTTCAACCTGCGTATTTTATCGCCCTGATTGATGCAGATGACGAAGAGTATCAATATGATTACGTAAAGCATCTTACTTCTTCTTAGGCTTGAACGCTACTTCGTAGAGTGATGTGTGACCATCGCTATGCTCCTTGGAGAAGGTTATATGATACCCACCAGCAGGGTAGTAGTCGCCCCACTTAATGGCAACATACAACGAAAAGCTCGTACTTGAAATCATCAACTGCATAAAGGATAGGGGCTTCCACCTCCACCTTGCTGTAGATAAGGGACGAATGGACTACTCACAAGCCTTTTGCTTGCGAGCTTCGGGTTTCACGGAGGAATGGCTTTCCGAAAGGACGGCTCTTACTCCCTCTCCACCCGTGTAATCGGCAGTCCCTGCCGATGTGTATTGCTTTAATCCTAAACGAAGGATGTTGATAGCGGCATTGACATCTCTGTCATGATGCGAATGGCAAGCTGGACACTCCCATTCACGGACAGACAAATCTTTTGTCTCTTTGTTGATATGCCCACAGACACTGCAAGTCTGCGAGGATGGGAAGAATCTGTCTATCTTCAAAACCTTCTTGCCGTTCCATTCTGCTTTGTAGGTGAGCATAGCTACAAAGCTACCCCAACTTACATCAGCTATAGATTTGACAAGATTCCGATTTTTCATCATACCCTTAACATTCAGGTCTTCGATACAGATAGTATCGTATCTTCGTACAAGAGAAATAGAGCACTTATGCAGATAATCTTCACGGCTGTTTGAAATCTTCTCGTAGATTCGGGCAACTTTGAGCCTTTGGTTTTCGTACCCTCTGCTCCCTTTCTTCTTACGGGAAAGATGTCTCTGTGCATGAGCAAGTTTGCGCTCGTATTTCTTCGTGTAGCGATTTTTCTTGATTTTTTCTCCGTCAGAAGTGGTAAGGAAATCCTTCAAGCCCATATCAACGCCAACAGACTTGTTCGTTTTTTCAAATGGAGTTACATACTCCTCTTCCGTCAGTACTGAAGCAAAATACTTACCACTTGGGGTCTTGGTGATAGTGACCTTGCATATCTTCCCCTTTACCTCCCTATGCACACGGCACTTGATGCCTTCTTTGAACTTTATGATGAAGAGTCTATCATTAGTGAGATGAGTGGATTGTGGAATGGTAAAACTACTCTTTGCTCTCTTTGATTTGAATTTAGGGAAGCCTGCTCGCTTCTTAAAGAAGTTGGTGTAGGCTGTTTCAAGGCATCGTAGAGCGAACTGCAAGGATTGAGCATTGACTTCTTTGAGCCATGCTGTCTCTTCATGCTTCTTTAGTTCTGTAAGAGACTTACATTCAGCATAGAAGTTATCACTCTTACCCGTTAGCCTATATTGTTCTTGCCTTTGGTCGAGAAAGTAGTTGTACACAAAGCGAGCACAACCGAAGTGCTTTGCAAGCAACTCGGTCTGCGCCTTGGTCGGGTACAACCTGAACTTGTATGTTCTGTTTATCTTTCTCATCTTGATTGCAAAGGTAATAATAATATCTCAAATCACCAAATGAATAGCTTCGCAGTCGTCTACTTCTTGTTGTATTCCTTGACGAGTAGATAGATGATAGCATCAAGAGTGGTACACTGAGGGTACTTGGAGTAAGCTGTTAGGAACGTGAACGTACCTACGCTCGTCTTAATCTTCTTTACGTAGTTCTTCTTTATGAACTCAAGAAGTTTAGATGAGCTAACCTTGAAATAGTCTGCTAACAACGTAGCCATTCGTTCAAATGATTGATTTACGCCTCCTCCAAGGACTTCCTTCAGCGTTGATATATTTGACTTTACATCTGCGTCTACAATGGCGAAGCCTTCTACGATAAGGTCAATCGTTCTAATGCACTTATCATAATCATATATGTTGTCAGCAACGAACTCCTCAGATGGAAGTTCAATTCCCAATGCTTCATTGATAGCCTTAGTGAGCTTGAAGAACTCCTTTGTGTTGCCGTAGTACCACTTGTCGGCTACGATTGAGCCGAACGAAACTCCTTCCTTTATCTTATCAAACTCAGGCTTGTAGAAGAGTGGGAGGTCGTAAAAGTCTTCGCTTTTTGGATAGAGATTGACTTCACCTTCACAGAAGACGACCCAATCAGGAACATGATGACCGATTTCCTTCACCTTATCTCGGATGCAAACCTTAACATCTTCGCTTGTGCCTTCTGCGAACTTGATGTCTTCTGACGATACAGCTGTCTTCTTTTCTTCGGACTTGGTAGAAGCCTTCTTGGATGTAGCCTTAGGCGTTTCCTTCTTCACTTCTGACTTAGGAGCTTCTTCGCCCATAACCTTGTAGACGAGAGAAGCAATGTTCTTTGCTACGTCTAAGTTTACAATCTTCGTCTTTAAGGCAGGGAGCTTGATACCTTCCTTTTCAGCATAAGCATATAAGGCATCAATCACTTCCTTGTGACGTTCTACGGGGACGATGGTCTTGACCCATGCGCTCATTGACATCTTTGGTCTGAAGCTGTCATAGATGTTGTTCTTAGTCGTTTCCATTTTCGTTGCTCTGTTTATTTGTTGTGGGTGACGTTATCGTCACCCTTCACTACAAAGGTACGTAGAACTTTTTACTCCTCCAAATATCAGAATAAAAAGTGGCTATAAGCGAACCACACTCTTTTGGAATGCGAGTTCAACTCATAGCCACAATGTGATTTATCTTGATACTAAAACTCTAACGTCCTCTTACCTACATACTCGTCAAGGGCTTTCTTTAGGTCAATGTTACACATCTCTGCGATATACATAAGTTCAGCAAGGTAAGTGTAGCACTCACATGTATAGTCTCCAAAACATATGTATCCATTTTCAGTGATGTACCACAAGGCACTATTAGCATCGCCATTAAACGCCTTCAAGGTAGAAGCGTATATATCAAGAGACACTTTGCCTGACCCATTAAAGTGAGACCCCAGGTATGCAAGAGGATATTCCATAGCTTGAGCTACCAACATTGGAGTTACGTTAGAACGCATACGCTTTGCTTCTTCCGTATTGTTGCCTTCCTCTAAGCATTCACAAATATACTCGTACATACACTCCTCATGTTGTACGGGGTCTGTCGGATACTCAGCTGTACCTATCAAAAGCTCGTGGACTTCATTCAGCATACTCTCTCTCAGACTGAAGTAGAACTCCATATCTCCTTCAGATGGCATTGGTAGTTCGTCTTCGGGAAAGACTTTGTCTTCCTTCTTGTCAGGCTCAGGCTTGACGGGGAGCTTGTCGTAAACCTTCTTAGCGAGTTCTGTGAGATATTCCTCGGTGATGTCGTTGTACATATCTGTATGTGTTATCGGTGAGTGTAACCCTGAAGTTCGTTGTAGACAAGACGTAGGATGGTGCTTTCGTAAGCGTCTACACCGAACATATCTGCGAGCTTGATTAAACGAGAGAGGATGTCATCGTATTTGTAATACCCGTAAATCAGCAAGAGGTCTTGTTGGATAAGTGTAAGCAAGGCTGATTTTCTTTTCCCAGCATAAGCATACTTATTCTCGTAATAGTCAAAGTCCTCAGGCTTATCGCTTAGTTCTCTGAACCCACCAAAATTACCATCATTCATCATAGCTAAGATAGTGAAGATGAATGCCTCCCCAAAGTAGAAGTCAGTCGTATGGTCGTAAGCTGAACCATTGGAGCAAATAATTCTGTCCGCAGTGCAACCCGTTTCAACGAGATTCATTACCTTTCTGATATTGTCTTTGCCTCCAATGGGTAGGTTTCCAACTCCGAACTCATCACCTATGTAGGCTCTTGTAAGTTCATTGGCAATAACCATCCCAGCATATGACGACTTCATCGTGTCATTATCAACACCCCTATCCTTCATACTCTTGCAGATGCGCTTGGCGAGTTCATTCCAATCCGTAGCATTAAGGTTCTGAACGATAGGAGTTGCCTTAGCCATCTCTCTCAAGGTAGCGAACGCCTTTGAGGATGAAAGGATATGAACAAGAATATCCACAACGGACGAGCGAGATAGAACGCCCCACGCTGATGTATTCAGACGGGAGAAGTCGTATTCGGAAGGAATGGTGTATAGCTTCTTTACTTCTCCGATAGTCAGGTGGCGACATTCAATACGAGTATCTCCCTTACCTCTACCATCTACTGAGACCACAAGACACTTCACCTTGGATGCTGTGATAGCATTAGACTTGGAATCCTTACGAAGCTCCAGCACACGTTCCTTGGCTTCACCACGGATACGGATAGCACCACTCACGTAGTATGCGGTATCAACAGAAGAGAGGTCAGGGATAGTAACGCCCTCAAGACTTACGAAGGTGAACTTTTCTTTGTCTTCATCCTCCTCATCTTCATCGTCACCCCACTCGTCTACTTCCTTATCACGCACCAGCTTGCCAAGAGATACGCACTTGTCCTGAGGCATAGGGATATTGGTCTCCTTCTCTCCGAAGAGGTTGATGTCTTCTTCTCCGAGGTTTGACCAATAGAGACGCTCCTTATTCTGAGCGGAAACGAGTGATGCGTTAATCTTACAAGGGGTAGTACCGAGCGTTCTCGTTACAAGCTCTTCGTCCGCATTTGATAGCACTCGCTCCTCAAGAAGCCAAAGGACTTCATTCTCTCCTTCGGAGAAGAGGTCAATGTAGTGCTTTAGGATTGCAAGCTGAGACTCATTGCTTCCTTCTTCTTCGTCATCTTCATTGGACTGAGGGATTCCACCAAAGATATTCTTCGCCATAATAAGGTCGGCTTTGAAATCCTTGGCATCTTCAGTCACCTTGACGATGTTAGTTGAAGGGAAGTTGCCCTTGATGACATCAAGGCACGTATTATTAACGCCTATGGTATAGAACGTACCTACATTAACATCAAGCTGTTTGAGAGCCATTAGGATGCTCCCAATCTCGTCATTGATGCCAAGGATGTTTATACTCCTTTTCTCAGTTGCCATAAATTATTTTTCTTTTAGCTTGATGAGCTTATCGCTCTTTTGGATTTCAGATGGTGATACTTGGATGACCTTCCCGTCACGATAGATGAAGACGCTGTGGTCTGATGTGACCTTGACCTCAGTCCCGTCAGAAGCCTTGATAGCGAACATCTCCTTCTTCACCTTGTGCTTATACAGATAAGACACTTGGTTGGAACAGACGTGGTCTCCATCAAATGTCGGAGTGAACATTAACATATTCCCTACAAAGATATACTCTTTCCCGTCATTCTCAAAATGTTCGTGTTCCTTGAGGATATTGTAATGCTTATTCCAAAGTTCTTCTATGGAGTACGTCTTAGGTCTTTGGCGAAACTCATCAACATATACCTTGGTGTCTCCGCTTACAGAGTCTGTGTTTGAGTATATCTCAAGGCTTGGGTTGCCACTCTCGTCCTTTGGCAGGTCAAGCGTATTGATGTCAAGGGTCTTTGCTTTCTCAGTAGATATGCCGAGTCTCTTATGTAGCTCCTCGTCCTTCTGAAATGCACCCTTGAAGTATGATGTTATAAGGACTGATGCTATGCGTGTCATCTGTCGCCCCTGCATTGTAATAGCCTCGTAGAGTGCAGGACTATACAACTCTGAGGACTGACTGCCGAGGACACCCGTAAAGGCGTTCATCAGGAGCTTAGCCGATGCCTGCTCAGCATCCAGCACGTCCCTTTGCCTCAGAAGCTCTTTCAGTCGTTCTTCTTTAGACATTGATTAAATCAAATTTATCGTTTCCGAAATAAGGAGAGAGGTCTCCTATCGTTTTCTTTTTGCTTTGTAGGTAAATGAATACGTCATTGAAGTCCCATTTGCTCCTATCAGGGATATGGTAGTCATTCCTGAACTTCCTCCAAAGGAAGACGTAATCTCCATTCTTCAGACCCTTTAAGGACTTGGCTCTTCCCGTTTCATCATCATCGTACATAAACCTTCGTTTGAAGAGCTTAGGAGGCGTTCTGCCAGCCCCACTCGTTGCGATGGCATTGGGTATAAGGAGCGCATCAAAGAAGCCCTCTGTGATGGTTACTTCCTTTGATGGGTCTACCTTGGCTATACCGAAGAAATAGGATAGTTCCTTGAGCGTCTCTAAGGTGTCCTCGGGAACAGCAAGTCTTATATCAAAGTCCTCACCTTCCTTCATCTTCTTGACAATCTCTTCGTACCCCATACTGCGGTACTTCGCTTGTCCTTTCTTGGGAGAAAGAAATCTGTACTGCAATCCTAAGACGTGACCCGTCAGAGTTTGGTTGAGGATGATGATAGCATTGAGTTTCCTTGAGTAGAGAAAGTCATCCCAGGAGTATTGCATTCTGTTGGTAAGATATTCCTTGGCGTGCTGTGGCGCATCATCTATAAGGACGTATCCGAGATGCGCCATCAGGTGCGTCTTGTGGTAGCAATACCTCTTGACAATCTCGTCATCAATAAGAACACCGATAGCCTTGCCTGCCTTACGTGCTGTTTCCTTGGATGTCCTCTTCTTGGCTCTTGGTGCTGACTTGAGTTCCTTGACAAGCTCTTCGTCAAAGTAGACACTCCCAGCACTTGAAGCCTCTACAAGGAACCCGTGAAGGATGATAGAACCACGCTTCTTGAACTCATTTTTCTTGGAGTCCCCACATAGCGGACAAGCGAAGTTGATTTGAGCTTCGCTGACGTTTATTCTCTGCTTTACGGCAGAGGTTGGGAACTTCTTTAGTAGTATATCTTCTACCTTACTAATGAGGGTATCGCTTACTTGCATATGGGGTTTCAAACCTAAATTCTCTACAAAGGTAATACTATGAAATCATATAAACAAATGAAGCAATCAATCACCAAGTATTTGGCGGTTGCACTCTTCGGGGCTATTGCTCTTGTAGGGTGTGAGACGAAGAAAAATGCTGGCTCTGTTGAGTATGGCTCAAGTCAGCAAGAACACATTGAGGTCGTTATAAAGGATAGCGTCATCAACAAGGAACAACTAAGAACCTATATCCACAAAGAGGCTCTTCCAAGCCTCGGTCATTGGAGACCTTCTACCTTTGGTAGAGGAGCTAACGGAGACCTCACTCAGTACTCTTGCGTGCTTGCAGGGAAGGACACTCTGTTCATCTACCGACTGACGACAAGCGAAGATGGCAACTACCATCTATCAAAGAAAATCTCCTACTAATGTATATTTTTTAATCTAATATGGATAAGCGACTTTTAGGTGGCTATAAGCCATCAGACATCACGAGGGATACCCCACGTTTCTCTATGGGGATAGATGGGCTTCCAACCTCGTTCTCCTGCCAGCGGATAATGCCTCCCATTGAAGACCAAGGCTCAACCCAGCACTGCGTAGCACATTCTTGCTCAGCTATGGTGAACTACCTCATCAACACAGAAAAGAAGACAAGGGGAATTGACTATGGTATTGAGGAGATAGAGATTTACGAACAGCGTAGAGATAGGTCAAGGGATATAGGCATGAGTCCCAAAGTTGCTTTTGAATATATCAGGACGAGTGGCGTGTATATACAACAGCTTGGTAGAAAGTACCAAATAGCTGGGTATGGTCTTGTTACGGAGCTGAGTGACTTGAAGAACGCCATCGTGATGAATGGACCCGTGCTTTCAGGGCTGTTTGTCAAATCCATGTCCCGTGATGACTTTTGGAATGGTAGTGGAGATTATGGTGGTCACGCCATCTGCATTGTAGGATATAACGACAAGACACAAAGCCTTCTTCTAAGGAACTCGTGGGGTACGAGCTATGGTACATTAGGATACTATACGCTCTCCTACCAAGATTGGGAGAATGA
>QWCI01000090.1_pt1 | contig 34259 bp, 19 predicted proteins | sample 1972541 | NCBI WGS metagenome assembly QWCI01 (sample SAMN09866712, study PRJNA288562) | Human oral metagenome isolate term3_saliva, whole genome shotgun sequencing... | isolation source: mouth | host: Homo sapiens | place: USA: California | reverse complement strand
GACGGAGGCGATGATGCCTTCGGCCTCTTCGCGCACGAGCTGGAGCTCACGCACGGAGCCGACGAGCGGAACCATGATCTCGGGACGCGGGTCGAGGCCGCGGCCCACGAGTTCTGCGGCTGCCTCGCACAGGGCGCGCATCTGCAGGGCGAACAGGCCGGGCAGGTAGATGCCCAGGCGCACGCCGCGCAGGCCCAGCATGGGGTTCTGCTCGTGCATGCGGCGGACCTCAACGAGCATGGCCTCGTCGGCGGGGTCGAGGGTGCCGGTGGCCTTGCCGACGGCGACCTTGGTCTCCAGCTCGATGAGAGCGGGCATGAACTCGTGGAGCGGCGGGTCGATGAGGCGCACGGTCATCGACTTGCCGTCCATGACCTCGAGCATCTCGAGGAAGTCCTGCTTCTGCAGCTTCTCGAGCTCGTTGAAGGCGGCCTGGCGCTCGTCGGACTCGGGGGCGGAGAGGATCGCACGCTCGACGAGCGGGCGGCGCTCACCCAGGAACATGTGCTCGGTGCGGCACAGGCCGATGCCCTCGGCACCGAATTCGATAGCGCGCTTGGAGTCGAGCGGGGTGTCAGCGTTGGCGCGCACGCGCAGGCGGCGGACCTTGTCGGCGTGGGACAGGAGCTTGTCGACGGCCTCGACGAGCTCGCGGGTGCCCGCATCATCGCCGGCGGCGGCGAGGCCGGCCTCAAGGCCTTCGGCGAGGTAGGTGGTGACGGGCGAGTCGGTCACGGGGACCTCGCCGCGGAAGATTTCGCCGGTCTGGCCGTCGATGGCGATGGTGTCGTCAGCGGTCAGGACGAGGTCACCGATAGTGACGGTGCCGGCGGCAGCATCGATAACGAGAGACTCGGCACCACACACGCAGGTCTTGCCCATGCCGCGAGCGACGACGGCGGCGTGCGAGGTCTTACCGCCGCGCGCGGTGAGGACACCCTCGGCGGCGACCATGCCGGGCAGGTCGTCAGGGTTGGTCTCGCGGCGCACGAGGACGGTCTTGATGCCCTTTTCGGCGGCTTCGACGGCCTGCGCGTTGTCGAAGGCGATCTTGCCAACGGCGGCACCCGGGGAGGCGGCCATGCCGCGAGCGATGAGTTCCTTCTCAGCCTTGGCGTCGAACTGCGGGAACATCAGCTGGGTGAGCTGGTCGCCGGTGACGCGGCCCAGGGCCTCGTCGCGGGTAATGAGCTTTTCGCCCAGAAGCTGGGTGGCGATGCGGAACGCGGCGGCGGCGGTGCGCTTGCCGACGCGGGTCTGGAGCATCCACAGCTTGCCGCGCTCGACGGTGAACTCGATGTCGCACATGTCGCGGTAGTGGGTTTCGAGCTTGCGCATGATGGCGCGCAGCTCGTCGTAGACGGGCTTGTTGATGCGCTCGAGGTCGGACAGGGCCAGCGTGTTGCGGATGCCCGCAACGACGTCCTCGCCCTGAGCGTTCTCCAGGTAGTCGCCGTAAACGCCGGAGTGGCCAGAAGAGGGGTCACGGGTGAAGCACACGCCGGTGCCAGAGTTTTCGCCCATGTTGCCGAACACCATGGTGCAGATGTTGACGGCGGTGCCCAGGTCGTGGGGGATGCGCTCGCGGCGGCGGTAGATGCGGGCGCGCTCGGTGTTCCAGGAGCGGAACACGGCCTCGATGCCCATGTCCATCTGGGTGCGCGGATCCTGGGGGAAGTCCTCGCCGGTCTGTTCCTTGACGATGCCCTTGAAGGTGTCGACGAGGCCCTTGAGGTCCTCGGCGGTCAGGTCGGTGTCGCCCGTGACGCCGCGTTCTTCCTTGAGGCTGTCGAGGGCGTTGGAGAAGAGATCACCGTCGATATCGAGGACGGTCTTGCCGAACATCTGGATGAGGCGGCGGTAGGAGTCCCACGCGAAGCGCTCGTTACCGCTAACGGCTGCGAGGCCGAGAACGGACTCATCGTTGAGGCCGATATTCAGGACGGTTTCCATCATGCCGGGCATGGAGAACTTCGCGCCGCTTCGCACGGAGACGAGGAGCGGGTCGTTCGCGTCGCCCAGGTGGCGGCCCATCTGGTCTTCGACGCCGCGCAGCGCGCGGGTGACCTCGGTGGCAAGCGACTCGGGAACGGCCGACTCCTTGAGGTATGCGCGGCATGCCTCGGTGGTGATCGTGAAGCCGGGGGGAACAGGCAGGCCGAGCTTCGTCATCTCGGCGAGGTTCGCTCCCTTACCTCCGAGCAGGTCCTTCATGGACTTGTCGCCCTCGGAGAAGTCGTACACATACTTGACCATCGTGGTCCTCAACTTCCATGTTTGCGATGATTGGCCCGACGCCGGGCCACTACCACAGGCAAGGATACACGCCTCAAGGGACTAAGGTCACTTCAAGGCACACCCTCTTATGATTGTCCTGACATGAACGAGGCCGTGGTTGCTTGTCGGGTATCGCACCCTTGCGCGGGAGCGAGCGTCAGGCTGGTTGGTCAGCGGTATCGGCGAGGCTGTCACGCAGACGCCAGCGGGCGCGGCGTTCGGTCGGCGGGGCGGGTAGACGGACGTGGGGCGGGCCTTCGGGTCCGCCCCACGAGAGCTGCGAGAGCCGAGAAGGCGACGAGGCTCGCCCGGCCACCTACCAGCTGCCTCGGTCTTCGACCCTCTGTCGGGTGATCGTGAAGACGATGTATCGCTGGCTAGCCTCGTCGAAGCAGACCGCGCCACTCACGTCCAGCCAGATACGGTACTCCCGTGTGATCACCGTGATGTTGTAGGCCGCCAGGCTCCCCGGCAAGCTGTCACTGACCTCCCCTACGTCAATTGACTCAACATCCGCAACGTTAAGATCGGAACACAGTGACCTTACGCGCCGCACTGGAAACGACCCTCCACGAGCCAATGTACGGCCTGGGCAGACCAGAAGGCTCCAGGTAAATCACGCGACTCGTCGAGCGGTCGTCGGTTGTGAAATCGATACACGCTCACTCTCGCCAGACCGATGGCCGCAAGCATCAGCGCGCGCAACCTCCAGCAGGTCTTAACAGCCGCCCTAGTACATACGCGTGTGGGGTGGGCCAAGTGGTCCACCCCACACGCGTTTGAGTAGCAGATCAGCGCACGCGGAACTCGATCGTGGTGCCCTCACCGACGTCGATGAGGTCACCGTCGTTCAGGGCGATCGTCACCATGGGGGTGACGTCCTGGAAGGAGCCGTCTGCGTGACGCAGGACGGTGCCATTAGCGCTGCCCAGGTCCATGAGCGCCCACGAACCCGGCGTCGTCATCATGACGGCGCAGTGGGAACGCGAGATCTCGGTGGCCGGGCTGGGCACACGCAGCACGGTCGCCACGGGGCGGCCGGTCAGGGCGCGGGCGTCGGGGTCGCGGCCGATGACGACGTCACGCGAGACCTCAACGGGCACGGTGCCGCCGTGGATCAGGAAGGCGACGGGCGCGGCGGGGCCGGAGTTGACGGGGGCGAGGCGCAGAATCGTGGCCTCGGTGTCGGTCTCGGCACCCAGGTCGGCCAAGCCGGCGGCGCTCATGGCCTCGGGCGCGGCGGGCGGTTCGGGTGCCTTCTCCGGCTCGGGGGCAGGCGCAGGTTCCGGCTCGGTGGCGGGCTCAAGCTCCGCTTCCGGCTCAGGAGCAGACTCGAACTCGGGGGCGGATTCAAGTTCCGCTTCCGATTCAGGAGCAAGTTCGGTGTTTTCCTCCGACTCGAACTCGGACGAGGCCTGGGCGGGTTCCACGAAGGCGGCACCACGGTCGATGGTAGCGGTGTGATCGAGGGACTCAGCCGTATGGATCGGCGGCTCGACGGCATCGGTGACGACGTAGAGTTCGCTCGAGGTCTGTTCGAGATCCTCGGAGGGGGCCTCGTCTTGCGTATCATCCGTGGCGTCCTCGGGCGCGTACGGATCGGGGGCAGTGCGGGAGGCACCGGGCAGCGAAACAGGACCGTTGCTGGTGGCCGCGAGGAACTGGGCCTCGACGGCAGCCAGGTCAACCGCAGGCGCGTGCGTGATCGTAGGTTCGGGCAACTCTTCGCGGGCGTCGCGACGGGCGCGACGCTCGTGGTCCGGAATATCCGGGTTGATGAGGAAACCCATCGTATCAACGGGCATCGACGCGAGGGCCTCAACCTCGTCGAGCGCGCGACCGATGCGGATCTCGCCAGCCTCGACGCGGTCTGCGGCGGGCACCATCCACATGATCTCGTCACCGTCGATAATGGTGGCCTCGAACGTCTGCCACTCGCCCGGGTTGAAGGGCCAGGCCCAGATCGGGTCGTTCCACACCTGCTCGGTGATCTGGCCGGCGGCGCGCATGCGCAGCTGAATATTGCCGAGGACTGTCAAGTAGGGCTGTTCGCCCGCACAGTCGAGAAGCAAGACATCGCCCTGCTCTGCCTGCACGTGGGAGAGCCACGCCTGGGTGTCAGCGCGCCCCCACACGACGTCAGCCGCGGAATCCGCGAAATCGAGCGGCACTAACGCCGCGCCGAGGGGTCCGGTGACGAGCATCGCGCCCTGTCCGCGACACAAGAAGCGTCCAATCTGAAGCATCAGTCACTGCCTTCTCTACGAGGAACCCGGCGCGCTGTCTGAATTGACGCCGGACGTACTGGTTGAATCATCCGATTCATGACATTCGTTGTCAATGTTACTCGTGATTCTTTTCCTGCGTAGACTACTACGGCTGTCGTGTTGTCGCGAGTGCCCGCTTCGAGGCTGGCTTTCACGAGTGCGTCAGCGGTCCCTTGCGGCCCATTGCCAGCAGCGACAATGGCCTGGATCTGCGAATCCTGTAGGACACCGTGCACGCCGTCTGTACAGATGACCGCGCGGTCGCCTTCTTCCATCGGCATGATGGTGTAGTCGGCTTTCACACTTCCGGTTTGTCCGGCACCCAGCGCCTTGGTCACGACGTTGGCTGGAGGAATGACCTGGGGCGCGCCGGAGGTGGCCGCCAGGTCGCGAGCCTCCTGCAGCGCGGAGTGGTCGTGGGTGAGCTGGCGGATGCCGCCGGCACCGACGACGTAGGCGCGTGAGTCGCCGACGTTGAAGGAGAGCCAGTAGGCACCTTCCGCGGTCCACAGGACCATCAGACCGGAGAGTGTCGTGCCGGGGGCACTCATCGGATTGTCAGCAGGTGCCAGGGAGGCCACGGCCGTGGCGGCTGCGTCAATCGCGACGGACAGATCGACCAGGTCGACGGGACGGTCTCCGAGTCGATCAGGACTCAGGAACTCCTGCAGTGTGAGGACGGCCTGTGACGAGGCCCGAGCACCGCCGAGGTGGCCCCCCATCCCATCCGCGACTGCGAAGACGGGCGAGATCGCCAGCCAAGAATCCTCGTTGTGTGAGCGGACCGGACCGACGTCGGTCGACGCACCCCACAATAGTGGAGCACGCTCGGCATGTTCACCCTGAGCCATCTACCTTTGTCCTTCTCGCTACGTTGGGCGCGTGGGATAGCGCGTAACACATTCATTCTACACGTGCATCATGAATGGTTACACAAAATGGACCGCAATTCGCCCTGGTCAGCCACGCGCTGGAATACGCTACACGGGTGGTCAGGGAAGAGTTTGACAGGCCCTCACAGGCTCGGACATACGGCCGGAGGAACGCGACACCGTCGTGATTTCCATGCAGTTTTCGCCGCTGGCTCCATCCACGCTCACCGTCGCCGCCTCAACGCTGCCGTGCGTCGTGCCCGCGGGGCTGCTCCCCTCATAGGAGTACGTCACATCCGCCGTGGCCAGGCCATCGGGAACGCTCCACGTCCACGTCATCTGGCCATCGGCATACTCTCCTGCGAGCGAGGTGACCTGTGGGGGTGCTGCTCCGAGGGGGTTCTCCGCGTTCGTCGACGCACTCGTCGTCTCCTCAGCAGGGGCGATACGCGTGAAGGATCCCTCGCCCCGCAGAATACCAGCCACCAGACCCGCGCCAATCACCGCGGCCAACAGAGCCAATCCCACCGCTGCAACGGGATTCAAGCCCCGCTTGGAGGCGTCAGGATCGTCGACCGTACGACGAGCCGAGACCTCGGCCTCCTCCGTCGACTGATCGGCCTTCCACGAATCAGCCACGGCCTCGACGCCGCCGGAACCCGCCCCACCCTCGAAGGAATAATAGGATGATGAGCGCATGCGCGTGTCGTCCGGGTCGATGGTGGGGGCACCACGCGGGCGCGTCTTCTGGTCGCCAACGGAACCGGCCGAGGCTTTGGAGCGCTTCTCCTTGATTTCCATCTCGGTGCGCGCGTAGCCCAGCTCTTGTTGGACGCGCTGGAGACCCTTGCCGAACTCCAGCGCCGAGGGGGTGCGCTCATCCGGGTTGATCGTCATCGCCGCGCGCAACACACGCTCAAGCTCCGCCGGCGCGTCCGCGCGGCCCAGGCCTCGCATGCGGCCGCGCTGCACGCGGTTCGCGATCGACGCCGCCGAGTTATCCCCGATGGGATCCTCGAAGGGACTGCGGCCCGTGATGAACGTCCACGTCGTCGACGCGAGCGCCCACACATCCTGCGTCGGCACGGCCGGCGAGTTGATGTCCTGCTGCTCTGGGGGTGCCCACAGCACCGAGAAGCCGTCAAACGCACCGACCTCCAGCTGGCCGATCTTCGAGGCGACACCGAAGTCCGCGAGAACCGGCTTCCCATAGGCGTCCAGCATGATGTTCGACGGCTTGATGTCGCGGTGCACATAGCCCTGGCGGTGGAACATTTCGACGACGCCGCACACCTTGATCATCGTGTCCAGCGCCGTTTCCAACGACATGGGACGCGCGCGCACCTGCGTCAGCAGGTCAGCGACCGGGCAGTACTCCATCACCAGGTAGGCGCGGCCGTCAGAAGTCGTGCCCACGCCGTGCAGCTCCACCACCGAAGGGTGGCCGGCCAGCAGGGTCATGGCGTCAGCCTCGCGGTGCAGCTCGAGGGTGCCTCGCTCGTCCCCTTTCGCGCGCACCACCTTAATGGCCACGTCGCGGCTGGGCAGCTCCTGGCGGTACAGGAACACGTCGGCGAAACCACCCTGGCCGAGTGGGCGAACCCACCGGAAGCCGGGAATCTGGGGGCCACGCGTGCCCGCGACCGCTGAACTCACTGGTCGTTCTCCTCCTGCATCGTGCGCGCAACAGCTGCGCTCAATCGCAGCTTACGGCGCATTCGCAGGCTTCGCAGGGACAGCGCGCGACGCATGCGCGCAAAGAAACCGGCGTTCTTGCCGACCTGCGAGCGCAGCGCACTCACCTGCACCCACGCGTCACGCGCGCGGTCGCGGGAAGCGCCGTGAGACGCGAAGTCCGCGACGTCCGCATAACGGGCGATCACGACCGGGGTGGGAACGTCGTCACCGAATCGGCTCCACCCGCCGATCACATAGCGGCCCTTGGTCGCCGAGGCCTCGTCGAACTCGACTGAATCGGTCGAGCCGTCGTCGCCATGGCGCACCGCACCCGTCACCAGGCTGAAGGGGTCACCCGGGTGCTCGCCGAGGTTCCACTGGGAGGCCAGCGACCAAGCGGTCTCCTGGCGGGTGCGTCCCACCTCGATGGTCAGGCCTGAGTCGGCGGCCAGGTCCACGACCTCGTCCCACGAGCCGATCAGCGCGTTGGCTGCGGCGGCTCGGCGGCGGTGGCGTCGACGTGCGGCCTTGTAGGCCAAGATCGTCAGAGGCGGCACCAAGATCAGGAGGATGCTGCCCGCGACACCGGCGACGATGCGCCAGGGGAAGCTCTCATCCGGTGTCTTCACCGGATCCGCGTTCTGGTCGCGCATCGACGACGGCAGCTCGGCGGGAGCCTCCGGGGGCTCCGGCGGCTGGAGGACCTGCGGGCGCGGTACACTGCGAGGCTTGGGCACCTGCGTCTGCGGCGTGTGGTCGCGCGGAGGGGTGGGATCAAAGACGGCCCAGATGCCGTCTCCGAACTCGACCTCGACCCAGGCGCGGATGTCAGAGCCGCGCAGGGAAGCGGCACGGCCCTGCGAGCCGCCCTCGGGGTAGGCACCCATGACGACGCGAGCGTTGATGCCCAGCTGGTGGAGCATGAGGGCCATGAGGGCCGTGTACTGCTGGTCGTCGCCGATCAGGTTCTCGTCGCCGGAAATCATGCGCTCGAGGCGGTCGGCGCGCACGCCGGGACGCGAGAACTGCGTGTTCTCGTTGAGGTAGTAACCGTAGGTCGACAGGTGGTGCTCGATCGCGCGCGCGGCGGCCAGAGCCGTCGACGCATTCTGCGTCAGATCCGTGGCCATCGCGCCGATGCCCTCGGGCACATGCGTGTCCTTCGACGTGTTGGGAGCAACTGAGAGGGAGGATAGCTCCTCGTCACGGATGGGTTCGACGAACGTGGTGCTCACGTCGTAGGTCATCGTGCCCGCGCGCCCTGTCGTCAGGGCCGCGTTCCCCCACGTGTCAACAAAGAGGCCGTCTTTTTGTGTGTCCGCTCCGGTGCCGGAAAAAGTAATCTGCGAGGGGGTTCCCAGGACGGGTACCCACGGGCCGGACAGGCCGTTGGTCGACACGGTGACGGTTGAATTGCCCTCGGCGCGCCCGGGGATCGCCGTCTCGACGGGGATGTAGCCGGAGTGGCCATCCCCTCGGGTTTCCGACATGCCAAAGGTGGTGCCGTCGTACACGTCCATCGCGGCGATGCGCACGCGCTGGTTCTCGGGCAGGTCGGAGACGGTAATAAGCGTCTCGTCCTTCAGGTCGGTCGTGTAGTGGCGGAACGAGGCCATCGGCGAGGGGTACGCCTGGATGTCCAGCGGCGGTTCCACGAGGTCGCGGCCAACGACGCGCGCCCCGGACTTGCCCAGGTAGGAGGCGGCAGGCAGGGCCACGCCCACGGAAATTGCGAGCATGAGTGTCGCGCCGAGAATACGCCTGCCCACGTAGACCGTGGAGCGAGAGCTGCGCCCGAGGGTATTCTCTGCCCCGGCCGCGCCGGAGCGGCCCACCAGGACGTCCTGTCCCAGCGTGATGCGCTGGTACTGAGCGGCTGCGGCCCACCACGCGCCCAGGAGCGCCCACCACAGCAGGACCGCCCACACGGGCAGCGCGTGGCCTGACAGGCCAAAGAAGATGGCGGTCACGCCCATCGCGACAAGCGGGATGGACCCCAGGATGGCGCGCCCAGCACGGACGGTGATGAGGCCTGAGAGCACGGCGAAGAGGAGGCCGCTCATCCACGGGACGAGGCCGGGGCCCGAGTATGCGGACACGGGTGCGGTCAGCGTCAGCAGGTCCTTCCACGCGCGGAAGGAACCCAGGACCATGACCTGCAGGGTCTTGCCGGTGGGCAAGAACCCGAAGAGGGCCTCGGCGCGCAGGGCTGCGGCGCTCCCCAGCAGGAAGTAGGCGACCAGGACGGACAGGACCGTCGTGAGCATATCCCAGCGCCACTTCGTCGACGCGTAGGCGATGAGCAGGCCGCAGGCCACGCCCGCGCCCGCCGCGATAGCGCCCACTCCCCCGCCGAAGACGGGTTCGAAAGCGGCGACCGGCCCGGCGAAGAGGACCGCGAGGACGAGCAGAGACCACATCGGCAAGCGCGTGCGGATTGTCGCGAAGCGCTCCGTAATTGTTAACAGGCGACTGCGCGTGGTCCTCGGCTTGGGCATGTGCGCCTCAGAGCGCGCGCCCGCGAGGGCGTGTGCTGCCGAGGGCTGTGTAGGTTCATCCACCGAGCGGCGGTCCGTCTTAATGGGAGAGCCGGGGACGGCCTCGCCCTGAGGATCGACGCGCTGGGCGCGAGGCTTGGTGTTCACGTTGCTGCTCATGCCAGACCCCCGGCGACGATAATGCGCGGCAGGTCATCCAGGGTTGCACAGTCGAGGAGAACTCCTCGGCCGAGGTTTCGGCGGGCGCGCGCTTTGTTCACGCCGATACGGATGATGGATACGGGCACGTCGATGGGTGCTAGGCGAGCCAGGTGGGCGGCGTCCGAATCAGTTGTCTCGGGGCCGACGATGAGCGTCAGTGCGGAGACTCCGGGGCGCTGAGCCACGGCCTCGCGCACGCGCAGCGCCAGATCCCCGAAGGAACGGTGCGAGATTTCGGACAGGGAGTCCAGGAGGCGCATGGCGACCGAGGACGGCAGCCACTCATCGGTCGTCGTCACCGACACCGGGCGCGACTCGCGCAGGTTCGCCAGGCCCAGGGAACCCGCGACCGACACGGCGGTCTCGAAGGAATCGTGGTCCCACGCGTCGCGGGAGGTATCCAAGACGATGACGTGGTGGGACCGGTGGGTCTCCTCGTACTGGCGCACGATGAGCTTGCCGAGGCGAGCGGTCGACTGCCAGTGCACGGCACGGCGGTCATCACCCGGCTCATAGTCGCGCAGCGCATGGAAAGACACGTCCGAGCTGGAGAGCTTGCCGGTGGACACGCCCTCAACGTCCAGCTGGAAGCCGGTTGCGTCGAAGGGGACGCGGACCGTGCGCGGGTGGACGTGCAGGACGACGGGTTCATCCCAGGAACGCACGCGGCGCAGCAGGCCGAGGGCATCGGAGCGCACGGAGCGTGCAGGGCCGACACCGATGAGGCCTCTGTGACGCGAGGAGATCAGGAACATCTCGTCCCACGTCGCGTGCGCCCCCAGCGGAGGAACGACGAACTCGCCCGTTCCCGTGCCGATTGGCAGCTCGATGATGCCTGCGCGCACCGGACGGGCACGCTCGTTGCGCACCACGAGCTCGCCGACCGCCGTCTGGCCTGCGACGATACGTTCGTTGGGCACGCGGATCGACACGAGGTGCGGGGGCTTCCACGCCACGCGCATGGCCGCAAGCACCAGGGCGACGACGCCCGCGAGGGCACACGCCAGGGCCTCGACCCACCGGAGGGTCGCCGCGAGAATCAGAGAGACCGCGACGAAGAAGACGAGCGCCCACCCGGTGGGCGTCACTAGGTCGGCCAGCGCCTTCAGAAGGTGCTGACGGGAGGCCTGCGCCTTACGCGGCGAGACCGTCGTTGCATTGTTCGAACTCTTCCCTTGCATCGTCGTTTCCGGTCGGCGCGTTATGCGCCCACCGCCGGGGCAGGCACCGACGTCAGGGCGCGCTGGATGACGCCCTCAGCGGTCGCGCCGGAGAACGCGGCGTCGGGGTCAACGATAATTCGGTGCGCCCACACGGGCACGGCCAGGGCCTTGATGTCGTCGGGCAGGACGAAGTTACGACCCTGCGCGGCCGCCCACACGCGGGCACAGCGCACCATGCCGATGGCGCCACGGGTGGACACGCCCAGCAGCGAGGACTCGTCGTCGCGAGTCGCTTCAGCCAGCGCCGCCACGTAGTCGAGGACCGCGCGGTCCGTGTAGTTCGCCGAGGCCAGGGCTGCCCAGGCGACGATGTCCTGACCGGTCACGAGGGGCTCGAGGTTCTTCGAGCGGTCGGGGGAGGCCGAGCCGTCGAGGACGTCGATCATGGCGGCGCGCGAGGGGTAGCCGATCGAGGTCTTCATGAGGAAGCGATCGAGCTGGGCCTCGGGCAGTGGGTAGGTGCCTGCCTGTTCGACGGGGTTCTGGGTCGCGATGACCATGAAGGGCTGGGGCGCGGGGCGGCGCACGCCGTCGACCGTCACCTGGGCCTCTTCCATGACCTCCAGGAGCGCGGACTGGGTCTTGGGCGAGGCACGGTTGATCTCGTCGGCCAGGACGATCTCCGCGAAGACGGGGCCGGCGTGGAAGACCCACTCGCCCGTCTTCTGGTTGAACATGTTCACGCCGGTGATGTCGGAGGGCAGCAGGTCGGGGGTGAACTGGATACGCGAGTGCGTGCCGTCAATGGTCGCACTGATCGCGCGCGCCAGGGCCGTCTTACCAGTTCCGGGAGCGTCCTCGAGCAGGAGGTGTCCACCCGCGAACATCGTCGTCAGCGCGAGGCGCACCGCCTGATGCTTGTCCAGGACCGCGACGGACACGCCATCGACGAGGCCCTTGAAGACCTGGGCGAACCTAGTTGCATCTTCGATGGAAAGGGTCATGAGTTGTCCTACTGTCTCTCTCGTTGCTTGTAGTGGGTGAAAGTCTTTTGTTTTATTCGCCTCGGCAGTTCTTCACGACCTGCCGCGCACTCAGTTCTTGCGCGGTGATCGACTCCGTCAGGATACCCGGTATACTCGGCGTCCCCTGTGAGAAGCGGAACTCCGTGGCTTGGCTCGGTCGCCCAGTCGTCACCGTGCAGACGAGCGTCTTGCCCCGCTGGAACTGCGAGGCACGCGAGGCCGTCAGGGTCATCGAGCCACACTCTTGGCCGTTCGGGCAGGCGGTCATCCCGGTGAAGGATGCATCGATCTCGTCAACCGATTCACCCGTCGTAAACGTGACCTCCTTCTCTCGGTGCGCCCCGCCGGTACTGACCAGCTCGACGACAGCCGTGTACTGGTGGACCGGCTCAAGAGGCGACACAGTCCACGATGTGATCGGGCCTACGAATGTCTGCTTCATGCCCGCTACGCCCTTGATCCACACGTTGGTCTCCTTGAGGGAGACCTCTGCAGGAGGGGTCCACACGATTGTTGCGCTGTTGGTATGTGGCTTGGCGGAGACTTCAAAGAGCGGGATCAGCGAGCTGTCCGGCGGCTGAGGCTTTTCCTCGTCGCCACCGTTACCGCCACCGTTACCGCCACCGTTACCGCCACCGTTACCACCGCCGTTGCCGCCACCGCCGTTGCCAACTATGCCGCTGGCTGGCGTCACCGGGCTCCAGACATACGACCCGTCGTCCTTCTTGCCACGCTGGCAGAAGTAGAAGGTCACCTTCGGACGCGGATTTTTGAGCGGGCCGAGGTCGAAGTCGGCACGGTCGCCGTTGTTGAAGCGGACGGGGTTACCAGGCGCCATGCACCCTGGCAGGCTGTCCGCGTAGAAGAGCTCCAGGTCGTTGACCGTGTAGCCGTTCCCCTCCTTCAGACGCGCATTATTGATGCGGATCTTATCCGCGGCATTGTCGGAGGTGGGACCCAGCTGCGGCTCGTCCGGGGCCAGGGGAATCGTCTTTTCAGGCTGCGGAGTAACCAGGGTAACCACAGCACCCGCAGATGGCTCGGAGTCTCCAACGGCACTGTGCGCCACGACCACCACCGTGTAGGTAAGGCCGTTCGTCAGGCCCGTGAGCGTACACGTGGTGTTGCCACCAGCCGGGCACGTCACATCCGCTCCGCCGGCAATAGAGGCGATCACCGTGTAGCCGGTGACCTTGGAGCCGTTCTCCTTGGCCTCAGCCCACGTCGCCCTGATGGTTCCGTCGCCGGCCTCAAGGTGAGGCACGCCGGGAGCACTCGGGACTTTGGAGATGGTGATGGGGGCCGAGGGTGCCGAACGCTCAGACTCGCCCTCCGCACTGACCGCAATCGCAGTAAAGGAGTAAGTCCTACCTATGATCAGGTCGCCGACCTCGCACACCGTACTGTCACAAGTGGCGACCTGCTTGCCAGTGTTGTCGAAGAGCCTGTAGCTGGTGATCGTCGACCCGCCAGACTCGGAAGACTGGAAGGTCACGCGCGCACCGCCCTTACCGGTGTTTTCGGCGCGCAGATTTGTGGGAGGATTCGGCTTACCCGTCACCGTGACGGTGATCGTGCCCTGGACGGCACGCGAGGGGTCGGCCAGCTTGTCGTTGACCTTGAAGCCGACCGTGATCACGCCGGAGGAGCTGGGTGTGATGGACACGGTCGTACCCGACGAGGAGACAGTCGCCTCACCCGAGGACACGAGGGCTCCCTCGAGGGTGATCGGCGCGTCCGGGAAGGGGTTCGTCGCAGCCGACGCCACGTCCACGCTCACGGTCTCTCCCACCTTGCCGGTCAGCGTGTAGACGGGCACCTGGATCAGGGGCTTGACCGACGCGACGACCTCGACGGGGATCTGAGCCGACACCGTGTGGCCATCCTCGTCCGTGACGCTCACGGCGATCGAGCCGGCCGGCCCCTGCGCGGTGCCCTCGGCGGCCGTGACCGACAGGGTCGTGCCCGACAGCGAGGCCTGAATCGAGTTCGGCGCAGAGTCCATGGTGTAGGTGAACGTGGAGGTATCCACACCCTCAGGGTCGCGTACGGCCAGCGCCAGGTTCTGCACCACGGCCTCGCCCCCGGCCTCGACACGAATAGCGGTCGGGGTGAAGGTCGGCGGCTGGTTGACCGTGGCCTTGATGCGCACGGGCAGCGACAGGGAGGCGGTGAGCATCCCCGCGTCGGAGGAATCGCCGTCCGCGACCTGGATGAGGAACGCGGAGTTGCCGCTAAACGCGGCGTTCGCGTTCAGGGTCAGCTGCGTGTTGGAATCAGCGACGACCGAGTCGAGACCGTCCTGGGCCACAGGACTCGACCCCTCGACGAGGCGCGGGCTGCGTCCCGAGCGAGTAATGACGTAGTCCGACAGGTTGATCGTGCGCGAGGTGCCCGCGTCCATCTCGATCGGCAGATTCGCCGAGCTGAGGAACGGCGCGGTCGAGTCGCGACCGGGGACCCGGACAACAGCCGAGTTGGTCAGCCCATCGCGGTCGGTGATCGTGTAGACGACCAGGCGCGTGGATTCCGAGGTCGGAATCAGCAGGTTCGAGCCGGAGACGGTCACGCCGGCATCGGCGGTGGTCAGAGTGACCTCGTCGATACTGCCGTCGGGGTCTTCGTCGTTCTCGAGGACGTTGACGGACACGGCGGAGCCGTCCGTGGGCAGCGCGTCATAGTCCACGAAGTCGTCGCGGGCGATGGGCGCCTTGAGGGGAGCATCATCTTGGACGTAGACCGTCAAGGTGCCGCGCGCGGAGCCGCCGCGGCCGTCGCTGACCATGTAGGACACGAGGTAGGTGCCAGTCTTGGAGGGCGTGTGCACCTGGACGGTCGTGTTGGAGCGGACCTGCGGGTCGAGTTCGGGCGTGGCCGTCTCGAGGCTGTCCTTCTCAAGGGTGAGCGGGTCACCGTCAGGGTCCAAGTCGTTCGACAGGACGTTGACGGTCACCAAGCGATCAGGGCGCGTCAGAACGGTGTCGGGCACCGCCACCGGGTTCTGGTTCAGCGAGGGAACAGGCGTGACAGCGACACGGACGCGAGCCGAGGCACGCGCGCCCTGGCGATCCTCGACCGTGTAGGTGAAGGAGTCAGTACCGGACTCCGAGGCGTTGGGCGTGTACTCAATCCACGTGGCCTTCGCGGTCGCCGAACCCTTCTGCGGCGAGGAATCCACGCCGCGCAGGGTCACCGAGTCGCCGTCCGGGTCAATGCCGTCAAGCGAGACCGGGATGCGGGTGGTCTGACCAGCCGTGGCCCACGCGATGATGTCGCGGGGACGTGGTTCCTGATTGTGGTCGGAGGCTGCCAGGATCTCGAAGGTGACCGTGCTGGAGGCGCGGTTACCGGCGGAATCGATAACAGAGTAGGTGACATCCATCGTGCCCGGGGTGTCCCCCGCCTCGAGACGCACCTGGTTACCCGTCACGAAGGGCGTCCCCAGGGCGGAAGCGCGATCATACTCGAGCGTCGACTCGACCTGCAGGTTCAGGCCGGCCGGCGAGCGATCATTCGCCAGAACGGAGACCGTGCCAACATCGCCGACGCGCACCTTGCCACGATCCGGCTTGAGGACCGGCGGCAAGTCGGTGCGGTCAGAGGCACCGGGAATGACGGTCACGCTGGCGCTGGCGCTGCCCTGCCCGTTGGACACCGTGTAAGAGAAGGACACCGTCCCTTCGAGACCTGTCGGCGCAGTCACGCGCAGCAGGTGGCGGTCGATGAGGGCCACCTCCAGGCCGGGCACGGACGAGGAATCAATCGACGTGATCGACAGGACTCCACCCGTCGGGTCGTAGTCGTTGGCCAGCGGCGCAACCAGCACGGATCCGCCCTGCGGCAGGACCGCCGTATCGTTCTCGGCAACCGGGGGCAGCGCAACGGTCTCAACGACCACGACGCGCACAATACCCAGCGTCGTCGCGACGCCGTCGGAGACCGTGTAGGCGAAGGAGTAGGAACCCGGGGACGACGCCACGAAGTCAATGGTCCCGCGTTCCAAATCCGGCGTGATCGACGCACCCGAGGGCGCACCGGACACAGCGGCCAGCATCAGCGGGTCGCCGTTGGGATCGGTGTCGTTCTTGAGCGGATCCAGAGTGAGGGTCTCGCCCGGGTGCGCCAGGAACAGGTCGCCGTTCGCGACGGGCGGCAGATTGCCGGCCTCCTGGACATTGACAATGAGTTCGCCGCGCGTCTCAGCGCCCTGATCATCGGCGACGGTCAGCACGACGGTCTTCGGACCAGCCGCGGAGCCTTCCTCGGTGATCGTCATCGAGCCGTCCTCCATGAAGGACACGTTCAGACCTTCGGGAGCCTCGGCGTTCTTCAAGAACAACGGGTCGCCATCAGGGTCACGCCAGTCGGGCAGCGCCTGATACTGGATCTGCGCACCCTGGCCGATCTTGACCGACGACGCACGCAGCTGCGTGGGTGCCTCGTTCTGCGAGTAGGGGTGGATCGTCACCTGCACCCGCGCGGAGGCGGTCGCAGTCCCGTCCGAGGCCTCGTACGTGAACGACGTGGAACCCGTCTGATCGGCATCGACGTCCGCGATCTGCAGCGCGCGACCGGAGCGCGCGGCAGCGACAGAACCCCACTCGGGCTGGCTGGTCGGGCTGGCGGTCAGCACGTCTCCGTCAATGTCGGAATCGTTGTCCAGGACCGGCAGGATCGTCGAACGGCCCGGGCGGATGCCGAATTCGTCATCCTCGGCCTCGGGTGGGGTGTTTTCCTCGCGCTTTTCGGGGTCGGCGATCTCGTTCGTCAGCTCCGGGCTGTCCTGTTCGTCCTCGGACTCCTGGAGCTGGTTTTCGACCTCATCCCAGTTGTCCATGAGAACCATGTTGGAGTCGGGCAGCCACACGTTGCCCTGCGCGACGTCGTTGAGGACGATGGCCTTACGGTTGGTGCGGAAAACGATTTCCTGGGCGCTCTTGAGCGTATCGACGACTGTCTGCTGGTTGTTGGAGGCGTCGTCGCACGAGCGCATGAACGCACCCGAGCCCATCCACGCGCCGTAGGAGCAGCCCTCGTGGCGCACGGGTGCTGCGGGGATGCCGTTGGGGGACCCCTCAGCGGCGGGGATGATCGTGGGGGCACTGCCCTTCAGGGGGATCCTCACCAGGGACGAGGCCGTGGCCAGGAGGACGGAATCGTACGTCGGTCCGGCCTGCTGGAGGACGCCGCCCGCCTCGACGCCTGCAGCGCTGAGGTTGAGTGTCTTGCCGCCGGGCAGGAAGAGGGTGTTCGAGGTGGAGTCGAGGGCGACGACCTGGTCTCCGACGGCCGTCATCGACAGCGACGCGTCTGCGGGGATGCCCTCGATCATGGAGGTCTTCGCTTGGTCTACGGCACCCTGTCGCTTAACAGTTGTGAGGGATCCGGAAGAGGACAGGGAGTAGACGGTGCCGTCCATGCCGGTGACAAACGCGCTCGCGCCCATGTTCGAGGCGACGGCGGCATTGTCGGAAAGGTTCGCCGGGCTCGGCGTGGTGGCTGACGTCGTCCACAGTGTGCCATCTGTCGCATTCAGGACGCCCAGGACGTCCCCGCCCTGCATCGCAATCGAGCCGGAGGGAAGGGCCGTCGGGGACCCCAGAGCGACCTGGGTAACATTGACCGGCGCAACAGTAAGTGAGGACAGGTCGGACACCGTAACAGTTTCGCCAGCCTGGCCGACATCAAAATTACTGGCCTCGGTGTGCAGCGCGCCGTCAAGGATGCGGGCCTCATAGTCGAGGTGACCGACCATCTGCTTGGACTTATTTGTTACCCAAATTCCACCATCATTGACGTTTACCTGCGTAACTTCCGCACCCTTATAGATGACGCCAGCGACGCAGAGCGCAACAACAACCAGCATGAGAACAAGCGCCGGCAGGCGTCGTCTTGCGCTGGTCAGGTTTCGGCGCGCTCGAGCGTTCATAGACCCTCTCTCGATCAATGATTAGTGCCTCGCAGATAGTGTGGCATGAGTTCGCAAGATATTCATAGTTAATGAGAATCTATCAGAGCCACAATTACTTGACAACCAGAGAGCGACCCGCCGTTATACGACGGGCCGCTCCCACAGAGGCGAAGGTTTGTCAACCTTAGACAATTGGTGAGTAAATCACTCTCCATTGAAGGTAAAAGTCCGTTCCTTACCCTCTCCGGTGACACCAACCGTGACAACCTGACCAGGTTGCAGCTCTCCGAAAAGGATCCTCTCGGACAGCGCATCCTCGATTTCGCGCTGGATCGCGCGACGCAGCGGACGCGCACCAAGCACCGGATCGAAGCCCACGTCAGCCAGCAGCTCGCGCGCCTCGTCCGTCAGTTGCAGACGCATATCCTGCGCCTCCATACGCTTGGCGAGCTTCGCGATCATCAGGTCGACAATGCGCGCAATCTCCGGCTTCGTCAACGGCGGGAACACAATTGTATCATCAACACGGTTGAGGAACTCCGGACGGAAGTGCTGCTTGAGTTCCTCCGCAACCTTCGACTTCATGCGACCGTAATCATGCGTCGAGTGATCCGCGGTCTGGAAGCCCGTCAGCACACCCTTATTAATATCGCGGGTACCCAGGTTCGTCGTCATGATGATGACGGTGTTCTTAAAGTCCACCTTGCGGCCCTGCGAGTCCGTCAAGCGACCCTCCTCCAGGATCTGGAGCAGCGAGTTGAAGATGTCCGGGTGAGCCTTCTCAACCTCGTCGAAGAGGACGACCGAGAACGGCTTACGGCGAACCTTCTCCGTGAGCTGACCACCCTCGTCGTAACCGACGTAGCCGGGAGGAGCACCGAAGAGGCGCGACGCCGTGTGCTTCTCAGAGAACTCAGACATATCCAGCTGGATCAGGGCATCCTCGTCACCGAAGAGGAACTCGGCGAGAGCCTTCGCCAGCTCCGTCTTACCCACACCCGTCGGACCCGCAAAGATGAACGAGCCGCCGGGACGGTTCGGATCCTTCAGGCCCGAGCGCGTACGACGGATCGACTGAGCAAGAGCCTTCACGGCCTCGTCCTGGCCGATAACGCGCTTATGCAGCTCATCTTCCATCTTGAGCAGCTTCGCGGTCTCCGTCTGAGTAAGGCGCACGACCGGGATACCCGTCGACATGGCCAAGACCTCGGCGATCTCCTGATCCCCGACCTCGGCGATCTCGTCGGACTCGCCGCCCTTCCACGCCTCTTCCTTCGCCTTGCGCTCCTCGGATAGCTTCGACTCCTGATCGCGCAGCGACGCGGCCTTCTCGAAGTCCTGATCGTCGATGGCCGCCTCCTTGTTGCGGCGCACCTCGGCGATCTTCTCATCCAGCTCGCGCAGCTCCGGCGGCGCGGTCATGCGGCGGATACGCAGGCGTGCCCCGGCCTCGTCGACCAGGTCGATGGCCTTATCGGGGAGGAAACGATCCGAGATGTAGCGATCCGCCAGCTCGGCGGCCGCCTGGATCGCGGCGTCCGTGATGATGACGCGGTGGTGCGCCTCGTAGCGGTCGCGCAGGCCCTTGAGGATCTCCACCGTCTCCTCAACGCTGGGCTCCTCGACCTTCACCGGCTGGAAGCGGCGCTCGAGAGCCGCATCCTTCTCGATGTACTTGCGGTACTCGTCATTCGTGGTCGCGCCAATCGTCTGGAGCTCACCGCGCGCCAGCATGGGCTTGAGCATCTGGGCCGCGTCGATCGACCCCTCGGCGGCACCCGCACCCACGAGGGTGTGAATCTCGTCGATGAACAGGATGATATCGCCGCGCGTACGGATCTCCTTGAGGACCTTCTTCAGACGCTCCTCGAAGTCGCCGCGGTAACGCGAACCCGCGACCAGCGACCCCATGTCAAGGCTGTAGATCTGCTTATCCTTGATGGTTTCGGGCACGTCGCCGTGCACGATCGCCTGGGCGAGGCCCTCAACGACCGCGGTCTTACCGACGCCGGGTTCACCGATCAGGACCGGGTTATTCTTCGTGCGGCGCGAGAGGACCTGCATAACGCGCTCCATCTCGACGCGACGACCGATAACGGGGTCCAGCTTGTTCTCGCGCGCAGCCTGCGTCAAGTTGCGACCAAACTGCTCAAGGATCGCGGAATTCGAGCGCTCAGGGCCGCCCGAACCGCCCACGCCCGCGCCCACCGACTCGCGGCCCTCGTCGTCGCCACGCTGGTAGCCGCTCAGCATCTGGATGACGGTCTGACGCACCTGCGCCAAGTCCGCGCCCTGCTTGGTGAGCACCTGGGCGGCCACACCCTCGCCCTCCTTCAGGAGGCCGAGCAGCAGGTGCTCCGTACCAATGTAGTTGTGGCCCAGCTGCAGGGCCTCGCGCAGGCTCAGCTCAAAGACGCGCTTGGCGCGCGGCGTGAAAGGAATGTGACCCTCGACCGGCTTCTCACCCTCGCCGATGATCTCAATGACCGAGGCGCGCACGGCCTCGCCCTTGATACCCATCGTCTCCAGGGCCTTCGCGGCCACGCCCTCACCCTCAGAGATCAGGCCGAGCAGCAGGTGCTCCGTGCCAATGTAGTTGTGCTTAAGACCGCGGGCCTCGTCCTGCGCGAGCACGACGACACGACGCGCACGGTCAGTAAAGCGTTCGAACATGTCTCTCCTTGTTTCAGGGGCAGCTGCCCCGCCGAACTCGGCGTACACCCGTCCCAGTTGACTAGTTACAGACTACGGAAAGCCCAAGCCACGTGCGCGCGCTTTCGCCCTGGGCGCAGGGACGAGGCCGGGGCACATATCCGGGCCCGAGGCCGTGGCAGGTGAGGCATGCAGGGCTGCGACAGGCGAGTCCGGTCCCCACACCGGGCGAGTCATTCAGATTCAGCGGTCATATCGGGGGTTGGCGTCATGAGAAGCCTCGTGACGGCGTGTCGCCGGCGTGTCGAGCCTCGCATGATGCAATTCCCCCGCGTTACGCAGGGAAGAGCCCCGGTCACGACAGCCAACGGAGCCAGACGGGCAGGGACGGACGAGCAGGGCCGGGCGCGAGCGCCAGGCGACAGGGCCGGGGCGCTGGCGCGTCCACGCACACAAGTCGCACATAAGTTCACCGGGTCGGTTGTCGACTAGGCTCACAAACGTTGGAATTGCAACGATCATCATTCACAATCTGGAAGGTTGACAGGGACATTACGCGTGAGATTTTTGGGAAACCGCACCCGTTGCCACACACAGCAGAGGGCAGCTCATCAGCACGCGTGGCACCACGTCCGGGACTCAACCCAATCGGGAGCATTACACCCGTTAAGGAGCACTGCACCCGTTAAGGAGCACTGCACCCGATCAGAACGGGTGTAATGCCTACTGATCGGGTGCACGACCCCTCCGACAACAAGCACAAACGCGGAGTTGTTGGCAAGATTCAACCCAATCGGGAACATTCAAACCGATCAGAAGGGGTTAAACCTTACCGATCAGGTGTAACACCCTATCAGCAACAAGCGTAAACACGGAGCGGCCTGGATGAAAGGCATCGAAGGGGCCGCTGGGTCTGACTAAGAGGCCTTGGGCGACAGCAGGACCTAGTCAGGCTTCGAGACAAGGCACCGCGCAAAGCAAGATCGCCAAGCCTCACGGGCGGACCGCCACCCACAGGCACCAACAAGCGGACAGGCCCGAGCGAATGACACCGAAGGCACCCAGAACCCAAGCAGAGCACAACACCACACGAAGCATTACACCCGATCAGGAGCATGACACCAGCTCCTCACTGGCGCAATACCCTGCCAAATGGCGTCACATCGCTTAGGAACAAGCAAAGCTGCGGCACTTGACGACCGCAGACGCATCATCGACACGTCACTGTACAGAGGAACAAGCACAGCCGCGAAAGGCCTGTCGCCCCCTGACGCTACGCCTCCACGAGGACCGTGAAAGGCCCGTCGTTGACCAGCGAGACCTCCATCATCGCGCCGAACTGGCCGGTTTCGACGTGCAGGCCCCGGCCTCGTAGGTCCGCCACGACCGCGTCAACGAGGGGTTCGGCCTCGTCCCCGGGCGCGGCGTGAGCCCACGAAGGACGGCGACCCTTGCGAGTGTCCCCATACAGGGTGAACTGCGAGATCACGAGGATCGGGGCGTGTACGTCAAGCGCGGAACGTTCGTCGTCGAGGATTCGCAACTCGGCGATCTTACGAGCAACAGTCGTGACCTGAGTGGGGCCGTCGCCGCGCTGGACACCCAGGAGGACGACGAGGCCTTGGCGCGCTCCGCTGGAACCCTCCCACGCCGGGATGGTCTCGCCGATGGTTGCATCGACGTCACCGGGGGTACCCATGCCACGCGACGAGACCTGAGCGGCAGACCCAGCCCCCGCCTCGTCGCCAGCAGAACCAACAGGAAACGCGAGGCGGCCGACGACCTCGCCGTCGACGCGAACCTCGCCCGAAGTTGCCCGCTGGATGACGGCGCGCATCAGCGTGCCCCCAGGGCCGAGCCCAGGCCGCCAAAACCCGTGGATCCGCCGCGCTGGCCGGCCTCGCGAGAGAGGTCGGCACCCGGGCGGGTCTGCGGGGACACGGAGGACTTGCCACGGACGGGCACGATCTCCTCCTGGGCGGCGGCCACGCCGTCGATGTCAAACACCGTGGTCACGGGTACGGCGCGCGCGATGAGCGCAAGGGCAATCGGACCCTCGTCCGCGTGGCGCGCCGAGGAGGTGATGACGCCGACCTGACGCCCGCCCAGCTCGAGGGGCGTGCCCGAAGCGGGCAGGTCGCCGCGCGAGCCGTCCAGCTGCAGGTACGTCAGGCGGCGCGGGGGGCGTCCCAGGTTGAGGACGCGAGCGATGGTTTCCTGCCCGCGGTAGCAACCCTTCGCCGTGTGGACGGCGGTTCGCAGCCAATCCACCTCGGGCGGGATCGCGCGGGCGTCGGTCTCGCGGCCCAGGCGCGGCTTCCACGCGGCAATGCGCATGGCTTCCCACGCCAGGTATCCGGCACGGCGACGGGAGCCTGCCTCCGGCGATGCGGACAGCCACGCGGCCTCAAACTCATCCGCAGCCTGCCGTGAAACAGCGTGAAACATCATGGGGGTACGCGCGCCGGGGTGGCGCTCGCCCTGGAAGTAGGCGGCACCGCCTTCCACCACGCCGGGCCACGGGTCCTCCCAGGTCCACAGGAGTCCGGGCAAGCCCAACACCGAATCGGGCGTATTCGCGCCCGCGCGGACCGAGGAGAACACGGCGACGTCGCGCTCAGCAACCGCGACGCGCAGCGCAAAACGCATCGACTCCAGGAAGGACACAAACCCCGAAAGGTCCGAGCGCTCCACAATCAGGTGCAGCGCCTCGCCATCGTCGCTCGCGCCCGCCCAATGCTCGACGCGCCCCTCGGGCGAGAGGATCAACAGCTCGCGGCTCATGCCGGGCACGAGGCCGGTGACGATCTGGGAGGCGAGCGACGTCAGCCAGGTGAGCCGATCAGCCCCCTCAACAGAGATGACCGCCAGGTCCGGGCGGCGCACCAGCGCGCGACCAGCCTCGAGAGCCCACTGCTCCCCCGACGGGTCCCCGAAGTGCGGGGTCGCGCCGAAGGAGGCCACGGCCTCGTCGACGAACTCGGAATCGGCGGAAGGCTCAGACAAGGAAACCGCCCTGCGAGTCGTCAATGCCGTCGATGACCTCGCCGGACTCCGTGGAGGCCTGCTCGGTGCGGTGCAGGCGGCCGGAGATTTCGACGTCGGCTTCATCCTGGCCATCGAGTGTGCGTTCCTGCGTCCACATGAGTTCGCCGGCAACCAGGCCGAACATGCGGCCCAAGTGCGTCAGACGGGGCGCGTCCACGCCGAGCGCGATCGCGTCGGAGACCATCTGCACGCGCGGGCCGACGCTGACACCGTCCCACACAGCGCTGTGCCCCTCGGTGGAGGCGGAGGTCGCCGTGAACTCGCGGGGATTGTACTGGCCGGGAGGCGGCAGCGGTGCGTCGGAGGGGGCAACGGAGACGTACACGGTCTCTTCACTGATCAGGTCGCCCTTCTTGATTGCAGCCAGGCCCTGCGCGGCGTCCCACGTGGGGTCGATCGGGGCCGATGCCTCGCCCGCGTACACACGGGTCACCAAGCGCATCTGCTCGCCGACGACGTCACCGCGGATCTCCTCGATGACGGGCGAATCAGCAGGGGCCTCGGCGGAAGCTTCCTGGCCGGGGGCCGCGGGGTTTGCGTGCATACCCCAGCCCTCCCAGGTTCCGAGCATCCACGCGACGGGAGCAACGAGTGCGGGCAGGTCAGCAGGTATCACCATCATGACTCCAGCCTAACGCGTGGGGCGGGCGGGCACCGCGCGGCGCGGGGGCGCGCAGCTGGCGGCGAACAGGGACGAGGCCCGGGTCGCCTCCCGGGGCAGGGTCCAGTTCAGGAAGACGCAGTGGGTAAAAACCTGGCCATCCAGCCGCTACCTCGTTAATGCAACGTGGCCAGCCACCGCCTCGTCGAGGCGAGGCATGCCTCAGATGCCGCCGATGCGCGTCATCGCGTAGACGGGCAGGGCAGCGACGAGGAATTTGGCGGCACCACGACCGAGGAGGGAGGCAAGCTGGGCGGAGGCGGCGCGCTCACCGAGGAGCGCGTCAACGACCGACACGGCAAAGCCGACGCCGACGCCGGTGACGCCACCCAAGGTGAGGAATGCGGCGAAGTCACCGAGGCTCTTGGCGATAGAGGGAAAGACGACGGGCAGCAGGTCGGAGGTGTGCCCAAGCAGCCACGCGATCGAGGAAATGATGAGTCCTGCGAACAGGCCGAAAGCCGCGGAGTAGGCCACCCCCGCGGTCGCGGTGCGCCCGCTGTGCGCAGACACGGCTGCGACAATGACGACCAGGGCGGCCATGGGCACGACGACCGACCAGCGCGCGTGGACCGTCAGGGACACCCACATGGACCCGGCTGTAATGATAAGGAGCGCGGTCACCGACGAGGTAAGGGCTGCGGTCAGCGACGTCGACCCCCAGTGTTCGGTCGTATGACCCACCGAGTGGTCGCGCGGTGCGGGCGCGTCAAGGATCGTCGCAGCCACCAGGAACACGAACATGATGCCGGTCAGGGGGATCGCAATGTCAAGGTTCTTCCAGTACGCGACGCTGATGGGGGTGAGCGCCCCACCGAACGCAAGCACAGCCTGCGCGAGCCACGGCATGTGCAAGCGCGCCACCGTCGGCCACGCGAACGCCAACAGGAACGAGGCGAGTGCAATGACCGGACCGACCGTCCAGCGCGAGCCGGGCAGCCACCACGCGGTGATTGTCAGCGCGGCCAGAAGGGTGACGGTGGCCGTACCAACACTGACGGGCACTCGCCTGGTGGCCAGCGTGTCGGGGCGTACTCCGCGGCTCGAGTTGTTTCGTATGTGCGTGGGCGGGGTCGATGTCATCACGCTTCCATGGTCCCACATGTCTGGAGTCGACGAGGCCATGGCCGCCCGCGCGGGTCTTCCTGAGGCGGCGGGTCGGGATTGTGGCGAGGCGGGTGCTCTCATGTCGTCGGAACGCCGCACCCGCCCCAACGCTGTGGTGCGCGTAACCGAGAGACGTTGCCCAGGCCTCGTCGGGGAAGACCCGGCTGTGGCGCATGCCCTGTGTGGGTTGATCCACGCCGCCACGGCGCGCGTTGGCATGGAGTGAGTCGTAGGGTTGAGGGGCACGCCGGACCGTTATGCCCCGGGCTCCAAACTCTGCCGCTACGAGCGGCCTTCGCGCCGACAGGCGCATTCGGTTCGGCGTGCTTTGTCGTATCTGCGCGCCGATGTGCGCGAACGCCTGTCTCTTCCAATGCGCGTCCGCCCCGGTCTCGCGCCCGAGCGCCAGAACCGTTCTTCCATTCCTGCGAGCGTCCGACAGACACCGGGTCCGCAAACCAGCTTGTCCGCGTGTCGGCCCTCTATTCCGCACGCAAACCCGCTATTCCGAGCGTGGGCAGCCCCGCCCACGTGCGGAACAGGAGGCCCACGTGCGGGTCAGCAGGATCCCGCGCACAGGGTGAGGGCCGGCACCGCAGCGCGGCACCGGCCCTCACCCTGTCATCCCCTCTCACATGAGCGGGTAGCGTACGATCGTGGCCTCGCGGCCCGGACCCACGCCGATGGACTGGATGCGGCAGCGCGACAGCTCTTCCAGGCGCTTGATGTAGTCCTGGGCGGCCTGTGGCAGCTCGTCGAAGGAACGGCACTGCGAGATGTCCTCGCTCCAGCCGGGCAGCTCCTCGTACACGGGCACTGCGGCTTCGAAGCCGGCCTGGTCGAGGGGCATCTCCTCGGTGACCGCGCCGTCCACTTCGTAGGCCACGCACACGGGGATCGTCTCGTAGCCGGAGAGCACGTCGAGCTTGGTCAGGCAGATGTCGGTCAGGCCGTTGATGCGCGTCGCGTAGCGCATGACGACGGCGTCGAACCAGCCGGTGCGCCGCGGGCGACCCGTGGTCACGCCGAATTCGCCGCCCTTGGTGCGCAGGGCCTCGCCGACCTCGTTATCCAGCTCCGTGGGGAACGGGCCCTCCCCGACGCGGGTCGTGTACGCCTTGGCGACGCCGACGACGCGGTCGATGCGGGTCGGACCGACGCCGGAGCCGGTGAGCGCGCCACCCGCGGTCGGGTTGGAGGAGGTCACAAAGGGGTAGGTGCCGTGGTCAATGTCGAGCATCGTGGCCTGGCCGCCCTCGAAGAGGACGGTGTCGCCGCGGTCCAACGCGTCGTTGACGACGAGGGACACGTCGCACAGCATCGGCTTGACGCGCTCCGCGAAGGAGAGCAGGTGGTCGGACACCTCGGAGGGGTCGAGGACCTGCAGGTCCACGGCCTCGAAAATGGTGTTCTTGGGGGCCAGGGCGGCTTCGACCTTAGCGCGCAGCTCCTCGGGGTGGAAGAGGTCCTGAATGCGCAGGCCGATACGGTTCATCTTGTCGGCGTAGGTGGGGCCGATGCCTCGGCCCGTCGTGCCGATGAGGTTATTACCGCGCGCACGCTCGTTCGCCTGGTCCATGAGGCGGTTGTACGGCGGAATGATGTGAGCGTTGGAGGAGATGAGCAGGCGCGAGCAGTCGACGCCGCGCGAGGTGATGTCCTCAAGTTCCTCGAAGAGCACGTCCAGATCGACGACGACGCCGTTGCCGATGATGGGGGTGACACCTTCGGAGAGGATTCCGGCGGGCAGGAGGTGCAGCGCGTACTTTTCCCCGTCAATGACGACGGTGTGCCCCGCGTTGTTTCCGCCGTTGAACTTGACGACGAGGTCGGTGTGTTGGCCGAGCTGATCAGTGGCCTTACCTTTGCCTTCGTCGCCCCACTGGGCGCCGAGCACGATGACGGCGGGCATGAGTATCTCCGTAAAGTTTGGGTCCGTCGCGCGGGTGTGCGCAACAGACCCATATTAGCGGAGATTGACGAGGTCGGGGTATCTCGGTAGGCCCGGTTCAGTTCCCGGTGGCGGCCAGGGCGACGCCAATGCCCCACGCGGTCGCGCTGGTCAGAGCGGCGATCAGTTCGATGGCATTCGTCCAGCCGAAGGCCTTGAGAGCCTGGAGGGTGGACGCCCAGGCGGTTGCGGTGTCGCGGCTGCGCAGGTATTCGACGACGAAGGTCGTGGCGATCATACCGAGGACGAGGCCGAGGGGCAGGCCGATGAACCAGCCAACGACGCCGCCGAGCGCGCCCCACACGAGCGTGGATTGCGGAATCCCGGCTTTGTTCATGCCGCGCGCGGGGACCACGTATTTGAGGATCGTGCCGAGGACGAGAACGAGCGCCGCGATGGCGAAGACGATCCACGCGCTGGTCGTGCCGGTCAGCCACGCCCACACGAGGATCGCGCCGCCAACGAGGGGCGCGGAGGGCCAGACTTGGACGACGGCGCCGATGACTCCCAGGAGGATAACAACGCCGACGATAATGGTTCCGAGGACACTAATGGGGCCATGGTAGCGGCTCGGTGTTTGGGCGGAGTGCTCGCACTGCTAGCCTGAGACCACCACACGACGGAGGGACGAGGCCGTGGCCGGGTTCGCGCTCACTGCTGGGCGCGCGCTTGGGCACACTAGTTCCTCTACGACGCCGCGTTCTCAGGGAGACTGATGAGTGCTCTGTTTGCTTTCCGCCCGATGACTGTGTTCGACATATCGTGCCCGCCGCGCGAGGCTTTCGAACGCTGCATGGGCTTTTGGGCGACCGTCGGCATCCGTTCCGAGACCCCCGGGATGGGTGACCAGTTCGCGATGCGCGGCTGGACGGGCACCGAGATCGTAATCGGTCATCGTCTCGGGTCGGGTCCCGACGCGGATCTGGGCGATCTCGGCGCGATTGCCCCCGGCCTCGGAATTGCGTTGTTGGCCGTTCACCTGATGGAGCCGATGCGCAAGCCGATCGACTGGACGCGCCTCATCGTCGCCGCTCGCCCAGTCCCTGGAGGCCACCCGAGGTCCGAGCTGTGGTGTTTCCCGTGGGATGACACGATTCGGGGTCCGCGCCTGACGAAGGCTCCTCTCGACCGCGCGTTCGATAAGCTCGCTCAGACGCTCACCCGCCAGGGGGTCCTCCTGGGTCCCCCACGCCTCGTTAAAAAGAAGGAACTTCCCGGTGATTCTCCCCTCTCCGACGCCGACATCGCGACGATGCACCGCGCGGCACGCAAGGCGACCAGCACCAGCCCTCTCCATTTCCGACGCTAAGGACACCCATGAAACAGTTATTCTCCAGTGTCGGTCGCAGCCTCTCGCTCACTGCGTACCCGTTGACGGTCTTTCGCCTGGCCGTGTCCCCCGACGAGGCCGTGGCGCGCTGCGTCGCACTGCTACACAAGAACGGCATCCGGACCGAAACGCCCGGCATGCGCAAGCAATTCGCGCGAATCGGCTGGGTAGGCACCGAGCTGACTACCGGGAACACCGGGAAGGCTTTTCTCGTCGATGCGATTGCCTCGACCACCACGACAGGCATCATCGCCGAACTGTTCCCACGGGCAGTACCCGACCGCGTCAAGCGGGCCTTCCTTGAGAAGACACGCATCGAAGTCATCGCCCGACCGGTCCCGGGCGGGATGAGACCAATGTGCGAGCTGTGGTGTCACTTCGACTACACGTCCACCAACGAGACCATGTTCGCAGAGGATTACATCGCGTCGATGTTGGAGAGGGTCGAGCAGTCCTTCCGGAACGAGGGACTCATGATGACCGCCCCCGAGCGCCTCAGATACCGCGATATGCCGCACAACGTTCCCCTAACTCTGCGGACTCTCGGAGCGATGCGCAAGGCCGCGAAAAAGATGACGCGCTCGAATCCCAGCCGCTAACCAACGGACCTGCGGGCCAACGCCACAGCGCAACCGCACGGAGGCCTCGCACACAGACTCTCGCCGCGGGCGCTGGTCAGCGCCCGCGGCGAGAGTCACGACAGGGAAAAGCTCAGCCCTGCGCGCGTAGGGAAGCCACCTCGTACAGGGCAATGCCCGTGGCGACGGCCGCGTTGAGAGACTCCACGGTCGACGCGATCGGAATCGACACAATCTGGTCGCAGGTCTCGCGCACGAGGCGGGACAGGCCCGCACCCTCGGCACCGGTCACGATGACGAGGGGTCCATCCGCCAGCGACAGGCCGCGCAGGGGCGCATCGCCTCCGCCGTCCAAGCCAACCACGAAATAGCCCGCCGCCTTGGCTTCTTCGAGGGCGCGTACGAGGTTCGTCGCGCGAGCCACGGGCACGCGCGCAGCCGCACCGGCCGACACCTTCCACGCAGTCGTGTTCACGCCCGCGCTGCGGCGCTCGGGGATGATGACACCATCCGCGCCGAACGCGCCCGCGCTACGCAGGACCGCACCCAAGTTGTGGGGGTCCGTCACCTGGTCGAGAGCGACCAGGAGCGGGTGGCCCAGCTGCTGCAGGGAACCCGCAATCAGGTCCGAGGCGTCGGCATACTCGTATCCGCGCACCTCGATGGCGACGCCCTGGTGAACGGCACCGTCAGTCGCGACATCCAGGTCGCGGCGGGTGACCTCGTAGACGGGCGCGCCCATAGCACTCGCGAGGCGCACAACCTCCTCCACGCGATCATCCTTCACGTTGTCGAGAATGAAGACGCGCTCGATCGGGACCGAGGCGCGGGCGGCCTCGGCGACCGGGTTGCGACCGGCGATCAGCTCGTGGCCAGGCTTGACGCGGATCGAAGACTTGGCGCGAGCGCGCGCAATCGCGGCCTCCTGCGCCTCGCGGGCCTCACGCTTGACCTTGCGCTTGTAGGCCGGGTGGTAGGTGCGGTCCTCGGCCTTGGGGGTCGGCCCCTTGCCTTCGAGGCGTCGGCGCGAGTGCCCGCCGGTGCCGACCTGCGCACCCTTCTTGGTGCCCTTCTTACGGATGGCGCCGGGGCGCCCGCTGTGTGAGGCCATGGTGTCTCCTCGTTTTCTCGTGAACTGACACCAGGGTACGGCGTTCAGGCCACATCGGGGCCACAGGGGCGCGTCCGGGGGCCAAAATCACGCTCTGACATACATATTCCACGGTGGCCCCACTGCATCCTCGTCTCTTCCAGACCGACCCCATGTCAGGCGCGCACCCGGACCCTGCCACGGCCTCGTCAATCGCGCACCCCGGCCGGGTTACACGTCAGTCACGCGCGAGCAACGACGCGATCTTCTCGACCGTCGAGCCGGAGCGAATCGTCACCTGCCGGTAGAAGTCCTCGCGTAGGAGACGCTTGTGGTAGGCGGTCTTCAGGAACTTCTTCTCGTCGAATTTGCCCCAAAACACGGCATGCTCGCCAAAGTACAGGGCTTCGTCGCCCAGTTCCATGGCCTCGATACGCTCGCGCACGTGACCACGGTCGAGGCCCCGCGTGTAGAAGAGCGCGTCGCGGCGGGCGACCTCACCGTGCCACCAGTCGGGTAGATTGTGTAGTTCCGCTAGGTAATCCTGCCCCGTCAAGAGGGCCAGTCGTATCGGGAAGTCGTAGCGGCGCGCCAAGACATGTTCGACGGCCTCCGCCACCTCGTCACGCGGGACATCAGCCTCAGCCTCGAAGAGGAGGTTGCCACTGTTGATGTAGGTGCGCACGTTCGCGAAGCCTTCAGCGGCGACCTGCTCACGCAGCTCGCTCATGACGACCTTGTTGTTGCCGCCGACGTTGATGCCGCGCAGCAAAGCCACGTACTCCACGCTGCCCCCCTTCTGTCGCGACTCCTCACGTCGTCGGACACCCCAGGCCGCCCAACGAGAACTGCGGAACCAGAATCCCCTTCTCTAAAACGCAAGCAGATACGACGCAGCCCCCAGGAGCATGCATCAAGCAGAGGCCACCCCGGGGCATCCGTTACCAATGATAGACTAGGCACCTCGCGTTTTACGCATCACGATGTATCCAACGCCAAGTTCCTCGCATAACACTAATAGTCGATTCAGTCACCTGGACACTAGAGCACGCAACTGAGCTAGAAGCATCAACTTCTCAAAATGATAAAAGAATAGCAGATCTTATCAAATGGACCTTGAGCGAAGAAGGTGAGCGCATAGTCGGCCCTCACGTCAAAGGCAGCCGACAGAAGAAGGTGGTCCTCCTAACTTCGTATCGGGATGAACAGAATCCACAGCAGAAGGATGGGCACATCGTTCTTCCACAGGAAATTCCCCACAATGAGTCGGGCACAGGGAGCGGTTTTGTGCGCCAACACAGGCACGTATCCCTTCACCGGCTCCAGTCAGCTGCAACAACAGCAGACCTCTAGATCCCCCACGATGACTCCCACCTACAGATAATTCCTCACATCATCAGTACGACCTCCGCGGCACCCGTGGGCGGCGGCGGGGCCTGGCCGGGCTTCGAGACGACGCGCCGAGCGACGCTCGCGGCGCGGACGGCTCGCGGGTGGGCCGCCGCCCACGGGAGCACAAAGCAGCCCGGCCGAAACAACAGCGCGAAGGCCGCTGCACCCGTTACGGGCCGCTGCACCCGTTACGGGGCGGTACACCCGATCAGAAGGGGTGCACTGCCTACGGATCGGGTGCAGCGCATCCAGCCACAAGAACAAACGCGGAATCTGCGAGACGACCGCCGACACGCACAAGGCCCCGGGAACTCGCGCTCCCGGGCCTCAGCTCAGCCGCAGCTCAGCCAACACTCCACGTCGCACCGTCGCGGCCATCTGCGACGGTGATGCCGGCGGCGGCTAGCCGATCACGTAGCTCGTCGGCGCGTCCCCAGTCCTTGGCGGCGCGGGCAGCAGCCCGCTCGGACAGCACGGACTGGATCAGCGCGTCCAGCGCCGAATGCTCGGCGGCAGCCGCACCAGAGGCACCCGCACCGATACCGGCCTGTCCGCGCCACTGCTCCGAAGCGGGGTCCAGCCCCAGCACGTCCAGCATGGAGCGAACGAGGACCTGCTCGCGGTAGACACCGGAAACGTCACCAGCAGCAAGCGCGGCGTTACCGGCCTTGAGATGCTCGTGCAGGACCGCGAGCGCGCCGGCGACGTTGAGGTCGTCATCCATGGCGGCGACGAAGGCCTCGGGCAGGTCGGCGGGACCCAGGGCAATCTCGGAGGTCGGAGCCTCGCCGGAGGCCTCGATGGCGCGGGCGACGAAGGTTGAGAACTTTTCCCAGGCGGCGTGCGCGGCGGGCAGGGTCTCGGGACCCCATTCGATGGCGGAGCGGTGGTGGACGGTAGACAGGGCCCAGCGCACGGCGACTGCCGGGTAGTCCTCGGTGAGCGCCCCGATGGACAGGACGTTGCCCAGGGACTTGGACATCTTTTCGCCCTTGGTGGTCACCCACGCGTTGTGGACCCACAGGCGTGCGAAGGACCAGCCCGCGCCGTGGGATTGGGCTTGCTCGTTCTCGTGGTGCGGGAAGCGCAGGTCGATGCCGCCGCCGTGGATGTCGAATTCGTCGCCGAGGTAGCGGCGCGACATGGCGGAGCATTCGAGGTGCCAGCCGGGTCGTCCGCGTCCCCAGGGGCTGTCCCACGAGGCCGTGGCCGGCTCAGACGGCTTACTGGCCTTCCAGAGGGCGAAGTCGCGGGGGTCACGCTTGCCGGCTTCGACGGCCTCGTCGATTTGGGCGTCGTCCTCGGTGGTGCGCATGTCTGCCAGGCGCTGGCGGGTGAGCGAGCCGTAGTCGGCCTGGGAGTGGACGTCGAAGTAGACGTTGCCGCGCCCATCCGAATAAGCGTGTCCCGCGTCGATGAGGCGCTGGACGAGGTCGATTTGGTCGGGGATGTGGCCGGTGGCGCGCGGCTCGTAGGTGGGGGCCTGCACGCCGAGGGTCTCATACGCCTGCGTGAATTCGCGTTCGAAGCGGTAGGCCCAAGCCCACCAGTCCCAGCCGGCTTCGGCCGACTTTTTGAGGATCTTGTCGTCGATGTCGGTGACGTTGCGGACGTAGGTGACCTGGTAGCCGCTGCGGCGCAGCCAGCGGATCAGTGTATCGAAGGAGACGGCGGCGCGCAGGTGGCCGACGTGCGGGGAGCCCTGCACGGTGGCGCCACACAGGTAGATGCCGACCTTGCCGGGGGTGACCGGGCTCAGGGGCTGGATGCGGGCGCTCTTGGAGTCGTACAGGTGCAGCATGGCATCAATCCTACCTGTCAGGGAGTGGAGGTGAGGGAAAGGGGCGCGTCCCGGGAGTATGTAACGAGGCCCGGGTCCCGCCAGGCGAAAGCGCGCGGCTTCGCAGGTGGGGCTCGGGCCTCGTCGAGTGAAAGAAAACTCAGGCGCCGGGGCGCACGCGCTCGGCAATGAGGGCCTTGAGGTCCTCGGCGGAGTTGGCCAAAGGCGTGACGCGCTCTTCGCGTCCTTCGATGCCGTGGAAGCGCTCGGGCACGGGCGGGAGGTGGCCGGTGGCCTCGAGGATCGTGTCGGCGAACTTGACGGGCAGCGCGGTCTCCATGACGACGAGCGGCCCCTCGATCTGGGAGCGCACAGCGCGGGCGACGTGGACGCCGTCGGCCGTGTGCGGGTCGAGGAGGTAGCCGCTCTCCTTTTCCGTGCGCGCGATCTCGGCGAGGCGGTCCGCGTGTGTGGAGGTGCCGGAGATGAAGCCGTAGGTGTCGCGCAGGGCGGCGAACTCGGGCGTGCCGGACAGGTCGAAGGAGCCGTCGCGGGTCAGGGCCGTCTCGAACAGGGCGCGGGTGGCGTCCCCATCGCGGCCGAGCAGGTCGAAGATGAAGCGCTCAAAGTTCGAGGCCTTGGAGATGTCCATGGACGGGCTGGAGGTGGCCAGCGTGTCTGCGGAGGAGCGGGGGCGGTAGACGCCGGTGCGGAAGAACTCGTCGAGGACGTCGTTCTCGTTCGTGGCGACGACGAGGGTGCCGAGCGGCACGCCCATC
>QWCI01000163.1_pt1 | contig 34514 bp, 25 predicted proteins | sample 1972541 | NCBI WGS metagenome assembly QWCI01 (sample SAMN09866712, study PRJNA288562) | Human oral metagenome isolate term3_saliva, whole genome shotgun sequencing... | isolation source: mouth | host: Homo sapiens | place: USA: California | reverse complement strand
AGTATTCAAAGCCTGCGCCAAGTTAGCGTTATAAACAGCGGGCGATACCTCAACCAAACTACGGTACAGATCCACCGCCTCACAGCAGGCATCCAACGCAGCATTGCTATTTCCAACCCCTAACCAACCACAAGCCATCGAATTCAATGCCCGTGCCAAATCCGGTCTATAGTGATCCAAAGATTCCTTGGTCAATCCACGGTACAGGTCCACCCCCTCAAGGACAGAACGCAACGCCCCTTCATTGTCACCAATACTCGACAGATTTTCGGCCATATTGGTTATCACCATAGCAAGTTCAGGCTTGTACATATCCGAAGATTCCTCAACAAGTTTCCGATACAGACAAACCCCCTCATAGAAAGCTTCCGATGCTCCACCACGATCACCGTTCTCCACCAAACGATTTGCCAAGGAATTCAGTGAAACGGCCAATTTCGGCTTGTAGATATCCGGGGATTCATGTGCCAATGCCCGATACAATTCCACCGCCTCGCGAGCGGTAGTCAGAGCCTCACTTAGCTTTCCAACTCCGGATAGTCGAATCGCTAGACCATTTAGCGAAGCAGCCAGATCAGGATTGAAGGCTGCCGGATATTTCTTAGCTAACTCTCTTCGCAAATCCACTGCCTCGCGGGCAGCATCCAACGCCTTTTCTCTCCTATTGACGTGCCACAGATGCCTCGCCAGATTACTCAGTGACATTGCGAGTCTAGATTCATATTCAATTGGGTTATCTCTGCACATATCTCGATACAGGTTCAACGACTCCTGAGCAACGTCTAGAGCCTCACCGAGCCTCCCTAGCCCCGAGAGACAATTCGCTCGAGTGTTCAACGATGTCGCTAATCCAGTTGCATACAATTGTGGGTATCCCTCATACAACACCCGGTAAAGTGCCACCGCCTCACAGGAAGCTGACATCGCCTTGTTATATTCCCGATCCTCTAGCAAACAAATCGCGAGAGTATTCAACGAGACGGCAAGATTCGGCGTATAGGCGACCGGCGACTCCTTGACTAACCACCTATTTAAGCGCTCCGCCTCAAGCGCTACCTTTAATGCTCTGGGATAGTCCCCCAACTCCAATAGGCAATTTGTCAAAGTATCTAATAATTTGGCCAGAGGAACTGTGTAAGAAGCGTGTGATTCCGCGAATAACTCCCGCATGATACTCTCTGCCTCACACGCAACCTCTAGACTTCTTCCCACTTCACCTTGCGACGAAAGACAATTCGCTAAAGAAACCAATGCGCTTACCAGTTGAAGTTCATATTTTTCAGGTGATTCCGAGGCCAAACTCTGACAAAGATCAACTGCCTCCTGGGCAACATCCAGCGCCTCGCTAAGCTCGCCCACAGCCAACCGATAATTGGCCAGATTACTCAATGAGATCGCTAAATCACGCCTATTTTCATCCGGCGACTCCGATACGAAACTCCGATAAAGATTGACCGCCTCCTGAGCAACATCCAGTGCCTCGTTAATCTCCCCCAAACCCAACAGGCACACCGCCAGGTTGTCCAATGCCGCAGCCAAATCTATTTCGTAATCATTTGGAGATTTCTCTACCAATACCCCGTACAGATACACCGCTTCACGGGCCGACTCCAAGGCTGCTGCACGCTCACCGACATCCGACAGGCGAACGGCGAGACTATTGGCCCAGTGCGCCTGTCGCTCGGTACTGTGCTCGGCGGATTCTGCCAGGCGCTTGGTCCCAGCTAAGGCCGCTCTCGCCAGTGCCGCGTGCCCGAACGGAATAGCATCGACGATCTCCGACAAGGGTAGGTCAATACCGGATTCGATGAGTGCCTCGAGAGCGGGTCCCAGCGGTCCTCCCTGGGACAGCGCGACGTCCAGCGCCTCCTTCCACAGGAATGGCCTCTCACGGAGAGCACGCCGGGCCAGGCGAAGTGCCTCCTTTCTATCGAGAGAGGAGGCCCGTGTGAGGGTCACGCACGCGTTGCGCGCCTGTTGGCCCATCTCGAGCGCACGCGCAACGACCGAGTCCTCAGGATCGGGGTCATCTAAGCCAGGTACCTGCACCGGATCCTGTGGAAGCACACGATCCAACAGTTCCGGGTTTTTTCCGAAAACCGTCAGGATGAGGTGTTCGGCAACCGGATCGGGCCGCAGACCGACAGACTCCGCACTATCATCACGCAGGAGAGATTGCACCACCAGCTCTGCCAAACGATTGCGCAGCAGATGCTCATGATTCCACTCCGGAAGGCGACTCAGGACATCGTCGACCTCATCTGTATCCCGCTTCGGGGCGAGCAAGCTGAGTGTGGCAGCGGCACGACGCAGATGGTCACGGCTGATCCCTCCCAGATTCTGTTCCTTGCGCCACCGGGCAAACTCAATCGATAGAACCCTGTCGTAGAGTTCTTCCCGGGTCGGGATGTCATTCTTAGCAACCTCATCGTTGCCGCACACGGCAAGCCATGCCCTCAACACCACGTCAAGAGCGGTGTCCCCCAGGCCCTCGGGAACCTCAACGTCTGTAGGAACAGCCCTATTGAGTGTGTCAGAGAATTGCTGAACCGCCCTGCGATACATGCGTCCGAAAAACCATGGATCCCTCTCCACCTGTTGCTTGCCCCGAATGGACAGTGACAGCGTGTTACTCAGTGGGGTTCCATCTTGCTCCGCTTCCTCACGGAACTCCTCCCACCACGTATCGGCACCGCGCGCTGTCAACACGATCCGGGTCGGCGAGTGCCTCGCCCGCAGCTTGCGTACCACCCGTGCGACGAGACCTCGCCGAGCTTCCTCAGCGTAGTCCACCACCACCAGAAGCTCAGTGGTCACCTCCGTGAGAGCAGACAGCTCCTCATCCGTCATATCGACCGTCGAGGGCAAGAATCCAGCGTACCAACCAATCGACGACAGGTCATGGCACAGCTGCGCGGCCAGGCGTGTCTTGCCTGATCCCCCCGCCCCCGTCACCACAGCGACAGCAATGTCGCCACTACGTCCTCCTTGCGACGGTGCGGTAGCATCCGCCGTCGTCGTTGCCCACTCGCGAAGCTGACGGATCTCATCGCACTGCTGATATGGCACCGCACCATGTCGCGCCCGCATAAGCTGCAGGGGTGTGAAATCCTCGGGCAGCTCGGCATAAGCAGGAGCCAAGACCTTCTCAATGTTCCCCCCGGGAGGAAGCACACGATCAGAGACGCGACTGCGCAGCCCTCCAATGTCCACGCAGACATCCCACTCCCAGTCGTGGACATACTCAGCGCCCGAAGACAGTGCAGCTTTCCAATTGCCATCTGATTCAGTTACCTGCTGTACGTCAATCGCCAACCACATCCCTGCCGGATCATCTTCGCACTCAACCACCACATCCCTGAGAGCATGTCCGTCAACCTCCAGCGGTGTCCGACTGAAGCCATCCTCAATCAGAGCCTCACAGCCGGTGTCCCACATCCGGTCTAGAGGGACAAGAGCGATCGCATGCCTTTGGAGCCCCCCATCAGCTGTAACCGTCAGGATCAGCGGGTAGATACCGGCATCGAGCGCAGCACAACAAAAGGCCACGCACAGATCGACGCACGTTGCCTTCCGGAAAGCAAGAACCTCGTTGACGGGCCGAATACGCTGCGCCCCCGGCTCGCTATCTGTCGGCTCAGTGACGTATTCGATCCCCAGCTCCGCGAACTTCTCAAAAATTTTCCTCGCATGAGGGACCACTCCTGTTTGTCCGTGAGCAACGAGGTCAGGCTCAGGACCGGGGAACCCGCTCCATTCCGCAGAGCTAAGCAAGCGCTGCATCCAGCCGACGTGGACCATATCCGCCAAGCCGGTCGGATGCTTGACCGAATCCCACAGATTACGCTCGTTCACGATGCTGCCCCCACCTGCGTCTTCAACACAAGACGATCAACGTTGGGCACACCCGTCGCGGACAACATCAACAAGTGCACGCCCTCCCCCAGCGCCGGAAGCTGGGCCGACCACCATCCGTCGTCACAGCGGCTCGCCCCAAACCGTTTACCGCCGACGTTGCCGCCGACCTTCCCCACATCCAATACACTGCCAGCCTTGTCTACCACGCGCAGCCTCACCTCAGCTTCAGTACCTGCGAGCACAACATCCTCGAGATCAAGCTGCAAGTATGCATCAACATCATGTCCGCGAGCACCCCTGGCCGCAGCGGGCAAACGATCCCGCGCGTACTCCGACACATGCTCAAACACCGGTTTCTCTTCCACCAGGCCTTGGTGCTTGCCAGTCAGTCGCCGCCACCGGGAAAAGTCGCTTTCCACGATATCGGGGATCGCCGAGAACGCCGGAACTGTCCCGTCGCCGCCATCCCAACTCGCTGGGATCGCTCGCGGGTTTCCCTTGGCCACCTCGAGTTGATTCGAGTGAGCGTCGATGTTAGCGCATCCCAGAGTTGTGTGTCCCTGCGAGTAGTAGACAGTGAAGGGATTACGCCGACTCTCTAAAACCTTATTGGCCAGCGCGTCATGCAAACATCGGTTCTTCTCATAGGCCGCGCGCGCTTTACCTGAGAATCCAGTGACGGCTGACGCGATGCCAGAAGGCAATTCGTACGGATACCGATATTTGTCAGTCCCGTCAACAACCTGGTAGTGGGGCAGCAGATCGAAGACGGAATCCCATATCCTCACCGTGTCAGTAACAGCCTGAGGAACGTCAAATGGCCCGATGCGCATCCCATTAACCAAGACATTGAGAGCTTTCGCCGCCCCACGAAACGGCGTACCAAGGGTAATAATCTGGTCCACTTCGATGCCCTCGCTCAGGAAGGCCCACCACCACGCGGCAACCAGGCCGCCCATCGAGTGCGCGACGAGCACGACGCGCCGTCCCTGCACCCGCTCGCGCACGACACGGTCCAGATCGTTGGCAATCTGTTCCACCGACCGGCGAAAATCATAAGGAAAAGCGACCACGGTAGCGTCCGAGTCGACCAGTTCCGCACCCGCGGTTACAACGTGTCCAGGGGATAGTCCCAGTCCCTTGGTAATACCGTTCAGCAAGCCGTCGTATCCGGTAATGAGTTGCCAACATATCAACGAACAGGGCCCGATGAGTCCGACCGGACGCAGCTCGTTGTTCGGATCGAGCACGCTCGGATCTAGCCCCACGCGAGCGAGAGGACCCAAACCAGCTCTATAGACGATTGTGCCGGACGCATCCGCGAGCTCACTCCCACCGATACCGGGAATGACAACCACCAGGGGTAGGGAATGGGACATCGGTACACCTCCTCATTGCGGTGTCTTACATGACACTGATGACAAGCTCAGGATACCTCAATTTACAATTTGACGACAAGAAGCGGATCAACCGATATCAATTCTCATACAGTCCTCTTCGAGATCTCACCCTTCATCGCCCCCGCCACCGGACCGTCAGGCGACGAGAACCAGCCTCAGGCCCACTGATCGAGCGGACGGTCGTTCCAGGTCAGGGCATGCAGGCCTTTGGCCAGCTCGGAGGCCGAGGTCGGGGTGAAGCCCGCTGCCCACTCGAAGGTGGTCGTCCCCGTGTTCGACATAAAGTGCTTTGACACGAGGGACTCGTCAATCTCGTCCGACAGCCACGTGGCCAGCAGGCGCGTGAGCGCGCCGTGGATGACGAAGACGGCGACGGCGTCCTCCCCCGCCTGCTCGCGAGCCGCCAGTCCCACGCGGCGCACGGCCTCCAGGGAACGAGCCAAGGCCTCGCGCCCACTCTCACCGCCCGGCATCCGATTGTCCAAGTCCCCCGCGCACCACGACAGGGTCGTGCGCACATACTCCATTTGCGAGGCGGGGTCTGAGGCCATCTCCAGGTCACCCGAGCGCAGCTCGCGGATCCCCGGACACACGAGCGGCGTCAGCCCGTAGCGCGCAGCCAGCGGCGCGGCCGTCAAGCGCGTGCGATGCAGACCGGACAGGGCGATAACGGTGGGAGGAGGCGCAACCTCGGATTCCCAGCGGTCCGCAAGGCGGCGCGCCTGAGCCAGGCCTTCCTCGGTCAGGCCGAGGCCGGGGCGGACCGTGTCGAGGGCCCCCAGTCGGTTGGCGGGGGTTTGTCCGTGCCGTACCAGCACAATCTTCACTGCTGCTCCCAGAAAGCTCGTTCCATCACGTCGCGCGCCTGTCGTGCCGCGCGCAACCAGTCTTCTTCGAGGGCGGTCAGCCCGCCGCTCCCGTACCCGAGGATAGCGGCAAGCGCGCTCAGCTCGGCGCTGTCACGGGGCAGGACGTCGAGCTTCACACCGCTCATGCGCCCGGTGGCCAAGGTATTGCCGGCGCGGATACGCGTGGCCAGGTCCCAGGCGTTCAAGAGAATCTCGGCGTCGGGTGCGGCCAGCAGCCCCGCGTCACGCGCGACCGCAATGGCCCGCGTCGTGGAGGGTGTACGCAGGGCGGGGAGGCGCGCACCGTGACGCATCTGGATGAGCTGGATCGTCCACTCCACGTCACTGAGGCCACCGGGCCCGAGCTTGACGTGCCGGGCGGGTTCGCTGCCGCGCGGCAGACGCTCGTTTTCCATGCGGGCCTTGAGCAGTCTGATGTCACGCACCTCTGACTCGCTCACCTCCCTGTATGCCATGGACTCAAACAGGGCGCGGGCGCGCTCGTCAAGGTCGCTCGATCCGATAGGCCGGGCGCGCACAGCAGCCTGGCGCTCCCACGTGGAGGCCCAGCGCTGCGCGTACTCCTCGTGCGAGGCGATGGTGCGGCTCATCGGGCCATTCTTCCCCTCGGGGCGCAGGTCGAGGTCGACGACGATACCAAGCTGACTGGTCGCCGAACCGAGAAGCTTCTTGACTCGATTAACGATCGCAGTGGCGCTGGCCGCGGCCTCGGAGTCGGAGGCACCACCCACGGGTTCATGCACGGCAATGACGTCGGCGTCGGAGGCATAAGAACACTCGCGCCCGCCGTAGCGCCCCATCGCCACGAAGGTGACGTGGGCGCGCTCGCTCCCCCACCGCTCGGCTTCCTCCCGCCCCGCAATCGCGAGGGCACCGAGCAGGGCGGCGTCCGTCGCGTCGGCGATTGCGTGCCCGCGCGGGTCAACTCCACCGAGTAGGTCGCTCATTGCGGCGCGCGTCAGCTCGCGGGCGCGCGGTGCCAGCTCCGCGTCGTCGTCCAGCCACGCCACGACCTCGGGCCGCTTGGCCAGCGCGTCGGCGATCCACCGAGAGTTTGGCAGCATCGTCATCAGTCTGCGGGCGGCCACCCCCGAGTCGCGCAGGAGTGCCAGGTACCAGTGCGACTCCCCGATGTCCTCGGACAGGACGCGGAAGTTGAGCAGGCCCATATCGGGGTCGGCACCGTTTGCCAGCCACGAGATGAATACGGGCAGGAGGTGGCGTTGGATCGCGGCGCGACGGCTCGTGCCCTGGGTGAGGGCCGCGATGTGCGTGAGGGCACCGACGGGATCTCGATAGCCGATGGCGGCCAGTCGGTCGCGCGCGCCCTCGGCGTGCAAGGAGGCCTCATCCTCACTGAGGGATGCGGTGGCCGCGATGATCGGTCGGTAGAACACGTCCTCATGCAGGGCGCGCACGTCAGCGCGCACGTCGTCGATGGCCGAGTGGATCGCGTCGGCGTCGGGGTAACGCGCCGGGTCCATGGCCCGCCCGAGGACGCGCAGGTCGCGATCCTTGTCGGGAATCAGGTGGTTGCGGCGCATGCGCGGCAGCTGCGTACGGTGCTCGACGGCGCGTAGAAAGCGGTAGCAGGAGGCGAGCTGGTCCGCGTCGGATCGGGCGATATAGCCGCCCTCGCGCAGCGCCTCGATGGCATCCAAAGTGGAGCGCACCCGCAGGAAGGCATCGGTACGTCCGTGAACCAGCTGAAGCAGCTGCACGGTGAACTCGACGTCGCGTAGTCCGCCGCGTCCAAGCTTCAGCTCACGCGAAGCATGGGAGCGGGAGATGTTGTCTTCGACGCGGCGGCGCATCGCGCGCGCGGCCTCCACGAAACCCTCGCGTGCTGACGCGCTCCACACGTAGGGCTGCGCCGCTTCCTCGAAGGCGCGCCCCAGCTCTGGGTCGCCCGCGCACGCGCGTGCCTTGAGCAGAGCCTGGAACTCCCAGGTCTGCGCCCACTTGTCCCAGTACTGTCGGTAGGACTCAATCGTGCGTACGAGGACGCCGTTGCGCCCCTCGGGCCGCAAGTTCGCGTCTACTGTCCACAGCGGTGCCTGCGTTCCCGGCCCCGAGCACGCCGAGGCCGTGGCTGAGGCCAGGCGGGTTGCTTTCTCCAGGGCGCTTCGTTCGTCCCCGTCTTCCCCCGCCTCAGCCACATAGATGACGTCTACGTCGGAGATGTAGTTGAGTTCGCGCGCGCCGGTCTTGCCCATAGCGATGATCGCGAAGGGGACAGAACCCTCGGGGTCGACGTCACGGCGGGCCAAGGCCAGGCCCGCGTCGAGAGTGGCGTCCACCAGGTCTGCGATGCACGCCCCCACACTCGGCATGATGTCCTCGGGGGTGCCGCTCGTCAGGTCGTCGGCGGCCAGATGTAGCAGCACGCGCCGGTAGGCGGCGCGCAAGTCGTCGGCGGTGGCCTCCCACGCGGCCACCCACACGCCGCGCCCGACAGTGCGGGCTCCCACGGCCTCGTACAAGACATTTCGAGGATGGCCCGGGTCCTCGTTGATCGCGGCCGCGCGCGCAGGATCGGCGATGACGTAATCACCCAACCACTGGCTCCCACCCAGGATCGCGCACACGCGACGACGAGCGCACTCATCTCGGCTCAGCGTATCGACGAGGCCGGGGTCCGCCTCGCGCAGACGCACCGCCTGCAGCAGGGCCTGGTCGGGATCAGCCGACGCGCTCAAATCCCCCACCCACGACTGCCCCGCAGGCAGTTCCTCCAGGAACGACAGGGCCCGGCGCGCGTCGAGGAAGCCGGCGACCCGCAGATCGTCGGGGGTCACCGGGGAACAACCTTCAGGAATTGCTCGAGTTCCTGACGCGTGATCTGCTGGCGGTACTCCGTCCATTCCTTGCGCTTGTTGCGGATAACGTAGTCGAAGACCTGTTCGCCCAGCGTGGAGGCCACGAGCTCCGACTTCTTCATCTCGCGCACTGCATCCGACAGGGAGGCTGGCAGGGCGAGGATACCCATCACCTGGCGCTCGCGATCCGACAGATCCCACACGTTGTCCTCGGCCTCCGGCATGAGTTCCAGCTTCTTCTCGATGCCGTCCAGACCGGCCGCGATCATGACGGCGAAAGCCAAGTAGGGGTTCGCGCTCGGGTCGGGAGCGCGGTACTCGATGCGCGCCGACGCGCTCTTCTTCGGCTTGTAGAGCGGCACGCGCACGAGGGCAGAACGATTCAGGTGGCCCCAGCACACATAGGAGGGGGCCTCTCCCCCGCCCCACAGGCGCTTGTAGGAATTGACATGCTGATTCGTAATCGCCGCGATCTCGCGGGCGTGCGCGAGCAGGCCCGCGATAAAGCGGCGCCCCGTCATGGAAAGCCGGTACTGACCTGACGGCGAGAAGAACGCGTTCTCCTCACCCTCGAAGAGCGAGAGATGCGTGTGCATGCCAGACCCCGGGTGCTCGATAAAGGGCTTCGGCATGAAGGTGGCGACCAACTCCTCGCGCAGGGCCACCTCCTCGATGACCGTACGAGCTGTCATGATGTTGTCGGCCGCTCGCACCGGGTCCACCGCGCGCAGGTCAATCTCGTTCTGGCCGGGGCCTCCCTCGTGGTGAGAGAACTCGACGGGAATCCCCATGTCCTCCAGCATGCGCACCGCGCGTCGCCGGAAATCGTTCGAGTCTCCGCGCGCGACGTGGTCGAAATAGCCCGCCTGATCGACGGGCACCATGCGCTCGGGGGTGACGGGCTGGCGCAGCAGGTAGAACTCGATCTCGGGGTGCATCATGACGCGGAAGCCCGCGTCGGCGGCGCGCTCGACAACGCGCTCGAGAACGCCGCGCGGATCCGAGGGTGCCGAACGGCCATCGGGCATGAGGACGTCGCAGAACATGCGCGCGACGGGATCCTCGTTGGAACGCCACGGCAACAGCTGAAAGGTCGAGGCATCAGGCATGAGCAGCATGTCGGACTCAAACACGCGGGTGAGGCCCTCGACAGCCGAGCCGTCGAAACCGATGCCCTCAGCGAAAGCGTCCTCCAGCTCGCCCGGGTCAATCGAAATCGACTTCAGGACGCCAGCAACGTCCGTAAACCACAGCCTGATGAAACGGATGTTCTTCTGCGCCACCTCGCGCAGCACGTGATCCTGATGCGAATCCACCGGTGTCCTCCCATTGAATAGACGCCGGGCCGACCGCAGGGACTGCGGTCGGCCCGGCATAGGCTCCAGTCTACTTGCCCAGACCGAAACCCTTCGAGATGGATTCCAGTGCGCCGGTCAGATCGGACGGAACCATCCACAGCTTGGACGCCTGTCCATCCGCAATCTTCGGCAGCATCTCCAGGTACTTGTAGGAAAGCAGCTCGGGGGTGGCCTTGCCCGCGTTGATCGCGGAGAAGACCGTCTGGATTGCCTCGGCCTCACCCTGCGCGCGCAGGATCTGCGCTTGGCGAGCACCCTCGGCCTGCAGAATCAGGGCTTCCTTCTGGCCCTTAGCCTGCAGCACCTGAGCCTCCTGCTGTGCGGAAGCGGCCAGAACGGCGGCCTGCTTGGCACCCTCGGCCTTCTTGATCTGCGCCTCACGCTCAGCCTCAGCTGTCAGAATCGTCGCTCGTTTGGTGCGCTCCGCCGTGATCTGCTGCTCCATGGCAGCCAGGACTCGCGGCGGCGGCTCGATGGACTTGAGCTCCACGCGGGTCACACGAATACCCCACGGACCCGTGGCCTCGTCAAGAACACCACGCAGCTGCTTGTTGATCGACTCGCGCGAGGTCTGGGTCTGTTCCAGATCGAGGGAGCCAATCAGGTTACGCAGGGTCGTCGCAGTCAGCTGTTCGATTGCCTGTAGGAAGTTGGCCACCTCATAGGTAGCACTGCGCGGATCCGTAATCTGAAAGTAGATGACGGAGTCAATCGACACCATCGCCTGGTCGGCAGTAATGACAGGCTGAGGCGGGAAGTTCGCAACCTGCTCGCGCAGGTCGATACGAGCGGCGACGCGATCCACGAAAGGAACGAGGAGGTGGAAACCCCCCTTCATCACGGCCTGGTAACGTCCCAAACGCTCGACGACGTACGCCTGCGACTGCGGAACGATGCGGACCGCACGGACAAGCGACACAACAACAAAGATGACGAGGGCAAGGATCACGATAACCGCGACGTTGCCGATGAGTTCTGCTGACCTCAATGCATCTTTCCTTTCATACTTCTTATACTTCGAAGCCGACAGGTCGAGCCTATCGGTAGACGGGACCCGCAGGCGGCTGGGCGAGAGGCTGCTGCGTCAGGCTGAGAGCACTGACAACGGCGGTCGCACCATCAATACGATCAACGCGCACCTCAGTACCAACGGGCAGCTCCGGTCCTTCGGTTCGCGCGCTCCATTCACCGCCAGAAAACTGGATGCGTCCATGGCGCTCGCCCACCGTCTCGGTGACGTAACCGCTCTTGCCGATCAGGCGGTCCGTGTTGCTGGGAACGTAGTTGTTCGACCGTTCGATCCGTCCCTTTAAGAAGGGACGCAACACAACCAGGAGAGCAACAGACACGACAATGAAGACGATCAACTGAACCATCAGATTCGAGCCACATGCTGCCGCAATACCGGCGGCGAGAGCACCAATCGCGAGCATCAGAAACACGAAGCTCACGCTCATGACCTCGATAATGCCGGACACAAGGGCCGCCAAAATCCACAACCACCAGGTACTCATCGCCCTGCCTCTCTTACTCGGTCACACCGCGCGCCCACCAGCGACCATCGGTGCGACCGGCGAGCAACGGCATGCCATAGACCTGCGACAGATTGACACCCGTCAGTATGTCCTCGATGGGACCCTGATGAGTAATCTGCCCCTGCGACATGATCGCGCAGTGCGTCACGCCGTCAGGAATCTCCTCGATCTGGTGGGTCACCAGGACGATCTGCGGAGATTTCGAACCCTTTATGATCTCAGAAAGCGCGGCAATGAGCAACTCGCGAGCTCCCAGGTCAAGACCGGAGGTGGGTTCGTCAAGGACGAGTACCTCCGGGTCGGTCATGAGTGCGCGCGCGAGTAGGACGCGCTGCGCTTCACCCTCCGACAGCGTGGCGAACTCACGCTGGGCGAGGTGGGCGACGCCGAAAATTTCCATGAGCGCGCTCGCGCGCTGGTCGTCGACCTCCTCGTATTCCTCGTCGTGCGCGACAGAGAGGCCCCAGGCCGCGCTGCGCACGGTGTCCAACACCGACTGCGTGGGGACGATTTTCGCTGCCACGGCAGCCGAGGCCAGCCCGATGCGCGTCGCCACCTCAGCGGGATCCGCGTTCGCGAGAACCGTGTCAGACACGCTCACCTCGCCCGAATTGGGCGAGACCCGGCCAGAGGCAACGCGAGCGAGAGTCGTCTTGCCCGCACCGTTGGGGCCGACGATGACCCAATGCTGGCGCGGACGCGTCGACCACGAGACGTCGGACAGGATCTGTGTGTCTCCTCGTTGAAGCGACACATGAGAGAGATTTAGGACGTAAGTCATGCGTCTAGCCTAGTCGTATCGGACACCACGCGCGTCTCAGACGAGCGAACGGTACAGATCAGCGGTCTTGACGCCGATAGCTTCCCAGGAGAAGTGCTCGCGCGCGCGCACGAGGCCTGCCTCGCCCATGCGGCGGCCCAGCTCGGGATCATCCAGGACGCGGACGAGACGGTCAGCCATGTCATGCTCGAAGGTCTCCGGGTCAAGCGGAGTGCCCGTACCATCCTGCACCTGTTCGATGGGGACCAGGTAGCCGGTCTCGCCGTCGACAATGACGTCGGGGATACCGCCGGTCGCGGTACCGACAACGGGCAGGCCGAGCGCCATGGCCTCGAGGTTAACGATGCCGAGGGGCTCGTAAACCGACGGGGTAATAAAGACCTGAGCGGCGGAGAGGATTGCCGCGACCTCGGGCTGCGGGAGCATCTCGGAGATGAGCACGACGCCAGAGCGGGTGGCACGCAGCTCAGCAACCAGCCCCTCGACTTCAGCGGCGATTTCAGGGGTGTCCGGGGCACCGGCACACAGAACCAGCTGAACGTCGTCGGGCAGCAGGCGGGCGGCACGCAGGAAGTAGGGCAGGCCCTTCTGGCGAGTAATACGACCGACGAAGACAACGGTGCGGCGGGTCGGATCGATACCATGCTCGGCCAGCACGCGAGCGCGCAGCTCGTCACCGGCCTCGTCCTCGGGCGCATGCCACTTATTCAGGTCAATACCGTTGTGGATGACGTGCACGCGTTCAGGGTCAACGGCAGGGTAGCAACGCAGGATATCGTCGCGCATGCCGTTGGAAACGGCGACGATGGCGGCGGCCGCCTCGTAGGCGGTCTTTTCCACGTAGGAGGACAGGCGGTAGCCGCCGCCGAGCTGCTCAGCCTTCCAGGGGCGCAGGGGCTCGAGGGAATGGGCGGAGATGACGTGTGGGATGTCGCCGAGGAGCGAGGCGACGTGGCCTGCGAAGTTGGCGTACCACGTGTGGGAGTGCACCAGGTCCGACCCCACGCACGCGGCGGCAATCTCAAGGTCAACGCCGAGGGTACGCAGCGCTGCGTTAGCACCCTCCAGCTGGGGCAGGTCCGAATGGCCGGTCACCCCCGGATCAGCTCCGTCGGTTCCGGGTTCGCGAGGACCATCGAAAGCCTGCACACGCAGGTCATCGACGAGGCCGCGCAGCACCTTGGCCAACTCGAGAACATGGACACCGGCTCCGCCGTAGACGTGGGGCGGGTATTCGCGGGTGAGCAGATCAACGCGCATGATGTGGTCCTTCCGACAGTGGCGACGCGTGTAACACATAGTATCCGAAATCACGGGGATCAAAATCGAAACGAGACGGTGTAGCAATCGATGACCATTTGTAATACAGTGTGACCATACCCACGGACCTGCGTCGATGCGGGTCTCACACGACCAACGAAGAGGTGCTGTATGGCAAAGAACCACGTTCTAGCGATTGTTCTTGCGGGCGGTGAGGGTAAGCGTCTGATGCCGCTGACAGCGGACCGCGCGAAGCCTGCCGTTCCATTTGGAGGTCATTTCCGTCTGATCGATTTCGCGCTGTCGAATATCGTGAATTCCGGATACCTCAAGATCGTTGTGCTCACTCAGTACAAGTCGCACTCTCTTGACCGCCACGTCACAAAGACCTGGTACACCTCTCCCCTGCTCGGCAACTTCATTGCCCCTGTTCCCGCCCAGCAGCGTCGCGGACCCCACTGGTACCTGGGCAGCGCGGACGCGATTTACCAGTCGCTCAATATCGTCGACGATGAGCAGCCCGAATACATCGTCATCATCGGCGCTGACAACATCTACCGTATGGACTTCTCGCAGATGGTCCAGCACCACATCGATTCGGGTCTGCCAGCCACGGTCGCAGGCATTCGCCAGCCGATCGAGCTCGCGCCCGCCCTGGGTGTTATCGACGGTGAGGGTGGTATCGTCAAGAACTTCCTGGAGAAGCCCCAGCACGCCGTAGGCCTGCCGGACGATCCCACGAAGGTCCTTGCCTCGATGGGCAACTACGTCTTCACCACGAAGGACCTGGTCCACGCGCTGCGTGAGGATGCTAAGGATCCCGATTCGAAGCACGACATGGGTGGCAACATCATTCCGTGGTTCGTGTCGCGCGGTGAGTGCGGCGTCTATGACTTCCAGGACAACGATGTGCCGGGTTCGACCGACCGCGACCGCGATTACTGGCGCGACGTTGGTACGCTGGACGCCTACTACGAGGCGAACATGGACCTGATCTCGGTGCACCCGGTGTTCAACCTGTACAACCGCGAGTGGCCGACGATGACGATGATCGACGGCTCGCTGCCTCCCGCGAAGTTCGTCTATGGTGATCAGGATCGACTGGGCCATGCAATCGACTCGTTTGTGTCCCCGGGTGTCATCGTCTCCGGTGGCGAGATCGTGCGCTCGATTATCTCCCCGCACACCTACGTCCATTCGTGGGCTGAGGTTGAGGACTCGGTCGTCATGCACGGCACGCGCATCGGTCGCCACTCGAAGGTCGTCAAGACGATTCTGGACAAGAATGTCGTCGTTGAGGAAGGTGCCGAAATCGGCGTGGATCTCGCCCGCGACATCGAGCGCGGCTACACGGTCACCGAGTCCGGTATCACGGTCGTTCCCAAGGGGACGGTCGTCACCAAGTGAGCATGACTCACCATCTCGATGAGCCGGGTGCCCCGCTGCTGTTCGCCAGCGGGGCACCCGGCCTCGTTGTTACTGACGTTGATTCGACGCTAATCGCCCAAGAGGTCATCGAAGAGCTGGCCGAGGTCGCGGGCACACGGGAGCGGGTCGCTGAGATTACGTCTCGAGCGATGAATGGCGAACTCGATTTCGCTGAGTCGCTGCGTGAGCGAGTTGCGACACTGCGCGGTGTTCCCGATTCTGTGTTCGGTGATGTCCTCGCGACCATCACGACGACGAAGGGTGCGCGCGCACTTATCGACGCCGTGCACGCCACTGGTGGGCATTTCGGCGTCGTCTCGGGCGGGTTCGAGGAGGTGGTCGCTCCCCTCGCGGCCTCCCTCGGCATCGACTTCTACGCCGCGAACCGGCTGGAGGTCGAGGACGGCGTTCTTACGGGCCGCGTGCTGGGGCGTATCGTGACCTCCCAGGTCAAGGTCGAGTGCCTACGTGAGTGGGCCTCGTCCCTGGGCGTGCCCATGGCGCGCACGGTCGCAATCGGAGACGGCGCGAACGACATCCCCATGATGGACGAGGCCGGGGTCGGGATCGCTTTTTGCGCGAAGCCCACAGTACGTGAGCGGGTGTCGGTCCAGCTCAACGTACCTGACCTGTCGCTCGCGATCACTCCGCTGGGACTCTCCCGCGCCTAGGTCGCCTTAGGGTTCGCGGGTGTCGGTCAGCTCGATGAGCTGGCCGTACCAGCCGTCCTTCCAGACGCGCGCAAACTCGAGGATCTGCGCGGGGTAGATTTCTCCGTCGATGGTTGCCGCGGCCTCGTCAATATCCCACCAGCGTTGCGTGTCAATGACGGAACGTTCCAGCTTAGTCCACCCATCCCGACTGAGAGTGGTTGAAGGGGCGTGCGCGATGAAGAACCACTCGTCTTGGCGAGCGGTAACGGCCAGGAAATCGAACTCGGCGGTCCGGTAGAGAACGGGACCGACCAGATCGGATGCTTCCAGGCGAATTCCGGTCTCTTCGAACACCTCGCGCACGGCGGCTGCGCGGGGGTCTTCCCCCTCCTCAATGCCACCACCGATCGTGAACCACCAGGCACGCTCGGGCTGATCCTCGTCGTGCCCCATGGCCAGCAAGACACGTCCGTGGTCGTCAAAAAGGAGGACGCGGGCGGCCTCCCGATGGGGGTAGCCGTCCGCGTCCACAGGCCAGTCGAGTGCGCTCATGTCTCCAGCGTAGCGCGACGACGACGCACTCCCCAGACGAGGAGGGTGATCGCCACTGCTGTCACCGGCAACTCGATCGCGCCGTAGGTGAGGTTCCACGAGTCCTCGGGCGCAAGGAAGCCCACTCCGTTCGCCTGCGCGTGCAGGAGCACGGCACCTACAAAACCACCACACACCGCAAGAATCCCGACGAACGCGTTTCTCGCGCGCAGGAACGCCCAAGCCAGGAAGTAGGCGAAGACTCCGGTGTAGATCGCATGCCCAAAGCCACCCAGCACCCCACGGATCAGGAAGGCTTGCCCCAGTCCGCCCGTGCCGTCTTCAAGCGCGCTCACGTAGTAGCCAATGTCTTCGCCCCACGCGAAGCCGAGACCGACGAGTCCACCCAGAACAGCCCCCTGAGCGGGGTACTGCAGAGTCCTGCGAGCTGCAAGGATCAACATGAGTGCACCAATACCCTTCGCAGTTTCCTCAATGAGTGGTCCACTCACGACTGACGTCATGACATCCGTGGTCTCCCCGCCTAGCGACATCGCTTGAACGGCAGCGTCAGTCACGCCGTTGCCGATGCCGGCAATGATGAGCGCACCTCCAGTCCCCCACATGAATGCCGCAATCCACGACAGAACCGATGGAACGAATCGCGCTAGCCAGACGAAGAAGACGAGGCCGACAAACGCGCTCACGCACGAGGCACTCACAGCTAGCGCTGCCGTAGAGGTGGTGACACCATAAATCGCACCGATCACTTCGTGGGCCATCGTCGGGATCCCGACGATGATCAGGATGACCGAGCACACGGTGAGAGTCCGAGACGAGGCACGGACATGTTGAGCATTAGTCACGTATGTTTCCTTTCTGTCGGCGCAATCATGGCCACTCCTCCTGTGCATCCTCTGTGAGAAGCTCGTGAAGCGGCCATGATGCGGCACGTCAGAATCGTCGCATACCTGTGAGCTTCATGAAGATCTTGCGTTGTGAGGTTGCTTCCTTCGCGAGTTCTCTCGATTCTTCGATGCGCGCCTGCTCGGGACCACGATTCTTCATGACAACCTGGTGCAGGCCGAGTGTGGCGAGCGCGTACATGAACTGCTTCATTGCCTTCTTCGCCAACGGCCCACCGTTGGACGCCCAGGCCAGGGCGGCACGGCGTGAGCGAGGATCGCACACCATCTGGATCTCACTGGGGACGATCCACCCCTGGGCCACGTAAGGCATGAGGCCCGCTGCGGCGTCGCGTCGTTCGCGCTTCATCGCCAGCGCGATAAACAGGAACCACAAGAGGAACAACGGGACGTGGATGAAGATGTAGAAGGTGTCGAACAGTTCATCGTCGCCCCCAGACAGGACGGCAGTGCCGTTCCACGTCGCGTGCAGGAGCATACCCGTGAACCAGCCGAGGGCCACAGCTCCGCATCCCGCGGCAGTCGAGCGGGCACGGGTGACCGCCCACCCCGTCGCCCAGCCCATGCAGCTCGTGTACATCACGTGGCCGAAGACACCCATGACGACACGTTGGAAGAACATCTGCCCGAGGTCACCGTCCGTCAAAACTGCTCTCACAAAGTAGGTGAAGTCCTCGACAACTAGGAATCCGCAGGCTGCAAAGCCAGCGTAGACGAGTCCGTCGATGGCAGATGAAATGTGTGTACGGCGAGCCCACACGATAACGAGAACGCCAAGGCCCTTCAAAAGTTCTTCGACCACCGGTGCACCGACAACGACGGAGAAGATTATTCCCTGGACTTCGTCACCCGTTTGTTCAGTGACGGAATACTGAACATATTCATTTCCCATGATTCCGAAGAAAATGGACACACCGCCGCCCCACGCCAGCGCGGCAAGCTTCATCCCCAGGGGTTCGGGTTCGAAGCGGTCGATGAACAGAAGCACCGAGACGACGATAGCGAGAGGAACGATGCACAAGATAGCGATGAAGACCGTCACAATCGGGCCACTGGCCTGAAGGAAACCCAACACACCGACGAGCATGAGCGCTGCTCCCGCACCAGCGACAACCGACTCAAAGATCGGCAGGGGTTTTTTCTTCGGCTTGGGCACCGACCACACCTGGGCGGTACGGGGCGCGAGCGTCGGATACTGGGCAGTCTTCGGCCCCGGCATCGAGGGGCCAGACTCGACAAAGGCCTGGAACCTGGGGCTGAATTGTCCCTCAGCGGCATCACCCGTGGAGGGCGAAGAGACCGGGGTGTTCGATCCACTGCTCGGCGACGTGCGCGGCGTCGGGTTGGAGGGTGCCTCGGGACTGGATTCCTTCGTCGCATCGGTGGCAGATTCCTGCGTTATTTTGGGCGCGGACGGGGTATTCGGAGCATCCTCGGGCCACTGCGGCCCTGTTTCGCCGAGAGGAATACTGCGATCCGTGCGTACGGAGGACGGGGCCTTCGTAGATTCATCTGCAGTGGTTTTCTGTGTGCCGACGGGAGATTCACGCGTCTGCTCCGGATGCTGCGGGAGAGGCTGCCCGAGGGGAAGACTCCGGGCAGCTCCCACAGGGGACGAGGCCGGGGCTTGGCCACCCGCAAAGGGAGTCTGCGGACCACCAACCGGACGCTGCCCCATACCCATCGGAGCCTGCGAACCACCAACCGGACGCCCACCCATACCCATCGGAGCCTGCGAACCACCAACCGGACGCTGCGGTCGGATTTCAGGGTTCTGCGGCATCACCGTCGTCTCGGGCAGGAATGCAGCAGAGCGTCCCGGAGCGGCAGTCGGGTTCTGCGGCATGACTGTCGTCGCCTCCGAATCCGCAACCGAACGACGCGGCAACGGATCAGGACGCTGAGGCATCACCGTCGTCGCCTCCGAATCCGCAACCGAACAACGCGGCAACGGATCAGGACGCTGAGGCATGACCGTCGTCTCGGGCAGGAACGCAGCAGAGCGTCCCGGAGCGGCAGTCGGGTTCTGCGGCATCACCGTCGTCTCGGGCAGGAACGCAGCAGAGCGTCCCGGAGCGGCAGTCGGGTTCTGCGGCATCACCGTCGTCGCCTGCTGATCAACAGCCGGGGATTGAGGAGCGGAAGGAACTCCACCGCCGCCGGGCACCGACGTCACTTTGCCTGCACCCGTACGCTTAAGGCCACCGTTTTGGCCAAGGTCACCTGCGCTCGGACGCCTACGCTCCGACAGCGGAGTCACGGCGCTTTCGGCGAAGCGCTGGGCAGCCGAGGCTGACAAAGCAACCTGCGAGTCGGGGGATTCGTGCTGAGCAGCCGATCCTTGGTCTGTCTCTCGGGATTCTGTCACGATCAGTCCTTCCGTACTCAGGCGTTCCGCGTGCGTGCGGTCACGGCTTGGGAAACAACATTTTGTTGATCGGCGATGGATGTTAGGCGAAGGAATTCCCTTCGATTCTCCACTACCGTCGCAAGTTTCTGGCGGTCAGCATCGATACGCGCCGGGTCGGGTCCGTACTTAGCCATGATGCACTGGTCAAGTCCGAGAGAAGCCAGGTTTGCCAGGAAAGAACGCATCGCGCGGGTTGCATCGCGCCCACCTCGCGTTGACCACTTGATGGAGGCCTTCTGCACGCGCTTATCTGTGGCCATCGTCACCTCGCCAGGGAGCACCCATCCGGTGCGTACGTAGGGGACCAAGCCCTTGCGGATTTTCGCTCGCTGCTGGCGCGTTGCTCTCAGCAGCAGGAGCGCCCACAGGATGAAGCCGGGTACATAGATGACACCGTACATGGTAAAGAATCCCCGGTCGCCGAAATATGCTGCGCTGCCATTCCACGTCAGATGGATGAGCATGGCGCACACCCACAAGATCGTGACGATGCCAGCCCTCATCCATCCGTTCTTGAACGAGAGCAGGGCCAGAGCCAAACCGATTCCGGTCATAGATGTTGCCATCACGTGCAAGAACGGACTCATCAGGCCGCGCAGAGCGACCAGCCACAGAAGGTGTGCCGTTCCCTCTGGTTCTCCGCGCAGGTAGTAGAGGATGTCTTCCGTGAACATGAAGCCGGCTGCTGACAATCCCCCGTAGATGGCACCATCGAGGACGGAGTTGATGTTGGTGCGACGAACGACGACGACAATGATTACGCCGATAGCTTTGAGAGTCTCCTCGACAAGCGGAGCGACGAAGGTTGTGGACAGAGCGTTCGCCGTATCAAAGTTGCCGAGTGAATAGTCCAGATTCTTGCCCAGCGCGGTATTCACGATGCCAGAGGACAGGGTTGCGATGCCCGCGCCCCACAAAAACACTGCGACCTTTGTTTTCCATGGCTCGGGGGCCCACCGGTCCAGGCGGTGCAGGAACGCGAGGACAATCCCCAGGGGAATGAGAGCAAGCAGAGTAGTTTTCACGAGTGCCAGGTAGCTCGATGCCACCGGCGAGAGGAAGAAAACGGTTAGGCCAATCAGGCCGATAATCCCGGCAGCGGTCAGGACGATTTCAAGCCAGGGGAAAGAATGCTGGGCCTTCGGTGTCTGCCACACGGGAGCAGCTTCGTCGGGCGCAGGCGAACCAATGCTGCTGGCCTCACCGATGGCGGTGGCACTGAGCTTCTTGAGCCGGTAGTCTTCGCCCGGCCCTCCCCAATGGGCGCGTCGCATATCAGTATCCTCGTCCGCCAATGTGAGTATCGTCGTCAAAGTCAATGGGTTCCGGTATCGGAGCGCGCCCAGCGAGCCTGAACAATTTTACCATTCGTGCGGAACGCAGGGCCCGAACCCCCGCGACGTCAACGTTGTGCACATTTCGCGTCAATTCGATGCGGTAGCAGGTCGCATCGAGAGCCTCAAGGCGAGCGGCGGCCTGTGGATCCGAGGTTATTAAGCAACGTACCTCAGGGGTGAGAGTATCACGGATGGCGCGTGACAGCGCCGACGCTCGCTCCAACCGTGCCGTGACCTCCACACGATCACCCCTTCGCGAGGCCGTGGTTCGTCGGTCGAGGCCATCGGTCGTTAGCTGGTCACCGGCGTCGTGGATGGAGGCGCGCGCGACGTCACGCATAGCCTCGGCCCCTCCCCCATTGAAAGGAGCAGTCTGTGCCAGGAGTGAGGCCTCGGAGGCACGGCGCAGCAGCAGACGTGAGAGCGCGTCGCGCGAGGCGATAATGCGCTGGTGCAGACGGTCGAGCCTGCGTGCCCGACTGATCGCTGCTCCGACGCTGATTGCGAGCGCGACGACGACGAGGACAATGGCGAAAAGAACCCAAGCGGACAGTGAGATCACGACAGCGATTCTCCTCGCTTTTTATGACGACGGAACAGATGACGCGTCCGGCGCGGACCGGAGGTGGCAGGACTACCCATGTCGATGGCCAGTTTGTATACCTCGAAAACCTTGTCTGCGACAACCTCCCAATCGTATTGAGCCGATGAGAGCTGGCCGACGTTGGCCAGCGCGTCGAGCCGCGCCGAATCCCCCAGCAGGTCAATGAGGGTAGCCGCCAAGGCCTCGGAGCTGCCCGTCTCGAAGAGGGCGCCCGCGCGCCCATCCTCCAGGACCGCGCAAAAGGCCGGAATGTCGGAGGCAACAACTGCAGTGCGCGCGGCCATCGCCTCGACCAGAACGATGCCGAAGGACTCGCCTCCCGTCTGCGGAGCGACGTAGACGCTCGCGCCCGCCAACAGGGATTCCTTCTCCTCGTCGCTAATGCCACCCAGGAAGGACACCGATTCGCCGAAACGAGCCACGGCCTCGCGACAATCGGGGGCGTCTCCCCGGCCAGCGATCAGGAAACGCGTACCCGGGAAGCGCTCGAGGACAGTTTCGATTGCTCCGACGAAGATGCTCAGTCCCTTACGTGGCTCGTCGAGACGCCCAAGGAACACGACGACAGGACGCTCCTCGGTGGCGGCCCATTGAGGAAGGGGCGTCGCCGTGCGGAACGAGGCGGTCTCCACGCCATTCGGGATGATGACTGCGTCACCACCGTGGTGTTCGATGAGAGTGCGCCGTGCTTCCTCGGACACGGCGATGCGCACGCCAATGCGCTCCATGTAAAGCCTCATCGGGGCCGAGGCAATGGCGCGGGAAACCGAACGACCGAGCGCCGCGTGGAACGTGCCGACCAGCGGGGCACGCGAGATCATCGCCGCAGCCATCGACACCGACGGCACAACGGGTTCGTGCACGTGGACAACGTCAAAGTCGTTCTCCTCCAGCCAGCGCCGCGTGCGCGTCATCGTCGTTGGCTTCACCGAAATGTTGGCAACAGAACCGTTGAAGGGAACCGACACCGAGGAGCCTGCGGATGTGATCCACTCGGGCAGGTCACGTGACGTTGACGGCGTCAGGACGCGCACGTCGTGGCCGCGTGAGCGGAGTTTGAGCGCAAGGTCGCGAATGTGGAAACCCACTCCCCCGGGCACGTCCCACGAATAGGGGTTCACGATCCCGATCTTCATCGATTCTTCCTCTCGTGCTCGGCCCGGGCACGGGCTAGGCGCTGGGGGTCCAAGTCGTCAACGAACACCCTCTGCATCATGTGCCAGTCTTCGGATTTATCCGCCATCATCGCGGCGAACGCGCTGACCCACGCCTGTGTCAGTGCCTCCACGCGGTTGACACCGGGGGCGAGGTCGGCAGGGACGGCGATGGGACCCACGCAGCGCACGCGCACGTCCGCCCCCGTCGGTGACTCGTTCTCGTAGGTAATGCACGCCGCGAAGAGCGGGCGTTCCAGCTTCAGTGCAAGGGCTGCGGGGCCGGCTGCGACGAGCGCGCGTCGCGTACCTAGATCCACGTCGATGCCAGAGCCGGAAATATCCCGATCAGCCAGGAGGGGCACAATGACGCTGCGTCCGCGTACGCGCTCGACGAGGGTAGAGAACACCGACTCGCCTTTGCCGACACCGATGACTTCCATGCCCAAACCCTCGCGCAGGGCAACGAAACGCTGGAACAACGAACGCGGCTCAACCTTCTCAGCCACCGTGATGATTGTTCGCCCGTTCGCACACACCCATGCTCCCGCGCGATCCCAACTGCCCGAGTGCCCCAGAGCCAGAACAACCGGGCCGTCGACGCTAGCTGCGACGAGTTCCCCGAAGCCTTCGAAAGTGATGCCCTCTGCCAGCGGTGCCCCACGTCGCGAACCGAGCATGAGCTCCTCGGCGTAGTTGCGAATATGCGAGCGAACAGCGGCAACGACCAGCTCTTCCGCTGGCTCGCTACCAGTGAGTCGAGCCATATTGGCACGCAGACGTGCGATGGACGCTCCCCCACTCCGCGCCGCGATCCCAGCTCCGACGTGGGCCGCGCGCATGACGAGGCCGAGCGGAAGGCGGGGAGCAACGGTGAAGGCTACGGACAGGAGGGAAAAGGTCACTGGGTTCCCTCGTCGATGTGACGCGCAGTGAACCAGATGCGCTGGCAGACGGTCACGAAGGATGCGAACGCCACCCAGGTTAGACCGACGGCCAGCACCCACTCGGGTGCTCCCAGGCTCATGATTATCGCCGACCCCATACCAACGATCAGGCGATCCGTGCGCTCGGCAATACCGAGTTTGGCGACGACACCGACCGATTCCGCGCGTGCGCGTGCATAGGGCACAGCAGCCGCACCGATGATCGAGCAGATGCCCGCGATGATCACCCATGTACGCACAGGGGAATCAGCCATGCGGAAGATCGCGAAAGCAGTCAACGATCCGAAGACCGCGCCGTCGGCGAGCCGGTCAAGCGTCGAATCCAGGAAGGCACCGAAGCGCGTTCCGCCAGTCGTCATGCGGGCCAGCGTTCCGTCGACCGAATCGCCGAACATCACGACCGCCAGGGCGATGCCCCCCTGCCAGATCCACCCCCGCGGGATACAGACGACCGCGACGGCCACGGACGCGACTGTCCCAGCCACCGTCACCATGTTCGGGGTCACGCCCATGCGCGCGAGCACGCGAGCCAGGGGCGTGAACACGGCCTTGGTGATCGATCGTCCGTGGTTACCGAGCATCAGCCCTCCTTCGGCCAGGCGGCTGCAAGCCGGGCGCGCGCGTCCTCAAGTAGTTCAGGCACGGCCTTCGTACGCGCGATGATGGGGAGGAAGTTCGCATCTCCCGCCCACCGGGGCACGACGTGCTGGTGAAGGTGAGCGGCAATGCCTGCACCCGCGACCTCGCCCTGGTTCATGCCCAGGTTGAAGCCGTGCGGTCCGGCCACCTCGCGGCTGACCCGCATGGCGGTAGCCGTCAGTTCTCCCAGCTCCACGCGCTCGGCGTCGGTCAGCTCCGTGTAGTCGGAAACGTGACGGTACGGGCACACCAGCAGGTGGCCTGAGTTGTAGGGGAACAGGTTCATGAGCACAAAGCAGGTGACCCCTCGGTGAACGATAAGTCCCTCGTCGTCAGCCTTGCCCGGCGCACTGCAGAACGGGCAGGTCCTGTCGCTCGCATCGGCTGGTTTTCCTTCTCCATGGATGTAGGCCATCCGGTACGGGGTCCAGAAACGACCGAAGCCGTCCGGGACGCCCGCGAGTTCGCGGGCGTCCTCGGTGGGCAACGGTTCGGGGTGCGTGCCCGGCTCCGTCATGGTGCTCACGCCTCGTCGAGGCCGTCGATCTGGTCGGCGTTGTTGCGCTGCTCGATGTGCGAGACGATCAGCTCGACGGCGCGATCAACGGCAACGCCGTTGTGCTGCGAGCCGTCACGCAGGCGGAAGGACACGGCTCCGGCCTCGACGTCCTCGCCGCCGACGATGAGCGTAAAGGGGATCTTGTCCTTGGAGGCGTTGCGGATCTTCTTGCCGAAGCGGTCATCCGACAGGTCGGTCTCGACGCGTACGCCGTGCTCGCGCAGCTTCGCGGCAACGTCCTTGACGTAGTCGTCGAAGGCCTCCGCGACGGGGATGAGGCGGACCTGGACGGGCGAGAGCCACGCCGGGAACGCGCCCGCGTAGTGCTCGGTGAGAACGCCGATGAAGCGCTCGACGGAACCCAGCTTCGCGGAGTGGATCATGACGGGGCGCTGACGAGTGCCGTCGGCGGCCGTGTACTCCAGGTCGAAACGCTCGGGCTGGTTGAAGTCGTACTGGATCGTCGACATCTGCCAGGTACGGCCGATGGCGTCCTTGACCTGCACGGAGACCTTGGGGCCGTAGAAGGCGGCACCGCCCGGATCGGGAACGAGGTCGAGGCCGGTCGCAGCACACGCGTCCTCCAGAGCCTTGGTGGCGGCCGCCCAGTCCTCGTCTGAGCCGATGAACTTGTCCTTCTTCTTGCCATCCTCGTCGCGCGTGGACAGCTCGAGGTAGAAGTCCTTCAGGCCGAAGGCGGAGAGGATCGAGAGGAAGAACTCGATCTGGCTACGGATTTCTTCGGAGGCCTGCTCGGGCGTGCAGTACGTGTGCGAGTCGTCCTGCGTGAAGCCACGCATACGCGTCAGGCCGTGGACGACGCCGCTCTTCTCGTAGCGGTAGTCGTGGCCCAGCTCGTAGAAGCGCAGGGGCAGCTCGCGGTAGGAGCGGCCACGCGAGCGGAAAATGAGGTTGTGCATCGGGCAGTTCATGGCCTTGAGGTAGTACTCCTGGCCCGCCTTGGTGACGTTACCCTCAGCGTCGCGTTCCTCGTCCACGAGCATGGGCGGGAACATCGTATCCGCGTAGTAGGGCAGGTGACCCGACGTGTGGAAGAGACCGCCCTTGGAAATTTCGGGGGTGTGCACGAAGTCGAAACCGGCCAACTTGTGTCGGTCGGTCACGTAGGACTCGATCTCATGGCGCAGGATGCCGCCCTTGGGGTGGAAGATGACCAGGCCGGGGCCGATCTCCTCGGGGAAGGAGTACAGGTCCAGCTCGGCTCCGAGGCGACGGTGGTCGCGGCGCTCGGCTTCCTTGATGCGCTCCTGGTAGGCGACGAGGTCCTCCTTGGAGGCCCAGGCGGTGCCGTAGATGCGCTGAAGCTGGTCGTTCGACTGGTCGCCCTTCCAGTAGGCGGCCGAGGCCTTGGTCAAGGCAAAGCCGTTGCCGATCAGCTTAGTGGAGGGCAGATGGGGGCCGCGGCACAGGTCCTTCCAGGCGACGGAGCCGTCGCGGCGGACGTTGTCGTACATGGTGAGGGTCGCGCCGCCAACCTCAACGGAGGCCCCCTCGGCGCCCTTGCCCTTCGTGGTGACGAGCTCGAGCTTGTAGGGCTGCTCGGCCAACTCAACCACGGCCTCGTCCTCGGAGACCTCGCGGCGCACGAAGCGCTGGCCTTCCTTGATAATGCGCTTCATGCGCTTTTCGAGCTCGCGCAGCAACTCGGGGGTGACCGCGTCGATATTGCCGAAGTCGTAGTAGAAGCCGTCGGTGATGAACGGGCCGATGCCGAGGTTGACGTCGGGGAAGACGTCCTGAACGGCCTGCGCGAGCACGTGCGTGGCACTGTGGCGCAGGATGTTCAGGCCATCCTCGCTGGCCAGGGTGATGGCCTCGACGGTCGTGCCCTCCTCAAAGGGGGTCGCGAGGTCACGCGGCGTGCCGTCAACCTTGATGGCGACGACGTCACGGGACTTTTCGAACCACGTCGTGCCCGTGGTCCCCGCTGGTACGGTCTGGTTTTCCCCGTCGATGACGAGCGAGATGTCGGGCACGGTGTCTCCTTGTTCGATTCGTTCGAGAGCTTTAGTCACTAGTGGGATTCTATCCCTGCTGACCCCGCCGTTCAGGAGCGGGCGTGCCAGTCCTTGACGGCTTTGGCCGCACTCAAGGCACGATAGGTGCTCTTCTTAATGGGCATATCCCAGCCGCCGGGCACGTCTGTGAAGTGCGAGGCAAAGGCGCTCTTGTACTTGCCGACGCTGTAGAGTTCGGGGCAACGCGGCGAGTGCGCGCCCATAAGGTCGAATTCGCGCACGCCATCGCGTGCCAGGAATTCGGCTGCCAGGAAGTCCAGAACAGGGGGCTGGCGCAGGCGTCGGCCGGCCTCCGTGGAGGCGCCGTATTCGGCCTGTGCGCGAATGCCCTCAACCAGACAGAAGTCCCAGCACAGGATATTGCCGTCGGCGTCACGCATCGAGAAGATGCGCGCGTGCTTGGGGCCGAGAGTCGTGAGCAGGCTCATGTAATAGTCCTTGGGGTGAGGACGGAAACCATCGCGCTCGGCGGTCTCTTCCATGACGGCGTAGTACTCGTCGATGACCTCGGCGGCGTTGGCTGTGTCCTCATGGAAGGTGATGCCTTCGGCTTTGCCCTTCTTCAGGCCGGAGCGGATCGAGCGCTTACCGGACTTGGGCATGGTGGCCAGAATCGCGTCCTCGGTCTTGCCGGAGGTGTCGATGACGACGGTGCGGTCGTAGGAGATGGTCTGCAGCGGCATGACCAGGTCGGGGTGCTGGTAGATGGCGTGCAGGCGCACGAAGACGACGGACTTGTCCCTCTCCTTGATCTCGCGCACCAGGTCGGCGCGCAGAGCGGCCTCACGTTCCGGGCTGGCTTCCTTCACCCAGGCGGGACCCCACTTGGCCCACAGGTAGTGCACGCCGCGCACCGTGTACTTGTAGAGGGTAATGAAAGCGACCTTGGCGTCATCCTCGTACCAGGCGTAGCGTCCCCACACGCCGTGTCCCTGCGACTTTTCGAAGGTCTCCCATACGCAGGTCTGTTCGATCGGCAGGGAGCGGTCCTGGAATCCGGAGACTGCGGCAATCTTGTCTTCTTGAGAGATGGGCACGAGTGAGGTGGTCGTCATGGTGTCCTCAGTTTGTTGTAAATGTCTGTCGCGTGTAGGTAGGTGGTCAGTGTAGCAGGGGCTGCTCCCCCGTTGACGAGGTCGTGGCCGGGTCTCGGGTGCAGTTCCCTCGGGCGGGTGACCGCCTCAGTACGAGGTTTCGGTGGGCTTCGGGTAGTAGCGCGCGAACTTGCGGCGGTGGTTTTGCTTCTGAAGCCACACGGTCAGATTACGACGCGGATCCTTCTCGGTGGGGTTCAGGAGCAGGTCGAAGCGGCGTCCCTCGCGGATGATGCGCTTGACGCGCGCACACAGATCGGTGTCGATGATGTAGCGCAGGAGCAGCGAGTCGGGAACCAGCGTGTAGAGGACCTCGTCCTTGGCCTGCGTCTGCTCGCAGGCATGGCCGTCGATGAGGTCAGCAACCATCGGGATCATGGGGTTGGCACCGGCGGCGGCCATGTACCAGTTGTTACGGCCAATACGGGGGTTAACCTCGAAGAAAACGGCGCGTCCGTCGCGCGGGTCGATCTTGACATCGAAGTTCGCGAACCCACGGTAGTCGTTCTCGGTGAGGAGCGTGCAGGCGTCTTTCCACAGCGCAGGGAAGTTCTCAGTGATCATGGCGACAGGGTTACCGATCATAGTCGGAGCATGGTCTTCGAGGAGCACGCGGGCCGAGCCGATGAGCGTGACTTCACCGCGCGAATCCACGTAGGCAGTGATCGAACGCATCGCGGTGTTGTCCCCGGGGATCAGTTCCTGGACGAGGAACGTGTCGCGGAAGCCCGCATCCTTCAGAGTCTTCCAGAGCTGAGTCAGTTCCTCAGGCGTGTCGATGAACCAGATCTTGCGCTTGCCCTCAAACTCGAGGACGTCGTAGGGTTCGCCGTTAGCGGCCTTGGCCACCACGGGGAACGTAAAGGGGATCTCCGGGGCCGCCCAGGCCTCGTCCGTGGCGTTGGAGAAGTCCACCTCGACCGTGCCGGGCGTGTCGATGCCGGCGCGCTCGCAGGCGCGCGCGAACTCTGCCTTGTCAGTGAGCCTCTCCATGACCTCCAGGTTCGGGAAGGGCAGCGCGTAGTGGCGCGAGAGTTTGTCCATGTTGCGGGCCACGAACGCGGAGAAGATGTCATGGTTCGCCATGAGGATGAGTTTCTTGTCGGGGAACTCCCCCGCGATCATCATGAGCGTGTCGAGGAGCTGGGCGTCGGTGGCGTGTGCGCTCACGTGGCGGACATCGAAAAAGTGTGACCGTGTGATCGATTCGGTCGGCTGGGACCCCACACAGATGCAGCGGCACCCGAAGGCTTCATTGAAACAGCGGCCAATTCCGTATACGCCGAAGTCCCCTCCGATGATCACAGGAAGGATGTCCTGGCGGGGAGAGAGCGGGCGAGGCTGAGTCAGGTAGTCAATCGTCATGCCACCAGCCTAGCGCCTGGTAGGATACAGAACGATCCCTGAGACTTGACTCACCTACCCGAAAGTCCATCATGAGTGCCCAGTTCCCGCCCAACAATCGCCAGCCGTATCCGCGTCAGCCGATGGGCGGATACCAGCAGAGCGGTTACCAGCAAGGCGGATACCAGCAAGGCGGATACCAGCAAGGCGGATACCAACAGGGCGGATACCAGCAAGGCGGATACCAGCAAGGTGGCCAGCAACACGGCTATCAGCAAGCAGGCCCACAGCAAGGCGGATACCAACAGGGCGGATACCAACAGGGCAGATACCAACAGACACAGCCTCAGCAAGGCGGATACCAGCAGCAAAGTGGCCAGCAACGCTACGGCGCACCCATGCCCAGGCAGCCTCGGCCCACCATGATACCGATGGATAATTCTTCGGACGACAATACGAGAAAGATGATCATCGCTGCGATTATCGCTGGCGTCTTCGTCATCACGCTGGTGTGCGGCTATCTGCTGAAAGACTACTTCTTTTCCGAAGTTGTTGTCTCGGAGAGTTCCTCTCACCAGACAACATCGGAAGCCGTAGCGAGTACGCAGATACATCCATTCGTCGCACTCACGACGCCTACTGCTTCCTCAGAATCCCATGTTCCTGCGCTCTGATCTTCTGCCTGCCGCTCGTGTCGATGCCGACCCGTGGTGGAAGAACGCGGTCCTCTACCAGGTGTACCCCCGCTCTTTCCAGGACACGAACGGCGATGGGATCGGAGATCTCGACGGTATCTACAGTCGCCTCGAGTACCTGGCGCGCCTCGGGGTCGACATCATCTGGATCTCCCCCATCTATCGCTCGCCGCAGGCCGACAACGGCTACGACATCTCCGACTACCGCGATATCGACCCGCTGTTTGGCGACCTGGCAGCCTTTGATGCCCTCGTTGCGCGCGCCCACGAGCTGGGTATGCGCGTGGTGATGGATCTGGTAGTCAACCACACGTCGGTTGAGCACCCGTGGTTCGTTGACTCGGCGTCGGGGCGCGAGTCCGCGCGCCGCGACTGGTACTACTGGCGTGATCCGCGCCCGGGCCTCGAACCGGGCACGCCGGGCGCAGAGCCGACGAACTGGGAGTCTTTTTTCGGTGGTTCTGCCTGGGAGTACGATCCAGCCTCGGGCCAGTACTACCTCCACTTGTTCGCCCGCGAGCAGCCGGATCTGAACTGGGAAAACCCACAGGTGCGAGACGCGGTCTACGACATGATGAACTGGTGGCTTGATCGCGGTGTCGACGGCTTCCGTGTCGACGCAATCGACGTTATCTCCAAGCGCCCCGGGCTGCCCGACGGCGGTCCGGCGCGTGCCCCCTTCGGTGTCGGTCACGAGTGCTTCGCTGACGGCCCTCGTCTGCACGAGTTTCTCCAGGAGATGCACGAGCGCACGTTCGCGCTCCACCCCGGCACGTTCACGGTCGGCGAGGCTTCCAATGCCTCCCCAGAGTCTGCCCTCCTGTTCTGTGATCCGGCCAGGCGCGAGTTCAACATGCTCATCCAATTCGAGCACGTGAACCTCGGTCAGGAGAACGGGAAGTTTTCCCCGCGCCCCCTGGCTGATGGCGAGTTGGCCGATGTGCTGACTCGCTGGCAGAAGACCCTGGGCGAGCGTGGCTGGAACGCCCTGTACCTGGAAAATCACGACCAACCGCGGGCGGTGGCGCGCTTCGGGGATCCCCAGAACGCCTGGTTCGAGTCTGCGACCGCCCTCGCGACCGCGTATTTCTTGCAGCGCGGCACACCCTTCATCTACCAGGGCCAAGAGATCGGCATGCTCGGCGGGCAGTTCACCCGACCAACCGATTTCCGTGACGTCGAATCCCTGAACTACCTGCGCGCCCACACCGGCGATGATGTGCCCGCCGGTCTGGCAGCTATCTCGCGCGACAACGGACGTACCCCGATGCAGTGGGATTCCTCCCCCGCCGCCGGGTTCACGAGTGGAACGCCTTGGATCGACGTGCCTGCCTCGGCCTCGCATATCAACGTCGAGGCACAGCTAGAGGATCCTTCCTCCGTTTACGCGTACTACCGCGCGCTCATCGAGGCGCGCCACCGAGTGCCGGCACTGACGACCGGCTCATTCGAACGTATCGACGCTGGCGATCCTGCCCTGTTCGTCTATCAGCGCTCCTGTGAGGAGTCCACTGTTCTCGTTGTCGTAAATCTCTCGGGACGCGCAATCATCCCGTCAGGCGCTCTCATCGACGAGGCCTTCCCCTCTTCGCGCTGGAACCTGTACCTGGGAAACACAGTAGATTCCCACTCCGACACCGAGCAAGAAACACTGAACCCGACCCCGGCCTCGTCCATGGCCCCCTGGGAGGCGCGCGTCTACCTGGCGGCACGCTAAGCGCTGACGGGTACTGAAGACGCAGACACGAGTGGGTGGGAGGAACATTACTCCTCCCACCCACGTCAGTTATGCGCGTGCCGTGCCAGACTCAGCGGTGGCGGCGCTTGGCTGCTACGAACGACAGACCCGCGAACGCGACGATTCCCGCCAACACTCCCAGCCCAGCGGCATCGGTACCTGTCGACGCCAAGTTCGGCGTCGGCGACGGTGTCACCGACGGAATCGGGGCCGGGGTGGAGGGCGTCTCCGAAGGGGTCGGCGACGGCGTTGGCGACGGCGTGGGGGCCAGCGTATTCGTCAGGGTGAGCGCGAAGATGTGGTCACCGCTCAGTGTGAAACTCGCCTCGCGGTTGTCAGCTGCCAGCATGACGCCGTCAGCGGTTTCAAACACACGACTCTCCGCATCATTCCAGGTGATCTCGGCAGCCTCGGGCAGATCACCCTCGGACACTGTCATTTCGGTACCCAGCGGCAGCGGGGCCGGGTATGTGTAGGTTTCGCCAGCCTTGATGGTCGCCTCGAAGGTCTTGTCCACCGTGGGGTCAGCGGCGTTCTTCAGCGTAATCTCCAACGTATAGTCGAGGTCTTTCGCAGCTTCCGGCAGGTCACCCTCAACCTTCTTCGTCACCGAGAACGTCTGGTGAGCGTTGGCCTCTGCGACCGCACCGTAGCGCAGCACCTTCGTAATCGGGTCGACCCTCTCGCCGGGAACGTTGTAGGTCACGGTGTTGGAAAACTCGCCAACAACATCACTGGCTCGCTTAGCCCCCTCAACGCGGGCCGGCAGCAGGATGATCGCCGACTGATTGGCGGGGATCTCACTGAGCGCGACCGTCACCTTGGTGGGCGTGCACTGGATCTGAGCAGCCGCACCGAATGCGCCATTGGACGTGTCCTTGTCACGGCGCAGGCCCTCAGAGGTGGTCGGGTCGGTCACGAGGTAGGTGTGAGTCCTCGTGTACTCGTTGACCGTGTTACAGTCAAAGCTCCAGCTGGAGTCGGCGGGTGCCTCGTCAACAATGGATGCGCCCGTCACAGCCGTGTCACCCGCAGGCAGCACGACGCGCCACATGATGGCTTTGTTCTCATCGCCATCCTCAGAATCGGACAGGTTAATCCAGCCGTCCTTCTGGTAGCGGGCTTCACCGGGTGTACGGCGCGTCATCTCGAGATGACGCGTGACCTTTCCACCGATCTCGACGACGTAGGTCTCTCCCCCGGGGCCGGAATAGCTGGCCAGGCCATGCGTCGTGACCGTGCCGTACCACTGCGCAGCGGATTCGACCTTGTCATTAAAGATGACGGTCACCGTCCCATCAGTGGCCCAGGTTCCGCAGCCGACGGCGACATTGTCGTGGGAGTACACCGTAAAGGCACGCACAACGTCCGGGCGCAGAACGGTCTCGCCCGTCGCCTGATTAACGACATTCGCGTTGTAGGTGAAATAGTCACCGGCCTTCACGCGTCCCTCGGTCTGCCAAGGAAGTTTCACTCCCAGATCCCACCAGTCTCCCACGGCGTGGACCTCGTGCCCCGTATGATCAACAAGCTGAGCCTTGTCCCAATCCAACGTGACCTTATCGCTCACATTCGTCACCGGTGCTGGACAGGCCGGCGCGTCGGCATGTGCAGGGACCGACGCGGAGACGATTTGTGTGACGCCAAAGAAACTCAATACCAGTGCACATATGGCAAGAAGGGCACCAAAGTGACGGCGCTTCAACGCAACCATAGAAAACTCCTGTCAACGGGATGCGCGACGATGTCGCTTCACACTCCGTCAGTGTAGGCCATTACCCTGTAATTAGGTCAAGATACGCGTTGACCCCAGCCTCACAACCAGTGAAAACAGGGTTTGTAAGCCGTTTTACCCGCACTATTATGCTATTTATACACCGACTGTAAACTTTAAAAGTTCGGGCGTGTCGAAACGGTGAGCGCCGATGCGTGACCAGCACAAATGATCAACGACCAGACACACCTATTTGACTGTACTAACCGACTGACATGAGTTCGAACTCCCAGACATTCACAGCGGGCAACCACCCAAGATAAATGCCCTTACCACCCCATCGAACGACACATCCCACACAGGCGCATCGCACACCATATTCACCTATTTTGCAGCAGGAGAATCAGCTAACCAACCCCCTTTTTCAGCTCGTCACGCGCACCCAAGTTGGACAGTCAGAACACCCGCACAACCATGAGTGGCATTCATCACCCCATACGCGGCTAAACACGCCTGGCGAAGCCTGGGCGCGACCACCCAGCCGCCAACAAATGGGTTAACGCACGCACATGCTGATCGAGTCCGCCTGAGAGATCCTTAAAACAACATTGTTGCAATTCCAACGTTTGCGGGGCCCTTGAAAGTTCGAGTAGCCGATAACCCCACACCATCACGCAGCATGAGGGAAAATACAAAAAGCCGGACCGTACGGTCCGGCTAATATGGTGGGCGATACTGGGATCGAACCAGTGACCTCTTCCGTGTGAAGGAAGCGCGCTACCCCTGCGCCAATCGCCCGAGGTGGGTACGGGATTCGAACCC